>OKVJ01000346.1_pt1 | contig 18804 bp, 13 predicted proteins | sample 1606921 | NCBI WGS metagenome assembly OKVJ01 (sample SAMN03281016, study PRJEB24777) | human gut metagenome | isolation source: fecal sample PR161 from 1 month old female Malay infant, caesarean...
ATCTCAGATTAACCGACGACGACAAGAGCATGATCGAAGAAGCTGCGGCAATGACCAACCAGACAATTACTCAGTTTATGGTTGCCAGTGCCTCTGAACGTGCTGCGGAAGTGATAGAGCAACATCGTCGCCTGATTCTTAGCGAAGAGTCATGGAATATAGTGATGGATGCCATCAGTAACCCGCCTGCACCGAATGATAGGCTGAAACGAGCTGCCGAGCGTCTACAAAGCATGGAGTAAGACGTGGCCAACCTGACCATTGAGATGTTTTCAGAAGAGGCTGTATATGATTTCTCATGCTTCGACTGCGGAGAAACGTCTCTCAATGATTTTCTTAACAATCGCCTGGCACAGCAACACAGCGGGCGTATATTGCGCGGTTATCTACTTCTGACCAAAGACGCGATACCGAAAGTTAAAGGGTTTTACACGCTGTCCGGGAGCTGTTTCGCAAGACAAACGCTCCCATCCAACACGCAGCAGCGGAAGATACCTTATTCTGATGCCCCCAGCGTTACGCTCGGACGTCTGGCGATAGACAAAAGCATTCAGCGGCAAGGCTATGGGGAAGTTTTGGTAGCAAGTGCCATGAAAGTGGTTTATCAGGCATCTCGTGCCGTTGGCATCTACGCTCTGTTTGTGGATGCAAAAAATCCGGCCGCCAGGCAGTTTTACCTGAATCTGGGGTTTACCCCTCTTAAGGGTGAAAACGCCAACTCGCTTTTCTATTCAACGAAGAGCATTGAGACACTGTTTGAAGAGAAACCGTCTGAAGACGAATAAGAAAAGCCCCTCAAAGGAGGGGCTTTTTTCATTGAGCCAGTCTGCTCTGCCACTTACACAACCGCTCACCCAGCATGTTGTGCGTTAAAATCTCTCGCTCCGTTTCTTCCGTCATGAAATCGTTATGACTGACGTAAACCGGATTGGCCACATCACAGAACAGCACGCCAACGGGTTGCGGCTTAATCACGCAGCCATTTGTCATGCAGATCGCGATGAACAGCAGAAGCGCTCTTCCGTCGCAACTCATTGGTAATTTCATTCCCGACGTCCACCGTATTTTGAAGCCGTTCTCTGTCTTCCTGTTTTGCCTTCTCCTCTACTGCTCGTCTGGCCGCTCGTCCACCCATTGTGTATGCGCCAACAAGCACCAGAAGAACGGCAGCCAGAGTAATCAGAGCAATTTTGAGCTTTAAAAACAGGCTGCCGAACATATCAGGCCATCCCCTTCTTGTACTTGCACACCTGCGACCAGGCGATGAACCCCGCCACAAGGATGGTGGCAACGCCGAAGATGATGCGCACCGTGTCTCCACTGGTGATGTTCCCCTGCGCTTTATCCATTGCTGCGGAGATCTGCGGTATCACCTCTGCCAGCTGCGCAAGACCGATGCCAGCAGTGACGGTAGCGCCAGCCGTCTCTTTAGTGACAGGAAGGGCTTTGACCGTCTTAACTGCCTTAACCACACCGGCACGGCGCAGGCCTTCTTCGATGACTTCGGATGCGTACCAGCTGTTCAGGGTTTTTAGTGGACCGCGGCCGTTCTCGTGACGAATGATTGCCTCCACCAGTGGGCGCAGGGTGTCGTAGTCGTGCAGATCGATAATCATGTCCGGCGTGACACCAACAGCTTTGGCCACCTCATTCACATAAGCCAAAGTGTTGTTCTCATGCGGAGGCGCCCAGCGCTCAATAACTTCGCGGATCGTGTCGATGCTTGAGCCGTCTTTGGCTCGACGTTTGTCATGGTAGGTGATGAGCGTAACTGCCAATGCCCGAATCCCCCATACGGGATCTTTGAAAGTGCAGAAGCGCGGTTCTGAAGGGTTGTCGACTAAGCCCTGCCACGGCGAACCTTTATCAAGATTGCCAGGGTTGTTGTTGCGAATACCTCTTGGAGTTTTCATCCTTGATCTCCTTATTGCAGTCCATTTTTAACGCCGTAAGCGGCCAGCCCCAACAGCAGAACGGTAATCAGGAACGACGTAATCTTTGAGACAATGCCGCCAAAAAACCCGCTGGAAATGGAGTCGAGCCGATTAAGAAGTTTGTCCAGATTTGAATGCTGGATGCTGTGTTGTGCCGGGGTCATATCTCCAAAGTAGTTCTTGAGCTGATCGTTAACTTCCTGACCAATCTCCTCGCGCAGTTCTTTGCCCAATTTGCCGACTACCTCGCGGGCGACAATCGCGGCAATGCGCTCTACCTGCTCTGGCGTTACGCCTGCCATCTCGTTCGACATTATTTCCTCCATGAAAAGTCAAATCGGGATGGCAGGTTTATAACACATTATCAAATATTTTAGTAGGTGAGTACTTACTTATTATCTAATTTAAACACGAGTTCCATAAATAGTGCCGACGGTCACCCACGTTGGGGCATTACCATTAACAGCAGCACCACCAGCCCCACCTGCATACGGAGTGATATTTTTCCCACCTCCAGAATGCGAAGCAGTAGCACCTGCGGAACCCAAGTCCCCCCCTCTCCCGCCAACAGATGTTCCAAGGCTTGTGGAAGTGTTCCCTGCACCTGGAGCCGTAAGCGAAGCATTGCTGCCATTGCCACCGCCGCCACTGGGGTAGGTTTTTGTACCACCGGTACCAAATGGTCGCCCGCCGCCGCCGCCGGAAAATGTTGGTTTATTATTACCAGCCCCTACAGCTCCACCGCCTCCACCACCGCCTCCAATAATGCCGTTATTTTGTATGCGAAGTTTAGTTCCGATGGCATTGGTGATTGCAGGACCGCCAGGCTTACCGATGTTGGCATCACCATTTCCGCCGCCGCCGCCATTTCCGCCGCGCCCCAGCACCATTTGTCCCGAGTTAATCACAAGCAAAATATAAGCGCAGCCGGCAAGCTCGCTTGTAAAATTGAGACATGGCGCACCGGAGGAACTGGACACAATGGTTCCGGTGATATTGACCCTGAAAGCGTTGTCATTCACCCCTAATGATTTGATCTGACTCACCAAAGTAGACCAAGAATAGTTGTCGTTCGCTGACACATTAATAACCTGCTCTCTGGACTTGCCTACCAAGGTTTTTATCCAGAAAGGAGGACTAACCTGAACAGCTCTACCGGCAGCTGACATCCACCGTTGCCCCGTCTCATTCACTGCGGAAGATCCTACCCATCCTGATCCAATCGCCATTATCTGCTCTCCTTGATTTCACGAATTTCATCGCGCAGCTCCTTGACGGCCTCAACCAGCATACCGATAACGCCGTTGTAGTTCAGACGCAGACGAGGCTCTCCAGACTGATCGTTATGGTCAACCGTTACCAGTTCAGGCTGAACATTCTGGACGTCCTGAGCGATGAGGCCACCAGACTGCTCATAACGGTCACAGACCTGAATCTCGTACAGAACACCTTCGATCCGATCCAGCTTGTCGAGCGCCCGTTCAATCTTGCGAATATTGCGTTTGCTACGACGGTCAGAGCGGATATAAACGTCATTGAAGCTGCCATTGCCTCCACAAACCCAAGTACCATCATTCTGGAGGTATGCGTTCGCATCCGTGCCGTTTTCGGTACGTGAGTTGTTGATCATGTAAAAACCAAACTGACTGTTTCCCAAGCCACCCAAGAAGAATTTGCGATCTGCGTGGTCTTGTCTCAACAACGCTTGTGCAGAGCTTGTACTTACAGCGTTCCCCCCGAAGATGACGTTCTGGTTACGCATATCGATCCACGCACCAGAACCGCTGTTGATGGAAAAACGGTTGGCGTAAATCCACGCACTTGACGTGATGTCACCCGTTACACTCAACGGCTTAAGGCTTTGCAGCGTGCTACTAATGAACCTAAAAACATGGGCGCTATTGGCGTAAACATCCAGAATGCCATCTCCGTTCTGTTTAAAGCCGGTGTCATTGTCACCCAGAACAATGGAATTACCGCCAAGACCATTGACCACACCCAGCCCAAGACCACCGTTAACAACAGCACCATTGTCCATTGTTACTCTGCCATTAGTGAGATCTACATAAAATGGACGAAGCGAACCTATATCACCATTTTCTCCCTGGTCTTTTGCTGTCGGGATAAGGTAAAAATTATTTTCGGAACGGCGAAAAATCATCCCGTATGCCGCATCGTAAATGCGTAACCCATCCGTAGAGCGGATCTTAAGCTGTCCGGACATCGTATCGCCGCTGTTTTTCAAAAACAGTGCATCAATCCAGCCTGCAAATCCCGACTTATTGATGTATAAATTTCCATCATTTGCCAGAATGCCGCCACCCGGAGTCTTGAGGGGCTGACTCACATTTTGCAGCGTCAGCACACCAGTCATTGTTCCGCCAGAAATCGGTAACGCACCGACATCAGCCGCAGTGGGTTTGAGAGCAGTGTTGTAATCTCTGCGCCAGGCAGGGGAATACGCGCTACCGTGATTAATATAGGTGAACTGAGCACAGGCAATCCCACCACCGGTAGTCGTTGTAGGCGTAGTAACTCGGATGGTCATTGCGCCTTCGGTACCTAAAACCTCGATAACCGCACCAGCAAGACAGATATTACCGACACCTGTATCAGTGATAATTTTATTGTCGGCATATGACCAGGAACCCTTCATCATCCAGTACGGCACTTCGAAAGCACCACGCTCCTTCAGCCATGCGATAAATTCAGCGGTAGTCCAATTGCCAGCCTCTGTGCTGTAAGACGCGCTAAACGCTTGCGCGGCCCCAACATCTTTCGCTGTGGGTTTATGAGCAGTTGTGTAGACCTGCGCCCAACCAGACCAGTTCGCTCCCACTGTATCACGGCGAGAACGAATATAAACCGGCGCATGAGCGCCATCTGACCCACTCCAGCCAACAAGTAGCTCGCCCTCACCAACCGCTCCTGCACCTTTCATGTGCAGGATGTTGCCGTAGGCTGTCGGGTAGCCATTGTTATAGGCTTCGTACATCTCGATACCAGTCATTGCCCCCTGGGTATTGCCCGCTAGTGCAGTCATACGCCCACGAGAAACAAGCGTCGGGATCGAGATGTTTGCCGAACCGTCAAAGGAAACGCTGTTAATCGTTCTCGGCGTTTGAAGTTTGGTCGCAGTACCGGCATTGCCTGTAGTGCTCTGATTGCCGGCCGCGTTAACACCAGGTAAGTTGATGTCGGCAGAACCGTCAAACGACACTCCGCCAATCTTACGCGCTGTTTGCAATTTGGTTGCCGTAGCTGCGTTGCCAGAGGTGTTTTGATTACCGGCAGCATTAACGCCAGGTAAATCAATATCAGCAGAGCCATCAAAACTAACGCCACCGATTCTGCGTGCGGTCTGTAGCTTTGTTGCGGTTGCGGCATTACCAGTGGTGTTCTGATTACCCTGCGCATTCACGCCCGGCAGCTCAATATCCTGACTGCCATCGAACAGCACACCGCCGATCTTACGTGCAGTCTCTAAAACCGTCGCGGTACTTGCATTGCCTACCAGTGAGCCTGTAATAGCACCATGAATGTCTGAAAGTACTCGATGATAAACCATTCCCTCTACGGCGCCTTCAGGCAACGAGTCAACCGATTCGATCACTTCCAGCGATTCAACCGCGGCGCCGGAGAATTGCAGGTTCACAATTAACTTTTGAGCGCCCGCGCCCACGCGAAGGTAGATGTCGTAATTTTCTACGTCGGTATTAACGGTGGCCACGCTATTTACAGCGGAGTCCTGCGTTAAATAGGCAACAGCATTGAGACCTTTGGGATCGCCCCCCGCTGTGCGAAGAACAATGTCAGCCATCGCAGCCTGGCCTGGGCTATCGGCATCATAGCCAGCGCCACCGATCACTTCGATGTAGACAGTGCTGGTCGCTTGCGGCATACGCGCACGCGAGACTTTTACCCACTTGGGCGTATCAGAGGTCAAGTCCAGTTCGGCGGACGTACCTTTCCATTTCACGCTGGCGATACTGGACTGCGCATTCTGCGCATATTCGTATGCCTTGTCCTCAGATGCTTTCGCTTTCGTCTGGGATGCTTTGGCCTCAGCTGCCGAAGTCGAGGCCTCGGACGCTTTTGCTGTCGCGAGTGTGGCCGACTCAGCGGCTTCTGTTGCCTTTGCTTCAATACCTGCCAGCGCGTCAGTTGCGGTGGTCGCAGATGCGGCTGCGCTTGCCTCAGACTTCTTCGCTTCACCAGCACTTGATGCGGCTGCATCTTTGCTGGCCTTTGCCGCATCAGCATATTCACCAGCTGTAGTGGCGCTCCCCGCCGCCGCGTCAGCGCTTAAACCGGCAGCCACTTTGCTCGCGGAGGCGGCTGTTTCCGAGGCGGCGGCGTTGGTTTCAGATACTTTAGCCGCGGCAGCGCTGGCGGCCGACCCATCGGCGCTCTGCGCCGCGTTTGTTTCAGATGTTTTGGCTGCGTTCTGAGATGCCAGCGCGGCAGCTGCACTACCCGCTGCTGCGTTTTCCGATGCGGCGGCATTGCTCTCAGAAACCTCAGCAGCCGCGGCGGAATTAGATGCTGCGGTCGCAGAATCCGCAGCAGAGACAGCGCTGCCAGCAGCGTTATTTTCTGAGGCTTTCGCGGCATTTTTGAACGCAGAGGCACTCGAAGCAGATGCCCCTGCTTCGGCGGCTTTCTCCGTTGCGGTGGCAGCTGAAGCTACAGCAGTCTCTTTATAGCTTTCTGCATTCGTTTCGGAGGTCTTTGCACCCTTAGCGGCTTCACTGGCAACGCCTTCGGATGCAGCAGCTGCGGCGGCACTTTTGCTGGCCTCAGTCGCCTTTGTTCCGGCAGTGCTTGCGCTATTGGCAGCTGCCGCTGCGCTGGCGGCGGCCTGTTTAGCTTTGTCACCTGCGGCATCGATTGCATCCGTATTGTCCCTGTACCATTGCTGGTTGGCATTGTGCTCATCGACGATCTGCATAAGCGGCTTAACAGTTACCTCTGTATCGTCTTCTCGCTCAATGGTGACGGCATCAAGAGCAGTCAGCCAACCTCTCATCGATTTTGAATCCGCATAAATGCGGGTCATGAGCGCTGCAAATCGCGCACTGAACTGTGTCAGATCGCCTTCATAAGTGGTGATAATGCGGCACGGGACATCTGTCTGGGTTTCGCCGGAATATGGTTCTACCAGTGTTAAATGGGTGTCGTCCAGAACTTGCTTAATTTCATAGAGCTTGTTGTCTGGGCCGACAACAATCATGCCAGGCAGTACGCCATTCGCGGTGAAGTCCCAGAACGTACCGGTGCCGGTTAGGGTATTACTTCCCTGCGTAAACGTGATAGTACCTTCCCTGTACCACATAGTTTCTCCTTTTTACACGAGCCAGGCTCGCTTACTCACACAAACTTGTAGGTAGTCCATTACCTACAACATCAGTCATACAAAGAGGCGTTGATGTAGTTAACCACCCCACCAAACGCCGTAAAGCTAAACCCTTGCGATGAGGGCATAATCCCTGTCCCCACGGCTGTAAGATCGAGCTGGTTTCCGGTCGCACATGGCGCAGCAACGAAAAGCTGCACCTCCTGCCCGCCTTTGATGGGCTGCACCCAATACTCGCAGGGCGTCGCTATGGCAGCTGTTGGAAAGCCTGCCTGAAAGGTTTTTACCCCATTGCGGCTCAGCGACGTCTGTAAATTTTGCAACGGCTTGGTTGAAGTGGAATATACCCGCTGCCCGGAAGCATTAAACATATCCAGCCCCCAGCCGCCTGACGATGGGGGGATCTCATTGGTAAAAAAGTAAAATGTCCCTGATACGGCTTTGGAGGAGTTGATTTTGAACCACCATGTTCCTCCAGACTGGTAAGGGGTGACAAAGAACAACGTCTGCGTGCTGCATCTGGCATAGCAGAGTATGCGCACATTAGCAGGAATACCTGTGTTGTAGGCCACTGCTTTGTTGCCTAAAGCCATGTCTCCCACACTGAAAGAGTTTTTGTACGCCATGTGCATAAACGGCGTTTCCGGCGTCGCGAATATCTTGCCGTTGCTGTTAACTATTTTGATGCCATACGCCATTTAGTTTGCCTCCATGCAAACGAGGAAAGTACAACTTGACGGCAGGGAGTAAGAGACGGTGCCGCCCGATATGGAGAACGACGGCTGTGACTGTTTCCGCTCAACGGTGTAATTGAGCACCACGACTTTTAAATGAAACAATGAAGTGTCTATGGCATACGTCAATGATCCACTTCCTGACATTCCGTGCCGGAAATCGAGAACCCAGGTTGGCTGGACAAGGTCGACCCAGCTCGTCCCTTTCTCGCTCCACACTCTTCCACCAAAAGCCAAAATTACCCCCTGTATCATCCTTGATAGTCAGGGAACTGTAACATAAAACCACAAAAAAGTAAGTATTCACATACTTACTAAAAAGGGCGTCATATGACGCCCTTTACTTATTATTTAACCGTATCCCTGCACTGATAATCCGTGAACAAATCCTCTTTCTGCCAGCGGCCATGAAAATGCAAAATCAGGTAGCTTTTGGGATGAACCCATACGTTGCCAACCCGATCAACACGACGCTCGGTGATCTGAACAACACGCTGCTCCGATGGCCATGTTCCGGTGGTGTATTTCGCGACACAGTCGACTTTCTCTACATTGCTTGCGGCGCAACCTGTAAGCGAAAGCGCCATCATAAGTGGATAAACAAATTGTTTACTCATACCAATAACCAAACCCATCTACAAAACATTAACGCACTATAATTAAAGTTTTTAACCTATTGATAAATAGCCTATTTATTGTAAAGGGATGGGGCGTTCTTGTGAATAACTCGAACGCCCACAGCTCATCAGAGCTGCCCCAGCCTTACCCGCAGCACATTGTTGTCGTCATACACGTCAATACGCTGACCGGTAATCACAAGACGACCTTGGCCGCCGCTGCTGCCGTTAATCTCCAGAACACCGTTTTTCTCAAACCGCCAGCCGGAACGGCCAGAAACAAAGTTAGTCGACTGGAGATCGCCCACTTTGGCATTGGTAATCGTGCCATCCTTGATATAGGCGCCATTCATGTAAGCAATGCTGTTTTCAACCACGAACGGCGTTGTAACTTTACCGTTCACTGAGTTCACCAATCCAAAACGGTCGGCTTGAACAAGGAATTGAGACAGACCAGTGCTGTCGATCCCCAGCGCGATGCCGGCAACATACTCCTGCCCGCCGCTGGTGGATGTCTCCATCTTAAGTGTCCAGGCTGTAGAGACCTTTTTATTGGTATCTGCAATAGCTGTCGCCTGTTGCCTAATCGTTGCAGAGTTACCGTCAACAGAGGCTTTTAGCGTGTCGATACGTGACCCCAACGCCCCATCAGCATTAGCCCTGGCGTTCGCCTCGGACGTAATCGCTGCATTAATGTCCTGTGCAGTCTGGGCCTTCAGGCTTGTGATCTGCCCGGCCAGCGCCGAATCGGCATCAGTACGAGCTTTCGTTTCAGTAGCAACCGCTGCTTTGATGTCCTGTGCAGTCTGAGCCTTTAACGTGCTGATCTGGGTTGCCAGTCCGCTATCTGCGTCAGTACGCGCTTTCGTTTCACTGGCAACTGCCGCCTTAATATCCTCCCCCGTCTGAGCCTTGAGGCTGGTAATTTGTTTGGATAATGCCCCATCCCCTGAAGCTCGTGCGGTCTGCTCTTCCGTAAGAGCCGCACTAATGTCACCTTCTACCTTCGCCTGCAGTGACGTAATCTGCCTGGAAAGCGATTCATCCGCAGTCGCTCGGGCTTCCTGCTCAGAAACAATGGCCGCAGAAATATCATCATTGATCTGGGCTTCCAGCTTGGTGATTTGTGTTGTGATCGCCTTATCAGCTTCAACACGAGCTGTCGTCTCTTCGGTAATAGATGCCCGGATGTCCTCACCAATTTCTGCGCGGATCTCTTCCACTTTGGAGGCCATCGCAGACATATCGTCAGCAAAGGTCTTTTGAGTGGCGGCGATCTTCGCATTAATGACCATCTGCTTATGCTGGTCTTCGTCCTGTCGCAGTGCGAGGTCGATGTTGGTTTTGACCAACGCCTCGATATTAGTCGTCACTTCCGCGCTGGCACGTTCGACTTCGGCAACGGTCTTTTTCATCTCTTCGACAGCGGCTACGCTATCATCGACAGAAGACTTCATCGCCTCGATCTGTTTGGCGTTCGCCTTGTCACCCTCTACTCTGGCCTCTCGCTCTTCAGCAATTAAGGCAGATGAATTGTCCAGGGCCGCTTGAGCCGCTTCAACCGCGCCGGCCACTGCTTTGCCCTGTTCAGACACAGTCTCCTGCAATTCAACCAGGGCGGCGTTTGAGTCTTCGACTTGACTCAGCGCCTCGTTAACCTTATCGAGCGTGCCAGACACCTCTGTTTTCAGGTCATTCTGGGCCTGCTCAAGTCTGTCGCTGGTCTCTGACAGCTTCCCGTCCAGATCGGAAACAGACTGGTCGAGTTCTTTGAGGCTTTCCTCCATCTGCTTATTGATAGCGTCAACGGCTTCTTGAGAGGCTTTGGTGTCAATTTCCTCCAACAGCTCCTGCCCCAGCTCAGAAGACGTGATCTTACCTGTCAGGAAAGAAAGCACGTCTTTCGTCATAGCCTCTGTACCCAGATTAGAGTTAGGCGGACTTAACATGCCTCGTTTATTGGCTGCACGTACCCAATAGAACCAGGTCTCGCTATCCCCTAAACCCGCATGGGTAAAGGTCGTGCTGGCAGACTCAGCGATCAGCTTGGCTGTGTCCAGATTGTTAGTCTGTGACGCATACACGTTGATGTGATCGAGGTCAACGGAGTCAGGGTTAACCCAATTCAGGATCACATTGCGATAGTCGCCAACGGCAGTCAGGCCACTCGGTGCAGATGGCGGCGTCATCGTTCCCAGAACCTTGTAAACGGTGCTGATGACTTCAGTCTTTTTGCCGCTGAACGACACGGCGTAAAGCTGAAAGTCGTACTGGCCATTCTCAGCAACGTTGGCGATTTCGTACTGCTCTTCGGTGACGCGCGCAGACTGCCAGTTGGACACATGGTTTTCGTCGGAGCGACGCCAGCTGATCCAGTATTCTGGCGACTTGCCCTCCCACGTCGCGATCAACTTCACGGACAGGTTGCCAGGGCTTGAGATGTACGTTCCCTCGGAAATTTGCAGGTTAGAGGGCTTGGAGTACGTGGGATCGAGCACAGTCGTGTTCTGCGCAATCAGTGTTGCCCCGTTATCTATCGCTTCATACTTGGTCGGGTTGTTTTCTACTGCGGTAATGTCAAATGACCCGGCAGTATCACCTTGTGCGATGCTGATGATACGCACGCGCATTGGCTCCAGGTCTGGCTCGGTGATCGTCCAGACACCGTTCAGCACGGGCATTTCATTGGGGGCGAGCGCCTTCGTAAAGGTCACTTTCGTGATGTTCTCGCCAGTTTCCAGAATGTCGCGTTCAACGATTTCCGCATCCTGATTCAAGATCCGGATGAAGCTGCCGCTTTTCATGAGCTTGACGGGCGCATCCAGAGTGATGCTGTTCCGGTCGAACGCCATGATACGACCGGAGTTTCGCTTACCGGCACGATACTTATTTTGAATAAGCACGGTCTCGCCGGGCATCAGGAAGGAAGCATCAAGCCCCGCGGTGAAAGTGATCATGTCGGACTCCATACGCGCGGTATAGAGCAGCCAAAGTCCTACACGGTGAGCCTGTCCTCGACTGGTGCATCCGAATGCCACAGACTCGGTCTTACGCTCCCCATAGCGAGCCATCGCTTCCTGATCTTCGACATATTCAACGTTCTGCTTATACCCATCCTCTTTGTTGTTGTAGGTAATCAGCGCAACGGAAGGACGGTCTTTTCGTGCAGAGCCTTTGTAGGTGAACATGCCGTCTTTGACGTTCGCGTTGGTAAACATCATGACCGGATCTGACGGGCTGTCTTGCATGATGTTCACCATACCGCCAGCCCAGAAGACCATGCCCCGGAATGCCCCAGCGATGTCCTGAATCAGACGATAGGCGTCCTGACGACTGGTGATCTGCGTATTGATGGCAAAGCGCTTCTCTTTGCCGCCGAAGCCATCGTTAACTTCTTCGTCGCAATAGCGGCCAATCTGGTACAGCTGGCCGAGGTCGATCATGGATTCCGAGACAAACTGACCCAGGCCATAGCGAGTGTTGGTAAGCAGGTCGAAGAGAATCCAGGCTGGGTTTGAGGACGACAGCAGCTTAAAGGTGCCATCCCAGACGCCAACATAGGTATTTGAGGTCTCGTTGTAATTCGCCGGCACACGGATTTTTAACCCTCTGACCAGATACGAACGTGCTGGCATGGTGCTGCCGAACTGTTCAGAGTTAACTTTCAGGCCGCAAAGAACCGAGTTCGGGTAGTTCATCGGGGTATCGACAATTTCACCGAGGGAGTCGACCCAGGTATCGTTGAAGAGGTACGACGAGGTGCTGTCATCCGTCAGTCTGGTTACACGGATTTTGTACGAACGACCTGGCTTCGGCAGCTTCAGCTCGTAGCTGCGGTAGTACACGCCAGACTTTTTAGCAGTCAGCGTGATTTCTGCGCTTTTCTCTCCCTCCGGGATCGCATCTCTGAATGTGTCATCGCCATTCGCGATTTGGAACCTGTACTGAACCGTCGTACCGTTGGTATCGCCAGTTTTTTTGCTGATGCTACGAAGCGACGGGAACTTCATGATGACACGAACCCGGTCGGCATCATCGTTGTCGATGGCCACAGTAACAGGGTGCGTTCTCTTCAGCTGGATGTTGACTGATTTCGGCGTTTCGACGAAGTCGAACCCGGCCATTGGAGTCTGGTCTTGCGAGCCGTCGCGGAACTCCCAGGTAATCCCGCTGAAGTTTGAGGAGCCGTCCTCGTTGATAATCGGCAGGTTATCGATGAAGATCGATTTTGCGCCGTCCACAAGCCCGCCGATAACACCTTCCCCGAGCAGATCGAGGATGGATGCCATCGCACGCGAATTAACGGTGTCATTGGCTTCAACTGGTGTGCGGCTGGAGCCACCGCCTTTCTTCTTACCACCCGCCCCGGCAATCAGGAGCGGCAATTTTTTCTTCTTGAACTGATCCATGTTCAAAAATTCCCTTGTGATTAAATTTGGTCGATGGTGATGGAGGAACTCACGACCTGCGAACCAACCAACACTTCTTCTCCGTAAATAAGCTGTACCGGGTTGCCCTGGTTTGTTGTGTTCTGCGGTCCATCGAAATAGAACGATTCGGTGTTATCCGCCTGCCTCACAGAGCTGTTTGCAGCCTGTGGCGAAAGCAGCATGGAAATACCCCCCATCATTAGCGACAGACCACCAGCCACTAACGCCGACGCCGCGCCGCCAGTCACAACGGAAGTGAATGCGCCCACTACAACCATTGCAGCCCCGACAAGCGTCTGAAACCACCCGAAGCCGGAGCCACCGCTACCGCGGGGAACGGGGGTAATGCGGATTCTGGAGATGTTGTCCGACTCGCCCATCATCTGGTATTCAGTCTCGTCCATTGACCACTTATGACCCTGCTTATTGGTGATCTGAATGTGGTATTTGTCGTAGGTGTTCATGTTGCGCTTAATCCACGCTTTGAAACCTGGGCGGTTCGCCTCAATCAGATCAATGGCCTGTTTGGTATTGCGTACCTTCAGATGCCAGTGGCGGCCAAAGTGCTTCGCCATAGCGCCGCCAAGTTGCACATGCACTAACTCAGACACGTCTCATCTCCCTTGAGTAAGTCTCTGTGACGCAAATGATGCGTCGTGTGTTTTTGGTACATGCCGCCGTAATAGGTACGGCAGCTCAGACGGTCGATCTGGTGATGCAAAATCATGCCGTCACCGATGTAGACCGCGCAGTGGTCGGGCATTTTTCCGTACTGGATGAAGAAGATATCGCCTCGCTGCGGCTCCGTGCCGGGGGCAAGGCGAACCAACCCCTCATTGCGGTAGTTCTGGTCGAGAATATCGTCGTCACCGGTATACCAGGATGGGATATGCAGGTGCGCATTGGCGTTCAGCTCAACGTTAAACTCGCGCTTAAGGTAATCGCGGCAAAGCATCCAGCAGTCGAATACACCGAACACATAGGGGCGCCCCAGATAGGGCATTTCAAATCCCTCCGGGGTGATTACGTTCATTTCACTAAAGTGATATGGCGCTTCGGCATCCACACTCTTTCGAATCGCGAGGATCAGCCACGGAACCTCTGTTGCCTCACACCCGGCGCGATCTGCATCGGACGCTTCCGCAGACTGGTCAACATGAGAGTGCCAGATGGCGACCACCTCTCCGGCATCCTCGGCCGCGATGATGTCTTCGGCGTGCATGACAAACGTATTCCGCGGGTCTTCCGACACGTTTCTCGCTTCCATGAAGCGATACTTTTCGCCACGGGTACGCACCAGAAAGCCACACGCTTCATTTGGGTAGCGATTGATGGCGCAGAGATAGATTTGCTGCATCACGTCAGAAGACAGCGCAGGGAGCGATTTATGACTCATAGCGCGTCGCCCCGATAAACCCGCCAAAGTGAATAACGCCATTGGCGAAAAAGTTCTTTCTGGCTTTGCAGGCGTCATAGCGCTTGGTGCAGTAATCCGCGGCGGCAAGCGTTGTCTGCCTGTTGTTCTTGTCAAAATAGGGGCCGGTGTAGCCACACTCTGCGCCGCGATATTTCCACGGGCAGGTGTTTTTGATGATCTGCCGGTACGGCAGCTGCACCCCCATCAGGTCGAACACGCTGGACAGCTCGAACTCGACAACCTGGTGTGTCTCCAGCGTCTTCTGTTCGATAAACCACATTTCATCCGGGAAATGCTGGTTCGGATCTGCTGTAGGGTTTCCATCTTCGAAATTGGCGGCATCGAGAAAACGCGCGAGAGTCAGTTTTCGCGTGATTTTGCACCCAACCAGATCGTCATTCGCCTGAACTTCAGCAGAGACCGTGCCGCCAAAGTTCGAAACCTGAATTTTTGGACGCGGCAGCGTTCCCTGACCTGATTTGTCAAAACCAGATGCGACAATTGGCCACGGCTCGTAACTGATCCCCTGCCATATGATTGGCTGGCTCAGTTCATTGGTGCCGGCATGAAAATATCGCTTGCCTCCGGACGTCGTGTTGGACATATCCAGCACGAACAGCTCAATGAGCGCAGAGGGCGACAAGCTCTGAATATCTGCTTTAATACCCATGATTTCATCCTTGAAACAACGAGCGCCAACATCCTGTCAGCGCCCCTTAATAATAGTAAATAAGTGCTTACTTATCCAGCAAGAGAAACTAAGCCTCGAACACTTGCCGGAAGGTTGCGGTCAACACCTGATAGCCCTCGTAGCGTTTAACGGTATGGCTGTCGCAGACCACCACGAGCTTCTTCCCTCGCGGGTTCGTCCAGTAAAAGGACTCAACCGCGCCGCGCTCGGTGAGGAAGTCGTCTACGGCATTGATGATGTCGTAGGAGCGTGTAAAGGTCAGAGACCACTCTTCTTTAATGCGATTAAGCCCCTGCGACTGGCGCTGCTCATAGTCATCGCCGTAGCTCAGGATCGTTACATTGGGCTTAACCGTTTTCTCGGACTCATAATCCGGATACCAGGTAAAAGTTTTCCTTGTCATCTCACATCCTTGTGATGGCCGCCCCGAAGAGCGGCCGGGTTAATCACCCTCGCGCGGTATACTTGTTGAGTGAACCGCCCGAGCGTTTCTCCTGCGCGATGGTGTCGAGCACAATCGCTTTTATCTGCTTGGCTGCGCCAGTCCACGCGCCTTTTTCGTCGCCAGAGCTGCTCTCGGAACCGCCCTCTTTCGTGACGTTGATGCTGATGGATACCGGCGCCATGACTTTGCCTCCGCCCACATCACCAGACAGCGTCACCGGAATGGTCTTGCCGTCCGGAAGCGGGACGTAGGCCTCGTTCATAGAACCTTCCCCGAACAACGCCAGTTGCGGCGAGGTTGCGATACCCCCCGTCTGGTATGCGCGCAACGGGACCGCGCCGTTCTTGCCGAAAATGCCGCCATTTGCGTGCGCTTTCACGTTCGCCGAGGAAGAAGAGCCAGCCCAGGCAGCAACCGCAGTACTCGCCAGAGACATACCGAAGTTCAACCAGCGACTTGAAGAGCTGGAAGAGTTCGCGCCAATCATTGCGAACGTGGCAGCCAGCCCGGAAGCCACCGTAGAAAGGTTGCTCATGCTGAGGATGCTGCTGTTCACCGCCTTAGTCTGGTCTTTGGTCGCGTCGGTGCCGGTAAACAGGGATTTTGTCCAGTCCCAGACACCAGATACAGCCTGGCTTAAGCCATTTGCTGCGTTCTGGGATGCCTGCCCCATTGAGTCGACCCCGGAGGCTGTCTCTTTGGTGGCTTCGCCTACCGTCTTATCGCCGTTTGCCACCGCGCCGCCTGCGGAACCAAGCGAAACCCCCTGATTGGCAATTGCAGAAGCGACACCGTTCATCAGGTTTCCACTCTGGCCATTGCCTGCTGCCGTCGTTCCCATCCCCAACATATTCATAAGAGGCAAGGTAATTTGCGTCTTCACGACCATGTTGGTGATATCCCGGAGGATAGATTCTGCCAGGCTGGAGAAGTCCAGTTTCCCCTTCATGACAAAGTCAGTCAGCGTCTCGGTCAGGTTGCTAAAGAGGTTGCTCCAGCTGTTTTCGATCTGCTCGGCCAGATTCTCAAACTCCAGCGCCATCTTCTGCGTCGCCGTACCGGTCTCTTTAATGAGCGCGGTATTGCCCGCAGCAACAAGCCGTTTGATTTGCTTGTTATAGAGCGCCACAATTTTCGGATCTGAGGCCTTGTCCCGCAGCTCCATCAGTGCCTTGAGATTGCGGTTGTACGTGTCGTTAAACTCCGCCACCCGCTCTTCACGAGACTGCGTGTAGCCAGCGTTGATGATTGAGCTGGATTCGGGCGCCCAGGTGGAGATCATCTGCTCGACGTTGCGACGGTTAAACATCTCGCGATATTCGGCACTCGCACCAGCCAGATCTGCCAGCCGGGCTTTGGCCTTGTCGATCATCTCCTGAGTAATGAACTCATTCGGAACAGCGTTGGCCAGGTCAGTCAGCGATTTGGTCGTATCGCGAAGAGACTGGTCAAACGAGACCGTAGCCTTTGAGCTTTCACCCATCTGCCCCATCAGCTGATCGGCTTTATCTAGGGCTTTCTGGTAGCCGGCCGCCAGCTTACGCTGCGCATTTTCTTCCTTCCTCGCGGCACGCTGAGAAGCATTGGCAGTACGCTGCCCGGCTTTTTCCGCTGCTGCGGCATCCTGCTCACGCGCTTTGGTCAGTGCGGCTATGGCGGCTGCACGCTCCTTCTCGCTCATCTTTTCCAGAGAAGATGCGGTTGAGGCTTTCTGCAGGTTAAGCTGAGTTTTAAGCTGCTTCGGCCCAATGATAGGTTTTCCTTCAAAATCCATCATTGGTGTGCCATCAGGCAGCGTGCGTTGGTAAACCGCAGAGTCCATCTGGTTGCGCATGTACTGCGCGAGCGCTTTATCAGCGCCTTTGTCGCTGGTGCCCAACCCAAGCACTGTTCCCTGGTTGGTCTTCACGCCCTTCCCGGTTTTCGCCGCGTTATCGCGTTCAAACTCAGCCTGTGTCAGTTCCTGAGCAACAGTTTCAAGATGTTCCTGATAGCCACGAATACTGCCCTGCAGCTTCTGTACCTGTTCTGTGTTTCCTTCTTTTTTTGCCTTTTCCAGCAGATCGCTGAAGTGTGCGATCTGCTTTTCAGTTGCGGTCTTGCGCGATGATAAAGACTCAACCAACTTTTGGGCTGGCTTCAGGTAGGAGTTGTTTACCGTCTCACGGAGCGGCGCGAGCAGTTTGTTTTTCTCGTCATCGGACAGCGATTTGTCGTCAGTGATTTTCTGGATCTTCTCCAGTGCTTCCTGACGCGCTTTCACAAACGAGGCTGAGAAAACCTGGTTGTCGGCGCGGATTTTCTCAATCTGCGTTTCGGCAGCTTCTTTAGCCTGCCGCTTGGCGACCGCCGCATCCCCCATCGAGATGGCTCCGCCCAGACGCTCGCGTTCGGCGAGCAGGTCTTTAAGCTCGGACTCCACCTTCTGCCGATCTACTTTGACGGTGGTGCCAGCCATACCGGGGCCATAAATCACCTTTTCGCCAGAGTTGAGTTCCTGCTGCTTCTGGGAAATCTGACGATCGAGGCGCTCTTTGTACTCAACCATCTGCGCGCGCTTGGCGGCCGTCATCGCTTCCGGGATTTTGCGGATCTCGTCAACGACTTTGGACGTCTCGCTGCGGAGCATGGTCATGTACGTTATCAGCCCAGCGATGGCGACAGTGGCCACGGTAAACGCTGCGCCAATCGGGTTTGCTGCCATGAACGCAGTCAGACCAGCAAACGCCCCCTGAAGCCCCGCTATCGCGCCTCGAATAGAGAAGATCAGCGATGGTATCGGCCCCAGCCCCATCCGCGCAGCGCGATTAAAACGCGTCACTGCGGTCGCACCCATGTTGAACGGCGCCTGTATCGCGGTGGACATCTTCGCAAACGCATTGACCATCTCGCCCGCAGTGCCAACCACACCCATGATGCCAGCGCGCATTATTTTAAACGCCACCATTGCTGCGACCGCTTCGCCCAGGCTGATGACTAACTCCTGATTTCTTGCCAGCCACTGCGCCAGATCACGTAGCGAGTCAATTGCTGAGTTGAGACCGGAGCCAAGAGAGTTAGCGAACGAAATGCCCTCTGCGCTGTTCATGATGGAGGCCAGCTCTTTCATCCCCTTTGAGAGAGAATCCAGATAGCCCGCCTGACCGACACGATCGGCAAACAGCGTAAAGGAGGTTTGCA
>OKVJ01000352.1_pt1 | contig 18622 bp, 18 predicted proteins | sample 1606921 | NCBI WGS metagenome assembly OKVJ01 (sample SAMN03281016, study PRJEB24777) | human gut metagenome | isolation source: fecal sample PR161 from 1 month old female Malay infant, caesarean...
TGGAAAAAATAGCCTAAATAGGCTGATTCGATGTGTTTGCGGGAAAAAAATCGGCCCAGATCCGCGAAATTTTAATCAGCGAGTCAGCTTGGGAAGAAATGACCTGCTTATTCGCACCTTCCCTAATTTATCGGCGATCTCTTTCGTAATCAGTCGTGCACCCGGTTTAAGGGAGCCTGTAATTAACGCTCCTTTCAAACTGAGTTCAACTTGCATGGTAAGACTGATCCTTTGGGCTTTTTCTAAGTGATCCAAATCAAGCATGTTCAATTCCTGTAGCTAAAACTTAATGCTATTTTTAAACGCCAGTTTTAATAAAACGACGCTGGTCCGATATATCCTGTATCGTCATGCCTGGTGGTGGGAAGTACGTAAAACAGCAAAAAATGCAAAATGTGTTTTTTTTATCGGTTTCGGGCTCATCCGGGATGATGGCGCGAAAAGCCATGTCCGTTAATTAAAGACAATATATCGTATCTTCACAAATAAATATGGCGGGAAACCCCGCCATAGTGCCTTTTATTTATTGTCACCCGCGACGCGAATCACGACTTTACCGAAGTTTTTTCCTTCCAGCAGGCCAATCAGCGCTTCAGGCGCGTTTTCCAGCCCGTCCGTCACCTGTTCACGATAGTGAATTTTGCCCTCCTGCACCCAGCGCCCCATCTCTTCCTGAAACTCATGAATGCGGTGGCCGTAGTCCTGGGCAATGATAAAGCCCTGCATCCGGATGCGTTTCTTCAGAATGGTCCCCATCAGAAGCGGCAAACGGTCCGGTCCGTCAGGCAGCCCCGTTGCATTGTAGCCGCTCACCAGGCCACACACCGGCACGCGCGCGGAGGTATTCAGCAGCGGCAGCACGGCGTCAAACACTTTCCCGCCGACGTTTTCATAGTAGACATCAATGCCTTTCGGGCAGGCGCGTTTCAGCTGCTCAGCGAAATCCGCCGCGTGGTGATCGAGACACACGTCAAACCCAAGAACCTCAACGGCGTGGCGGCATTTTTCTGCCCCACCGGCTACCCCGACCACGCGGCAGCCTTTGATTTTACCGATCTGCCCGACTGTCGCCCCAACCGGGCCCGTCGCGGCGGCGACCACCAGCGTTTCACCCGCTTTCGGTTGTCCGATATCCAGCAACCCCATATAGGCGGTAAAGCCCGGCATCCCAAGAATGCCCAGCGCCCAGGAGGGATGGGTGGGATTATCGCCCAGTTTGACCAGGCCGCTGCCGTCCGAAAGCGCGTACTCCTGCCAGCCGCTGTAGCTCAGCACCCATTCACCCGCTTTAAAGTCGGGGTGGTTTGACTGCTCAACGCGGCTAACTGTTCCCCCTACCATCACCGCACCAATCTCAACCGGCGGAGAATAGGATGGCGCATCGCTCATGCGGCCCCGCATGTAAGGGTCCAGCGACAGCCAGACGGTGCGAAGCAGCAGCTGCCCCGCCTGAGGGGCAGGAACGGGCTGCTCTTCCAGACGAAAATTCTCCGCCACCGGCGCGCCCTGTGGGCGAGAGGCCAGCACCCAGCGGCGGTTTTGCGAAACAGATTGATTCATCGGATTCTCCTTCTGGTACAAATGTCATTACAGCCTGGCTCACGATCGGCATTATCGCCTTAACATTACGAGGCAGACTGGTTAAGCCGGACCACAAGATAGATGCAGGTTTCGTTCGTTTCGTTGATAAAACGGCAGTCGTTTGGCGGCCCCAGCTCCAGACAGTCTCCGGCCTTCATCTCGTGGCGAGTATCGCCCTCCTGGAATACCAGCTCGCCGGACTGCAGCCAGATCAGCTGCCGCGCGAGCGCGTAGGAGGACGCCGGCATCGGGACGTCGCTCCCCGCGGGTAACTCAATCTGAACGAGGTCGATAGGCAGATCGGTACGGGGAGAAACGTGGCGACGAAGGTAGTGGGTTTGCGGATCGCGCCAGACGGGCTGGTTCGCCAGGCGCAGGAGTTTTCCCTCCTGCATCTCGGCTCTGGCAATCAGGGTCGACATGCTGATCCCAAACGCGCCTGACAGGCGGGCAAGCAAGGTTGCCGTCGGGCTGCTGTCGCCGCGCTCTATCTTGTGGATCATGGCGCGAGATACGCCTGCCCGCTCGGCCAGCTCGCTAAGAGACCAGCCGCGTGATTCACGTTCGAGGCGAATTCTGGCGCTAATACGCTGATTCATTGTGTCTGTTATTGTGTTCATAACGTCATACTAAAGCGTATGAACGCCGTTTCAATGGGGCTCATAATCATTCTCACGTAGCGCTCTGACGATACAGTTGTGTAATATCATATCTATAGCGTAATACTATAGTAAACAACATACAGAGGTTTAATCATGATCGTTCGTCACGCCTGTAAAAAAGACTGCGCTGCGATAGGAGAGATCTATAACCATGCGGTGCTGCATACTGCCGCGATCTGGAACGATAAAACCGTTGATACCGATAACCGAATCGCCTGGTTCGAGGCCCGCACGCTCGCGGGTTACCCGGTTCTGGTGGCTGAGGAAAATGGTGCGGTTACCGGGTACGCCTCTTTCGGCGACTGGCGCGCCTTCGACGGCTTTCGTCACACGGTTGAGCATTCGGTGTACGTCCATCTGGAGCATCAGGGTAAAGGCATTGGCCGCACGTTAATGAAAGCGCTGATCAACGAGGCCCGCGCCATCGGCAAACACGTGATGGTGGCCGGCATTGAAGCGCAAAATAAGGCCTCGATTCACCTCCACGAAACGCTCGGTTTTGTGACCACGGGGCAGATGCCGCAGGTGGGAACCAAGTTTGGCCGCTGGCTGGACTTAACCTTTATGCAGCTGCAGCTGGACGAGCGCAGCGACCCGGACGCAATCCCATGAATCAGTCGCTGACGCTGGCGTTCCTGGTGGCGGCGGGGATCGGTCTGGTGGTGCAAAACACCTTAATGGTGCGTATCACCCAGTCCTCCTCCACCATTCTTATCGCAATGCTGCTGAACTCCCTGGTCGGCATTGTGCTGTTTGTCAGCATTCTGCTGCTGAAGCAGGGCTTCGCCGGGTTCAGCGAGCTGGCCGCAACGGTGCGCTGGTGGACGCTGATCCCGGGGCTGCTGGGGTCGTTTTTTGTGTTTGCCAGCATCAGCGGCTACCAGAACGTGGGCGCGGCAACGACCATCGCGGTGCTGGTCGCAAGCCAGTTGATTGGCGGACTGGTCCTTGACGTGCTGAGAAGCCATGGCATTCCCCTGCGCGCGCTGATCGGCCCGGTATGCGGCGCGGTGATGCTGGTCGTCGGGGCCTGGCTGGTAGCGCGACGCCAGTTTTGATTACAGTATGGTACCGCCCTTGGTCAGCTGTTCCTGGCGCGCGTCCATCTCCTCTTTGTGCTGCTTACCGTGGTGCGAAATCGCGGTACGCAGACGCTGCTGTTGGGCGTAACGGTCTTCACGGCTGAGATCGGCATCATCGCTCAATGCAATCAGCAGTTCGTTCATGTGGGCGATGACGCTCTCTTCGATGGCGGCATCCACGCGGTCGATAACTTCGTTTAAATGTGACATTGTCACTCCTTGTTTTTGCCGGGTGGTGGCTTACGCCTCACCCGGCAATAAATGCTTAGTTCAGCTTCGCTTTAGAGAAATCGCTGCCCATCAGGCTCACGCTGTATCCGGTCACGTTGCTGCGGGTTGCAAAGAACGTTTTGCCGTTTGCCAGCGCGATCCACGGTGCCTGCTGGTAGAAAATCTCCTGCGCCTGGCCGTACAGTTTCGCACGCTCGGCCGGATCGCTGGTCAGCTTCGCTTTTTGCACCAGGGCATCATAACCCTTATCGCACCAGCGCGCGGCGTTTGACCCGGTTTTAATGCTGTTGCAGCCCAGCAGCACATCGGCGAAGTTGTCCGGATCGCCGTTATCGGACATCCAGCCGAACAGCGCGGAGTCGTGCTCGCCTTTGCGCATCCCGGAGAGGTATTCGCCCCACTCATAGGAGACAATTTTGGCCTTCACGCCGACTTTCGCCCAGTCGCTCTGGATCATCTCCGCGATACGACGCGAGTTAGGGTTATACGGACGCTGCACCGGCATTGACCACAGCGTGACTTCCGCGCCCTTCTCCAGCCCGGCCTGCTTCAGCAGCGCTTTTGCTTTTGCAGGATCGTAGCTGTAGTCCTGCAGATCTTTATTAAAGCCCAGCATATTTGGCGGGATCGGCGATTTTGCCACAGAACCGGAGCCCATAAAGACCGCATTAACGATAGCCTTCTTGTCGGTCGCGTAGTTCAGCGCCTGACGCACCAGCACGTTATCGAACGGCTTTTTCTCGGTGTTAAACGCCAGATAGCCGACGTTCAGCGCATCGACAGAGTGCAGCGTCAGGTCTTTGTTCTTTTTAATCACGTCAAACTGAACCGGAGACGGCGCAGGAATAATCTGACACTCGTTGGTCTGTAATTTCGCCAGGCGGGTTTCCACGTTTGGCGTGATCGAGAAGATAAGATGTTTGGTCGGCACCTCGCCATCCCAGTAGTTCGGATTAGCGACGTAGCGGATCAGCGAGTCCACCTTGTACTGCTGGAGCACATAGGGCCCGGTACCGATCGGCCAGGTATCTACGTTCTCAGGCGTGCCTTTTTTCAGCATCACATCGGCGTATTCGGCGGAGAGGATCGATGCGAAATCCATTCCCCAGTCGGCCAGGAACGCGGCGTTGGGTTCACTCAGGGTGAACTGGACGTGATAATCGTCGACCTTTTTAACGTCCTGAATCAGCTTATCGAGCCCGACATCGTTGAAGTATTCGTAGTTGCCCTGGGACACATTATGGTACGGGTGTTTAGGGTCTTTCTGACGCATCACCGAGAAAATAACGTCATCTGCGTTAAAGTCGCGCGTCGGCTTGAAGTATTTGTTGCTGTTGAACTTCACCCCTTTGCGCAGGGTAAAGGTATAGGTCTTGCCGTCCGGTGAAATCGTCCAGGATTCCGCCAGTGACGGTACCGGGGTATTTTTCACCGGGTCGAAATTGATCAGGCGGTTGTACAGAACCTGAGAGCTGGCCACGAACGACGGGCCGGAGCTGGCGATTTGCGGGTTGAACGACTCTGGCGATGCCTCGGAGCAGTAAATAAGGGTGTCGTTGTTTGCCGCCCATGCGGCACCGACTGGTAAAAGAGCGCTCAGCGCAAGGGCGAGCAGCGTTTTCCCTGTAGACATAGTTATAACCCTGACAGTTTTATTATATAGGTCAGTAATAACAGCACAGCCCTTATCACCTGGCAAATAACGAAACACTATCAGGTTATTCTAAAGCCGCGTTTTTTGCCGGTTTTGCCGCCAGTGCAAAAAAGGTGATTTGCCTTAAGTGACGTTATTCGTCAAGCACAACCGTCACGATCTATGCCGCAAGAAATCGGCGCTTTTAGCGTCTCTTCCTCCGTTTGTTTGCTTCCTCGTTTCGTTAAAGTAACGGTGTGAAGAAGTATATGGGATCAAATCGTGGCAAAAACTCTTTTACGCAGCGGTAATCTGGATGATTTTCAGGCCGTTGGCGGCGGCGGACAGGCCGTTTTTGAATCAGCGTTACAAATCCGGGAAGCGCTTCGATTGCGCAAACAGCAGGCCATAGTGGACTGTCTGGCTATTCCTCAGGTCAACGACAGCGGCGACCGCGTGGACTGGTATTCCCCCGTTGAGGGAAGCGTCACCAGCTGGAAGGCGGCCAGTGAAGACGACCGCTATCGTGCCCTGCGCTATCTGGAAAACATGCTTGCCAGCGTTGAGTCGTTAAGCAAGAAATGCCTCCAGTCGCCCAAAACCGCGCAGCAGCTTTTCGGCTCGCTGCTGTCGAAAGCGTTTCAGTTTCCCGGCGAGAATTTTGTTTTCCTGGTCGCAGGAAAGCCGATTATTTGCTTCTGGGGTTTTGTAAACCTGAACGAAAATGCGCGCGACGATGTCCTCGACTGCCTGCGTGAAGCGTTGATCCCCGAGCCTGCCCCCGTTGTGATTGAAGAGCCCGAGCCAGAACCCGCGCCCGAACCGGCCATCACCTTTGAAAAAGCAGACGAGCCGCTGATTGCGCCCGTCACCGCCGTGCGTATTACGCCGGAAGAACTGTATGAGCCGGAGCCCGCGCCGGTTGTTGCGCAACCCGCTCAGGAACCTGCGCCTGTTGCCGTCACGAAAAAACGTCGCATTCCCCTGTGGACCCTGCCGGTTGCCGCCGTGATTGTGGCAGCCGTTGCCGCGCCGCTGCTGTGGCCAAAACAGGCCCCTTCGGCAGAGCCCGCTCCGGCACCGGCTCCTGAGCCCGTGGCTATTGCACCGCAGCCGATCAAAGCGGTAGAGCCGCTGGCTATGAATCTCCCCCTGCATCAGGCTGAGGTCGTCGCCAGTAAAGAAAAAGAACCCGCTCCTGCGCCTGAAGCCGCACCGGTGGTAATTGTTCCGATCCCGAAAGATGCCATGGTGATGGAAGCCGGTCAGGTGAAAGCCGGGTCGACGCGCTTCCTGAACGGTACCTGGCGCGCGGTTCTCGACGTGAAAGATCCGGTCACCGGCAAGCCGCCCTCAATGCGCTATCAAATCCAGAACAATAAAGGTTTCGCCCGCGTCGTACACGGCGACAACATTGTCTGCCGCGCGGAGATTTTCTCCGGGCTGCACAGCAATGGCGAGCTGATGATTAAAAGTCGCGGCAATGCCCGCTGCACCGACGGTTCCCGCTACCCGATGCCGGAAGTCGCCTGTAAAGCCGGGGCCAGCGATATCGCAGAATGTCGCGCTCGCTATGACGCCAACACCGTCGTCCCACTGACGTTCAAGAAAGCAGGTGCCTGATCCTATGCTGGTAAATCTTTGCGACTATAAACAAAGCGTCACGCTTATTGCCAACAGCGGCGTGCAGTTCCTGGATTTCGGCCTGACGCCGCAGGACACCGCCAGCAACGGGCGCTTCGTACGTAAAACCGCGAACGGCCCCCTTTTGCGACTCGATTTCGACCTGGTGAACGGGCGCTATACCCTGCCGGGGACGAACGGCGGTCAGCCTGAAGTGGTTAAACCGGAAACCACCATTCTGCTGCATCAGTCCCTTGCCGTGCTGGACGGCGTCTGGCTTCCCGTGCCCTTCCTGCGCTTCAACCCGCCGCGGACCTTTGTGGAAGGACCGGATAACTGGGCGCGCGTTCAGGTGCGCAAGCTCGAGAAGCCCGATACGGCAGGCAACTCGCACCGCGTCACCCTCGCGCTCGACAGCCAGATCGCGGAGCATGCCACTTCAGCCCTGTCGCCGGTTGAAAACGATATTCTGAATGGAACCCGCTTTGCGCTGGCGTGGCGCGATAGTGAGGTAGAAAGCTTCCTCGACCAGACCTGGATTGACGGCTGGCTGCGCGAGGCATTTACCCAGTATGCCGACGGCGTTGAAAACCGCTCTGAACGCGACCTGCATCAGGCGATGCGCAGTTTTGAATATCAGGCCCACTGGCTCAATGTACTGACCATGCTCGGTGAACAGCTCACCATTCCGGAAGTGAAATTTGTCACCCACACGCTCAGCACGCCTGCCATTCCGGTCGATCTGATCCTCGACGTGGGCAACACCCACACCTGCGGCGTCATTATTGAAGACCACGGTGATGCAAACGACGGGCTTCGGCAGACCGCCGAGCTGCAGGTTCGTTCGTTAAGCGAGCCCCAGTTCCTGAACGAGCCTCTCTTTACCAGCCGTCTTGAATTCTCCGAAGCGCGTTTTGGCAAACAGCACTTCTCGGTGGAAAGCGGTCGCGAAGATGCGTTTGTCTGGCCGTCGATTGTTCGCGTAGGCGATGAAGCCCGCAAGCTGGCGATGCAGCGCCTGGGAACCGAAGGTAACAGCGGCATTTCCAGCCCGCGCCGCTACCTGTGGGATGAAACGCCTGTCGTGCAGGACTGGCGCTTTAGCCAGATGAACGGCAAAACCCAGCGTGAACCGCTCGCCACGGCGTTTCCGCTGATGAACCTGATGAACGATGACGGTGAGCCGCTGTTTACGCTGCCGCAGGACGAGCGGCTGCCGGTCTTTTCGCCGCAGTACAGCCGCAGCACGCTGATGACGCACATGCTGTGCGAGCTGCTGGCGCAGGCGCTGGGCCAGATCAACAGCGTCGCCACCCGCCTGCGCCTGGGCTTCTCGGCCTCGCCGCGCCAGCTGCGCACCCTGATCCTGACCCTGCCCTCGGCCATGCCGAAGCAGGAGCGCGAGATTTTCCGTCGCCGCATGTTTGAAGCCATTGCCATCGTCTGGAAAGCGATGGGCTGGCACCCGCAGGATGAAGATTTTGCCACCCGCAAGCAGCAGGAAAAAAGCGTGGTGCCGGTCCCTGAGATCCAGATGGAGTGGGATGAAGCCAGCTGCGGTCAGCTGGTCTGGCTGTATAACGAAGCGATTTCCCGTTTTGGCGGCCAGACGGAAGCCTTTTTCGCCTCCCTCGCCCGCACGGATCGTGAACCTGAGCCGGGCGTGCAGCCGGGCCGCGCATTACGCGTCGCGTCTATCGACATCGGCGGTGGCACCACGGATATGGCAATAACCCACTACCAGCTTGATGACGGCTCCGGTAATAACGTCAAAATCACCCCGCAGCTGCTGTTCCGCGAAGGGTTCAAGGTGGCGGGCGACGATACCCTGCTGGACGTGATTCAGCGCTATGTCCTGCCCGCCCTGCAAACGCAGCTGCAGAAATCCGGCATTGCGGACGCCTCGCTGCTGATGGCGTCGCTGTTCGGCGACTCCGGGCGTATTGATACCCAGGCGGTACTGCGCCAGCAAACGGCGCTTCAGCTCTTTATGCCGATTGGCCACGCCATTCTTTCCGCGTGGGAAGCCAGCGACATTGACGATCCGCTGGCGGGCCTGCATGCCACCTTTGGCGAGCTCCTTGCGCAGAAACCAACCCGCAACGTGTTGAACTATCTTCAGCAGGCAATCGATCATGCCCTGCCGGCGGGCTCAGAGGCGTTCGACCTGTTCGCCGTGCCGCTGCACGTGAACTTCCGCGAAATGCAGGATGCAATGCTGGCCGGTCAGTTTACGCTGACCTCGCCGCTCCACGCGGTGTGTGAAGCGATTTCCCATTACAGCTGCGATATTCTGCTTATCACCGGGCGCCCGGGCTGCCTGCCTGGCGTTCAGGCGCTGATTCGGCATCTACAGCCGGTGCCGGTCAACCGCATCGTCTGGCTGGATAAATATCAGGTTCACGAGTGGTATCCCTTCAGCCAGCAGGGGCGCATAGGCAATCCGAAATCGACCGCCGCGGTGGGGGCCATGCTCTGCAGCCTGGCGCTCGATCTGCGTCTGCCGCGCTTTAACTTTAAGGCCGCGGACATTGGCGCCTATTCCACCGTGCGCTATCTGGGCGTGCTGGATAACACCGTCAATACCCTTCGCGAGGAGAACGTCTGGTATCAGGATATAGACCTGGATAAGCCGGGCGCGAAGCTCGACGCGCGGCTGCACTTCCCGCTGCGCGGCAACGTCACCCTCGGCTTCCGCCAGCTGGCGAACGCGCGCTGGCCCGCCACGCCGCTTTATACGCTCAGCATCAACTCGGCTGAACTGGCAAAAGCGATTGCCGGCGACGGCGTGCTGAATGTGCGGCTTAAGCTCTGCGGCGGCAGCAAATTAGAGGGCCCTGAGTCCTTCGAGCTCAGCGATGCCTGGCTACAGGACGGCACGCCGGTTGCGCCTGACGCGTTAACCTTCAAACTGAATACCCTGGCCGATCGCCGACACAGCGGCAGCCACTACTGGATCGACAGCGGGAGCGTATACCTGAAATGACAGCGACCACGACCACCACTCAGGCCTTAATCGGGTGGATTAATGAGACGCGCCTGAACGCCCCTGTGCTGGATAACGATGCTGATGCCCTGCTTGCTCGCATCAACGCGGCGCAGGCGCGGGAGCATGCTATTCAACGCGCCCTGACCCGCCGGAGCAGCATTGGGCTTTACGGCCATTCTCAGAGCGCCAAAGCGCACCTGCTGCTGTCGCTGTGCGGCAGCGGTAACGGGCGCCTGAACGTGATGCCGGGCCAGCGCACCTTTGACTATTTTTCGCATATTAACCCAGGGCATGCCCTGACCAACATGGCCGTGCGCTTCACCCGAGACACCCCGGAGGTAGCGGATGAGGCGTTTCCGCTGCGTCTGAGCCTGGTCACCGAGGCCGAGCTGGTACAGCTGTTTATTGCCCGCACGACGCTGCACCCGCAGATGCGTGCGGTGGATAAGGCGGTCATTGAGACGCGTCTGGAGAAATGGCGCGGCCTTCGCCAGCCGCAGAACGTGCCCGGCATCACGGCGCAGGATGTGGGTGCGATTTCGCGTTTCTGGCAAAGCACGGTACCCGCCGCGAGACAGCAAATTGATGACGCCCTGTGGCATGAGTTTGCCCAGCTGGTGCCATCGCTCGATCTCAGCACCCGCGCCAGCGTCTGGTCGCTGCTGTGGGGCGAGCAACAGGAGTTAACCCAGCAGTGGCTGAAGCTTGCCCACGTGCTGCATCAGACCAGCCATGCGAGCGAGCTGGCTGCGCCGCTGAGCCTGCTGGTGGACAGCTTTGGTCTGCCTGGTGAAGGGTTCCTGACGCACGGCACCTTAACCCAGCAGGAAACTCAGGAGACGCTGCTTCATCCGCTGAACAACGGTGAAATGCTCAACGCCATCAGCATCCCGGTCGACGTGCTTGCTTTCCTTACCCGCGAGCTGGTCTTGCCGGTTGAGAATGGCGCGCTGGATAACGTTGATATCATTGATATTCCGGTCTATGAAGACGGCAGTGCCGATCCTTTAGTACAGGCTAAATGCCAGTGGCTGCTTGAACATTACCGCCAGCAGCTCCAGCCGGATGTGCTGGTTATCTGCAACGCGACAGCGCGGCACGAGCAGACGGCCCAAAAAGCAAAAGTGTTAATTAACTGGATTAAAGAGACCCAGCCTGCCGAGGAGTCTGCCCTGCCGGGGCTGGTGTGGGCGATCACCCCGCATGACGCTCGTTTCACTACCCGACAGAATCTCGATGAAGCCGTACAGCATCTGCTGGGCAAGCCAGGCCTGCGCTGGGGAACGCTGCAGGCGCTGGACAGCCACAGCATGCAGCGCGTCATTGAGTGGTTGTCTCAGGCGACGCTCCCGGCACAGCGGCAGAAGCGTCTTGGCACGCTGAAAAACCTGCTGCGGCAGGAAATCGCGTCGCTGATGCAAAGCTATCTGGCGCCGCTGGTTGAGGAACCGGGTACACGACGTGCTCAGGCCGAAAACATGGTGCGCACGCTGCAAAGCAGCGCCGCCCGTCACGGCGAGCTGCTTGAGGGCCTGCTGCCGCCGCTGAAAGCCTTTGAAACGCTGCTCGCCGTTCAGCAGCCGCGCGAGGAGCAGGTGAACGGGCTGTTCACGGACACCATCGATCTGTTCGCCGATAACGCCCAGGAAAGCGCAGGACGATTCCAGACAAAAGACAAAGCGCGCCTGGCGCACAGAATATGGATAAATCATCTGCGCCAGTGGAGCCGCAATGAAGCTACCGCCGCCCGTCTTGGTCTGGAGCCCGCGGTGCTGCAGCAAATCGCGGATGTGCTGGTGGTAACCAGCTACCGGCTTAATCTGCCGCTACAGCTTCAGCGAATTGTCGATGCGGATAAAAGCAGCGCGGCGCAGCTGCATGCGGTGATGGGCAATTTCGTTGGCTGGCTGGGTTACGACCAGACCCCGTCAGCAGAACGTCCTGCAAGCCGCATCCGCAAAGGTCAGGCAATCTTTGTGACGCCCGTTGTCAGCAGTGCCGCACCACGCCTGACGCGTCTGGGGGAGCAGCCTGTTCATGCGGCCACCGCGTACGTTTACGACTGGCTGGTTGCCCTCTATAGCCGGGCAATCGAAAACATTGATTATCAGCACCCGCATGATGTTCAGCCTGACGCACGTCGGGCACTGCGGGCTTTAATACTGTAGCGGCCTTTCTTGCCGGGTAGCGCTGCGCTTACCCGGCCTGTATTCCGCAACGATAATCACGCCGCCATACACTCCGCTAACGCCTGCGCCAGTGCCGATGGGTTTTCCCACGACATGGAGTGCCCCGCCGCAGGGATGATTTTGACCTCAACGCCCTTCAGCTTCAGATTATCCACATCGTCATCCGGCAGTGAGAGCTCACCAAAAATCAACGTCACCGGGCAAGGCAGCGACAGAAATTGCGCTTCCCAGTCCGGCTCAACACCGGCGACCAGGCTTGATGCGCCGCGCCAGACGGCATAGGGTGCATTGCTTTGCAGGCACCCGGCCCAGGCGGTGGTCTCTTTGCGGAGCATGGCATTATAGCCCTGCGCCACAAACTGGTGTTCGGTTTGCGCCGCAATAGAGCGGCTAAACATCCCCCCACCGGCGTGAAAATTGGGCTCCGACACCATCAGTCCCTTCACGCGCGGTGCCAGCAGCCCCGCCGTTTCTATAGCAATGCTGCCGCCCATGCTGTGACCGTATAACCAGAAGGCATCCAGCTGAAGATGGTCAATCAACTCCGCCACGACGCGCGCCTGTTCAGTCGTTTTATAGCTGTAATGTTCAGGCTTATCGCTGTAACCGCTGCCGGGTAAATCGATGAGAATAGCTCTGCGCCAGCCAAACTGAGGGTCTCGGACGACGCGAGGATATTCATAGGAAGAGGCGCAGCCCAATCCGTGGATAAAGACTACGGGATCGCCAGAGCCGGGCAAATCATGCCAGCGCACGGTGCAACCCGCATGCTGCGAGTAAAAACTGTTCATAAGCACTCCTTTTACGATGCACTGTGTATTTATACAGCTACCGTAACTGGAATGCTATGTTCATCTTTCGAAAATGGAAGGATGCTTCAGAAAAGAGAAATCAGCAGCGCAACGGGGAAACTCATCGGCCAGGTCGACCCGACCAGAAACGCGCTAAGCAGGCGGATGCGCTTGCGGTCTTTAGAAAGGAACCAGGTAATTAATGCACAGATGGAAGCCATCACTGCGTAAAAAACCAACATCTTTTGATACAACGTCATTCTGTATACCAGAGCCGAAAAAATAACCGCACGCAATATGCGTCATATGTTGATACAGATCAAGTTTTTTCATTACATAGTAACCAGTTAAATATTATGGCTAATAACAACTGAGTATTTTGTATTACAAACAGGGGGAGCCACCCATTATCTTTATTGATAACATGCAAGTTAAATGCACTTTTTGATAAATTCTCTCTTCCGCAAAGGCGTCTAATAAAGGCAGACATACATGGGAGGCAATATGCTACGCATTCCGCAAAGCTGTATTCATACCCGCTCTACCCCTTTCTGGAATAAAGAAACCGCCCCCGCCGGGATCTTTCAGCGTCATCTCGACACGGGTACCCGTCCGGGCGTTTATCCCCGCCTGTCCGTTATGCAGGGTGCCGTCCGCTACCTGGGTTATGCTGATGAACATGCCCCTGAGCCTGACAGCACACTGATTATCAGGGCCGGCCACTTCGGTGTTTTTCCCCCTGAGAAATGGCATCACATCGAGGTGATGAGCGACGACACGCTGTTCAATATTGAATTTTTCGTCGAACCAGAGGTGTTGAAGTCGCTTTAAGCGGCTTTTATTTACGAGGTAACCCTTATGCTACGTATCCCTGAGAATTTTGTTCATACCCGCTCCACGCCATTCTGGAACAAAGACACCGCGCCAAAAGCGCTTTTCACCCACCATAATACGAAAGCCAGCGTATATGGCCGTTTGTCGGTGATGCAGGGTGCGGTGCGCTATTTCGGTTTCCCGAACGCTGACGCGACCGAACCGGATCTGGAGCTGGTGATTGAAGCCGGATCGTTTGGCATCTCACCGCCGGAGAAATGGCACCGCATCGAGCTATTGACCGACGATACCTATTTCAATATCGACTTTTTTGCCGATCCTGCTGTTACGCTTCAGGGCGCGGGCATCGGCAAAGTGGTCAATACACATAAGGAGTAACCGCGTGGGTAAAGCAACGTACACAGTGACCGTGACCAACAACAGCAACGGCGTCTCGGTGGATTATGAAACAGAGGCCCCCATGGAGTTGCTCATCCCCGACGTCGCCGCAGACGTGGTAAAAGATCTGGTGAATACCGTCCGCGCTTACGACACGGAAAATGAGCACGAGGTGTGTGGCTGGTAAAGCAAACGCCCGGCTATGCAGACCGCCGGGCATGATTTTCTAGTGTTTAATCATAACGTGCCGGACAACCGTATAATCCTCAAGCCCGTACACCGACATATCCTTTCCATAGCCAGACAATTTCATGCCGCCGTGCGGCATTTCGCTCACCAGCATAAAGTGGGTATTGACCCAGGTGCAGCCGTACTGCAGGCGCGCGCTCAGGCGATGGGCGCGGCCCACGTCTTTCGTCCAGACCGACGACGCCAGGCCGTACTGCGAATCGTTCGCCCAGGCCAGGACCTGCGCTTCATCGTCGAATTCGGTGACGCTCACCACCGGTCCAAACACTTCTCGCTGAACGATGGCATCCTCCTGTTTCGCCCCGGCCAGCAACGTTGGCTGGAAGTAGTAGCCCGCCCCCTCTTTTTTGCTCCCGCCCGTCACCACGCGGATATGGCCAAGGGCTTTCGCCTCATCAACGGCCTGACAGACGCGTGAAAGATGGGCAGCCGAGCTGAGCGGACCGAGTTCAGTAGATTCATCCTCCGGGGCACCCATTTTGAGACTGGCGACCGCGGCACCGAGCTTTTCCACCAGCCGGGCATAGATCCCCTTCTGGGCATAGATACGGCAGGCCGCCGTACAGTCCTGCCCGGCATTGTAGAAACCAAACGTCCGCACGCCTTCTACAACCGCATCCAGATCGGCGTCATCGAACACGATAACCGGCGCTTTACCGCCCAGCTCCATGTGGGTGCGCTTAATGGAGGACGCCGTGTGGCCGATGATATGCTCCCCGGTAGCAATCGAACCGGTCAGCGACACCATGCGCACTTTTTCATGTCCGGTGAGCGGGTCGCCCACCGTTTTCCCGCGGCCAAACAGCACGTTGAGAACGCCAGCCGGGAAGATATCTTTCGCCAGCTCCGCCAGCTTTAACGCCGTTAGCGGCGTGATTTCAGACGGCTTGATGACCACACAGTTACCGGCCGCCAGCGCAGGCGCCAGCTTCCATGCCGCCATCATCAGCGGGTAGTTCCACGGCGCGATAGAGGCAACCACGCCCACCGGGTCGCGGCGGATCATCGACGTGTGGCCGTCAAGATACTCACCCGCGGCCAGCCCGTTCAGGCAGCGGGCCGCCCCGGCGAAGAAACGGAAAACGTCGACCACTGCGGGAATTTCATCGCCCAGCGCACAGTGCAGCGGCTTGCCGCAGTTGAGGGATTCGAGCCGGGCAAACTCTTCGCCATGCGCTTCAATCGCATCCGCGAGCTTCAGCAGGCACTCGGCGCGGGTTTTCGGGGTCGTTTGTCCCCACGCCTCAAAAGCACGGTCGGCGGCCTGAACCGCTGCGTCGACCTGTGCCGCTGACGCTTCAGCAATCTCCAGCAGCACCTCTCCGGTGGCCGGGTTATAGACAGGCTGTTTCTCTCCCTCTCCGGCAACCAGTTCACCCTTTATCAGCAGATGTGTTTGCATAGCATTGTCCTGTTCAAATCAATGTTATTTCCCGCTGCCGGCGATGTTCTCGCCGTCGCGGGTTAGCCACCAGGCTCCCAGAATGGGGATGGTTGTTACCAGCATCACCAGCAGTGCAACGACGTTGGTGACCGGCACGTCGCGCGGACGGCCTAGCTGATTGAGCAACCACAGCGGTAACGTGCGTTCGTGTCCCGCCGTAAAGGTTGTGACGATAATTTCGTCAAACGACAGGGCAAACGCCAGCATTCCCCCGGCCAGCAGCGCGGAGCCCAGGTTGGGCAGCACCACATAGCGGAAGGTTTGCCATCCGTCGGCCCCGAGATCCATCGACGCTTCCACCAGACTCCAGGAAGTGCGTCTGAACCGGGCAATCACGTTATTGAAGACCACCACCACGCAAAACGTGGCGTGCCCAACCACGATGGTGAAAAACCCCGGCTCAAGGTTGATTGTTTTGAACGCTGTCAGCAGCGCCAGGCCAGTGATGATCCCCGGCAACGCAATCGGCAGCAGCAGCAATAGCGAGATCGCGTTTTTGCCAAAAAACTCGCTTCGCCAGAGCGCCGCTGCAGCAAGCGTGCCAAGCACCAGGGCTATCGCGGTGGATAGCGCGGCAACCTGAAGTGACAACGTCACCGATTCAATGATATCGCCGCGCCCCGCCGCCGCAGTAAACCACTTCAGCGTCAGCCCCTGAGGCGGAAAGCTGTAGGCAGCATCTTCGGTATTAAAGGCATAGGCTGCGATAATCAGCAGCGGGAAGTGCAGGAAGATGACGCCTCCCCACGCTGCCACTTTCAGGAACAGCGGTGCGCGTTCAGAGTGCATCGAATGCTCCCAGACGCTTCACGAACGCCAGATAGAGTGAAATCAGCACGATGGGAACCAGCGTGAACGCGGCGGCCATGGGCATATTGCCGATCGCCCCCTGCTGGGAGTAGACCATGTTACCGATGAAAAACCCCGGCGGCCCAACCAGCTGCGGTACGATGAAATCCCCCAGCGTCAGGGAAAAGGTGAAGATTGAGCCCGCGGCAATACCCGGAATAGCCAGCGGCAAAACGACATAGCGGAAGGTCTGGCGTGGACGCGCGCCGAGGTCGGCTGAGGCCTGCAGCAGCGAAGCCGGCAGACGTTCCAGCGCCGCCTGAACGGGCAGGATCATAAACGGCAGCCAGATATAGACGAAGACCAGAAACCGCCCCAGCCCGGAGGTGGATAAGGTGTTGCCGCCTACCGCGGGTAGCGTAAGGATCGAGGTCAGGAGCGGCTCCAGCCCAAGGTGGTTGAGGAACCATTGTGCCACGCCGTCCTTCGCCAGCAGCAGCGTCCAGGCGTAGGCTTTGACGATGTAGCTCGCCCACATTGGCAGCATCACGGCGATATAGAAAAACGCTTTCCACTTGCCTCGGGTGTATCGCGCCATGTACCAGGCCATCGGGAACGCCAGAATTGCGCTGGCAATCGTCACCGCAATCGCCATCGTTAACGTCCGCAGGATGATGTCGTAGTTTGCCGGGTTGAAGAGCGCCAGAATGTTCGCCAGGGTCAGATCCGGCGTGACCGCCATGGTGAAATCGTCAAAGGTGTAAAAACCCTGCCACAAAAGGGTCAGCAGCGATCCTAGATAGACGATGCCAAACCACATCAGCGGTGCAAGCAGAAGCAGGAACAGTCCGAGCGACGGTTTACGCCAGAACAGTGCGGTCATGCGGCTTATGCGGCCGCGCGGGGCGGGAGGGTGCGCGACACTCATAGCCATTTCACCTCTCCTCCTGCAGGCGAATCATCGCCTCACGCGACCACGACGCCGTGACGGCCTGCCCCGGCGCAATGCCGCTTAGCGGCGAGAAATCACTGAGATTGGCCTGGCTCACCAGCAGTTTGGCACCGTCGGCGAGCCTGAGCTCAAGGCGCGTGGCCGCCCCCTGATACTGAACGGCCTGGACGACGCCCTGCACCTGAACCTCACCCCCCTCATTCAGGCGGATATGTTCCGGACGCAGGGAATAGCTGCCCTCCATGCCGCAGACTTTATGCGCCAGGCCTGCATCGAAGACGTTCGAGGTGCCGACAAAACCGGCGACAAACGGCGTGCGCGGGCGCATGTAGAGATCGCGCGGGGTATCGACCTGCTCGATGCGCCCATTATTGAACACCGCCACCCGGTCTGACATGGAGAGGGCTTCACCCTGATCGTGGGTGACGAAAATAAAGGTGATGCCGAGTTCCTGCTGAAGTTTCTTCAGCTCGAACTGCATCTGTTCCCGCAGCTTGAGATCGAGCGCGCCTAACGGCTCGTCGAGCAGCAGGACGCGCGGTTCATTCACCAGCGCCCGCGCGATGGCGACACGCTGCCGCTGGCCACCGGAAAGTTGCGAAGGTTTGCGGGCAACGGCAAAGCTCAGGCCCACTTTTTCCAGCGCGTCGCGAGCCTGCGCATGGCGTTTTTTCTTGTCGACGCCTTTCACCATCAGCCCGTAGGCGACGTTATCGAGGATCGACATATGCGGGAACAGCGCGTAATCCTGAAAGACGGTGTTCACGTCCCGCTCCCACGGCGGCAGCGCGCTCGCCTCTTTGCCAAAGATAGATATCGTGCCACCTGACAGTTGCTCAAAGCCGGCAATCAGACGCAGGCAGGTGGTTTTGCCGGAGCCCGAAGGCCCCAGCATGGAGAAGAATTCTCCGTCACGAACGGCAATGGTGACCCCATCCACCGCCCGCACGTCGCCGTACAGACGGGAAACGTCATTAAACTCTACCGCGTACGTCATGTTCTGCTCCCGGATGATTAACGGCCACCCATGATGGCGATGTAATCCTGCGTCCAGCGGCTGTAAGGCACATATTTAATGAGATGGTCACTCCCTCCTTCCCGGTACTATGCTGAGGATAGGCTTTCATTCGGAGAACTATCATGGAAAACATTGCGCTCATTGGTATCGATCTGGGTAAAAACTCTTTCCATATTC
>OKVJ01000364.1_pt1 | contig 18390 bp, 16 predicted proteins | sample 1606921 | NCBI WGS metagenome assembly OKVJ01 (sample SAMN03281016, study PRJEB24777) | human gut metagenome | isolation source: fecal sample PR161 from 1 month old female Malay infant, caesarean...
AATGGTGGAAAAAATAGCCTAAATAGGCTGATTCGATGTGTTTGCGGGAAAAAAATCGGCCCAGATCCGCGAAATTTTAATCAGCGAGTCAGCTTGGGAAGAAATGACCTGCTTATTCGCACCTTCCGAAGACGAACTCCAGCCTTCGGCTTACCAGATTTTTATCGGCCATATCATGGCGGCCATCAGCTATATGCTGCCGGTGGTGGTCATGGGCGGGCTGATGATGGCAACGGCCAAAATTACCGGCCAGTTTATTAACATCGACCATTCGCCGTTCAGCGTGCTGGATAAAGTGGGCTTTATGACCATTAAGTTCATGTATCCGGTTTTCGCCATGTATCTGGCGTTTTCCATTGCCGGCAAACCGGCGCTGATCCCCGGACTTATCGGCGGCATCATGTCAGACGAGGTCTACAAGCGCTTCTTTGATATCGAAGGCTTTATGCCGTCCGGCTTTTTCGGCGCGATCGGCATTGGCTTTTTTGTGGGCTATCTGGTGCGCTGGCTGAATGATTCCATTCACGTCCGCCAACAGCTCACCACCATCAAGACCATGCTGGTCGTCCCACTGATCACCGGCATTACGCTGGTGATGGTCATGGAATATTTGATTAACCCGATTTTTGGCTCGCTTAACCAGTTGATGGTGCTCTTTTTTACCTCGGCAGGTGACACCGGGCGCGGATTCTATTCCGCGATGATCGCCGCAGGCACCGCGTTCGACCTGGGCGGCCCGGTCAACAAGGCGGCAGGCTCGGTCGCGCTCGGCCTGAATGGCATGAGCGAAACGTTTGATCTCACCGCCCGCGAACTCTCCATCGTGATCCCCTCTATTGGCGTCGGCTTTGCCGCGTTCCTCAACGGCCGCTTTGGACTACCGGATGTTTTTAGCCGGGAAGAGAAAACCGTTGGCAGCACCTCGTTGCTGCTTGGCGTGATTGGGATCTCCGAAGGCGCGATCCCGTTCATCCTGAAAAACCCACGTCTGATCCCGGTGTTCATGACCGGTGCCGTTGCCGGCGCGCTGGTCGCCATTGCACTCGGCGTGAAGCAGACGCTGCCGCTGCCGGCCATCTGGGGCTGGCCGCTGGCAACCAACGTGGCGGGCTACCTGGCGAGCGTCTTTATTGGCGCACTGATTTGCGCCCTGGGCGTGCTTTACGTCAGCCCAAAGAACGCCAGCTAAGGGGAAGGTCATGAATCAGATCCACGTCATTGCCCATACGCACTGGGATCAGGAGTGGTATTTCACCCGTCAGGACAGCATGGTGCTGGCATCATATAACTTTGCGGACGTCATCGACACGCTGGAGCAGGACCCGGCTTACAGCTGCTATCACCTTGACGGACAGATGGCGGTGGTAGAGGACTTTCTCGCCATCAATCCCGAGTATCGCACCAGGCTGGAGACGCTGGTCAGAGAGAAAAGGATTTTTGTGGGGCCGTGGTATACCCAGACGGACACCTACAACGTGCATGGCGAATCCATTATCCGCAACCTCAAATACGGCATCTTCTCTGCCCGTAAGCTGGGGCACGCCATGCAGGTTGGGTATCTTCCGGATACCTTCGGCCACAATGCGCAGATGCCCACAATTTTGCAGGGCTGCAATATTGACAACATCGTCTTCTGGCGCGGCATCGATCACGACAGACAGGCGAAAAGCAGCCAGTTCCTCTGGCGCGCGCCGTCAGGGGCGACCGTTATCGCCTGCGCGATGGCGCTCGGTTATGGCGCGGCTAAAAACATCTCTTCAGACGCGAGCCATTTGCAGGGAAAAATCTTCCCGATGGTCAATCTCCTGCGCTCGCGGGCCGGAATAAATGACCTGCTGCTGCCCTGCGGCGGCGATCAGGTCAGCATCGACCCGGCGCTGCCGAAAATCCTGCAGGTCGCCAGCGCACGCTCCCCGGATGAGGACCATTACGTCATCAGTTCGCTGGAGCGCTACGTCGACATTCTGCGCGCGCAGCGTGAACAGTTTGAATTCTGGGAAGGAGAGCTGAAATCGCCGCGCTACACCCGCATCCATAAAACGATCGGCTCCGTGCGCTACGACATTAAAAAGAAAAATGATGCAGTTGAGCAGTTCATCCTGCGGCAGCTGGAGCCGACAATCGCCATGGCGCGTCATCAGGGGCTGCCGGTCAACCTCTCGGTGGTCGATACGCTCTGGAAGAAGCTGTTGCGAAGCCATGCCCATGACTCCATCGGCGGCTGTAACAGCGATGCCACCAACCGCGATATTTTGCATCGACTGGAGCAAACCGAACAGCTGTGCCATAGCCTGTGGAACCTGGTGGTGAAAACCCTGGCCGCCGCCTGCGCTCGGGAAGGCGATCTGCTGATTTTTAACCCGCTGGCCACGCAAACGCAGCGCGTGGTGAAAACCACTCTCTATAGCCGCGCTGAAAATATCGCCCTGATGTATCAGGGGCAGGCCATCCCCTTCGACGTCCTGAAATGAGACGTGTTGCCCGGCGGAACGGCGATCTCTCTTAACGCCGAAGGCGAGTGTGAAACGCCCCTTCCCCCTTATTACCGCTGGCACGTTGCTGTGAAAACACCGGTTCTGCCGCCGGTCGGCTATCTCAGCGTTAACGTTGAAGATAACCCGGCGCCTTTCCGGCAGTCTGAACAGACAACGGGCAGCGAGATAGAGAATGCACAGTATCGATTAACGCTGGACGACGGCACGCTAACTCTGCAGGACAAACGCAGCGGCAGATGCATCCCCTCGTTCTTTACCCTTGAAGACTGTGCAGATGCGGGCGACAGCTACGATTTCTCACCGCTTGCGGGCGATACGCCGACGCGATGCGACCATTTCACGCTCGTCGGCTGCCTGAAAACGCCGCTTGTCGAAAAGCTGATCGTTGAAGCCACCCTGTTTCTTCCGCCAGATCTTGCCGGACGCCAGGATACTGCCCGAACGCCGTTATCCATTCGTCTGGAGTGCACATTACGCGAAGACGATCCGAACCTGTACGTCGAGGCTTCGCTGGAAAACAGCCACTGCGATCATCGGCTACGTTTAGTGATCGGCAGCGATATTCGCACCCGTCACGCTATCGCCTCCCAGCCCTTCGCGATAATCCAGCGCGATACGGGGTGTGAGAGTGGAAACTGGCAGGAGCGCTATCGCGAGATACCCGTGGATATCGAAACCACCGAAGGCATTATCGCTGTCGCGGAAGCGGGCAAAGCGCTGGTGGTGAATAGTCGCGGTATGAAGGAATTTCAGATTATCGGCAGCGAACCCGCGACGATTGCCCTGACGTTGTTTAAAGCGACGGGCGTGCTCGGGCGCAACGATCTCGACTGGCGACCGGGCCGTGCGTCCGGCATTAATAATACGGTGGTTGAGACCCCCGATGCGCAGTTGCTGAAACCGCTGCACTTTTCATTTACCGTCGCGCTGGCCGACAGCGCCGATCATCTCACGCTTCGCCAGCTGGAAAACCAGGCTGCGGGACAGCCCTTCACCTATCAGCGGCAATCGCTACATACGCTCGATCACCGCCTTGAACGCTTTGCGTTGCGTCTGCCCGAGCATCAGCTTCCGGCACAATTCTCATTATTGACCCTGCCGGAGCCGCTAGTCCTTTCAGCCCTGCCCCATGCGCAACGGTCGAATGGCACCGTCGTCCGGGTGTTTAACGCCGGGACGCAGCCGGTTCCTGTCCCGGAAAGTCTCGCGGGGCTACGTCAGATCAACTATCTGGAAGAGCCTGTGCCGCCGGTAACGGCAATCCCCCCTTTCGCAACCTGCGATTTTTTGATGGAGGCTTAATATGAACTTGCTTGCATTGACGCATCCCGATCTGGTTTTTATCAACCCGCCGCACCGTACGCCTGAAGCGCTGATCCGCTGGCTCGCCGAACCGCTCGCCAGGCGAAAAATCATCTGCGATGAAGAAACATTCATCCAGAGCGTGTTACAGCGCGAAAGCGAAGGCCCTACCGCGCTGGGTGAAGCGCTCGCCGTTCCGCACGGTAAAACCGAGGCGGTGCAGCAGGCGGCGTTTTGTCTGGCACTCTTTGACGACCCGATACGCTGGCCGGGGCTGGACGGTGTTGAAGAGGTCAGAATGGTTTTCCTGCTCGCCATTCCGCCCGCGGAAGCAGGCAGTACCCACATGCAGCTGCTGACGACGCTGACCCGTTTATTGATGGAAGATCGAGTGCGTGAGCAGCTTCTGGCGGCGCGCACCCGGGAAGAGGCGATGTCCGCCCTGAGTGATGAAGAACCTCAAAAACAGGATGCGGCCCCTGACCGCTCCCTTCTCATTCCGGTGATACTGGGCAGTATCGCTACCGCAGCCTTTTTACAGGCAGGATTGAGCTGGGCCTGCGGGGGGAGTTAAGCGAACAGCGCTCAGCACACATCGTGCTGAGCGCTTGTTTTTGTTGAATAATTAATCAGATTTTTCCTTCGCGTCTTTACAAAGGCTGAAGCGCCCGCCGTTTGTACTCTCGTCTTTTTACTTTGTTCTGCATCAAATAAATCGCAAACATGTTTGATGCAAATCACTATATGTAGAACTTAAAATGCACGCCGACCCAACATCTTGTATTAATCGTCTACTATTCCAACAACAAGACGGCGCTGACGCTGGCCGGAATTGTGGATAACACGAGCTGGGAACGGGGGAAGTCTTTGGCCCGGCGGGGAATACGTCCGGTGAATACTTCTCCACCTCTGTGGATAACCTGTTTTTAAAAATGGAGTGATCATGACACCGCATGTGATGAAACGTGATGGCTGTAAAGTGCCGTTTAAATCAGAGCGCATCCAGGAAGCCATTCTGCGTGCAGCTAAAGCAGCGGGAGTCGATGACGCAGATTACTGCGCCACCGTCGCAGAAGTCGTTAGCAGCCAGATGACTGAACGCAGCCAGGTCGATATCAACGAGATCCAGACCGCGGTTGAAAACCAGCTGATGGCTGGCCCCTACAAACAGTTAGCCCGCGCCTACATTGAGTATCGCCACGATCGCGACGTGCAGCGTGAGAAGCGCGGTCGCCTGAACCAGGAGATCCGTGGCCTGGTGGAGCAGACCAACTCTGCCCTGCTCAATGAAAACGCCAACAAAGACAGCAAAGTGATCCCGACCCAGCGCGATCTGCTGGCCGGTATCGTCGCCAAACACTATGCCCGCCAGCATCTGCTGCCGCGCGACGTGGTCTCGGCACACGAGCGCGGCGAGATCCACTATCACGACCTCGATTACTCGCCGTTCTTCCCGATGTTCAACTGCATGCTGATCGACCTGAAAGGCATGCTGACCCAGGGCTTTAAAATGGGTAACGCCGAGATTGAACCGCCTAAGTCGATCTCCACGGCGACAGCGGTAACGGCACAGATCATCGCTCAGGTGGCGAGCCACATTTATGGCGGGACCACCATTAACCGCATTGACGAAGTGCTGGCCCCGTTCGTGACGGCGAGCTTCAACAAGCATCGGAAAACTGCCGAAGAGTGGCAGATCCCGGACGCGGACGGCTATGCGCGCTCCCGTACCGAAAAAGAGTGCTACGACGCGTTCCAGTCGCTGGAATATGAAGTGAACACGCTGCACACCGCCAACGGACAGACGCCGTTTGTGACCTTCGGTTTTGGCCTGGGTACCAGCTGGGAATCACGCCTGATCCAGCAGTCCATTCTGCGCAACCGTATTTCCGGCCTCGGTAAAAACCGCAAAACCGCGGTGTTCCCGAAACTGGTGTTTGCCATCCGCGACGGCCTGAACCACAAGTTTGGCGATCCGAACTACGACATCAAACAGCTGGCGCTGGAGTGCGCGAGCAAGCGCATGTACCCGGACATTCTGAACTACGACCAGGTGGTAAAAGTCACCGGTTCGTTTAAAACGCCTATGGGCTGCCGCAGCTTCCTCGGGGTGTACGAGGATGAAAACGGCGAGCAGATCCACGACGGGCGTAACAACCTGGGCGTCATCAGCCTGAACCTGCCGCGCATCGCGCTGGAGGCCAAAGGCAATGAAGCTGAATTCTGGAAACTGCTGGATGAACGACTGCAGCTGGCGCGTAAGGCGCTGATGACCCGTATCGCACGCCTTGAAGGGGTGAAAGCCCGCGTGGCGCCCATCCTCTATATGGAAGGGGCCTGCGGCGTGCGCCTGAAGGCGGACGATGACGTGTCCGAGATCTTCAAAAACGGCCGCGCGTCGATTTCGCTGGGCTATATCGGCATCCACGAAACCATCAACGCCCTGTCTGGCGACTCGCATATGTACGACAGCGCGGCCCTGCGCGAAAAAGGCATTGCGATTGTCCAGCGCCTGCGCGACGCGGTTGACCAGTGGAAAGAGGAAACTGGCTACGGGTTTAGCCTCTACAGTACGCCGAGCGAGAACCTGTGCGATCGCTTCTGCCGTCTGGACACCGCCGAGTTCGGGATTGTGGAAGGCGTGACCGACAAAGGGTACTACACCAATAGCTTCCACCTCGACGTGGAGAAAAAGGTAAACCCGTACGACAAGATCGACTTCGAAGCGGCCTATCCGCCCATCGCCAGCGGCGGCTTCATCTGCTACGGCGAGTACCCGAACATCCAGCACAACCTGAAGGCGCTGGAAGACGTGTGGGATTATAGCTATCAGCACGTGCCGTATTACGGGACCAATACGCCAATCGACGAATGCTACGAGTGTGGCTTTACCGGTGAGTTCGAGTGTACGAGCAAAGGCTTTACCTGCCCGAAATGCGGCAACCACGATGCAGCCCGTGTCTCCGTGACCCGTCGCGTGTGCGGCTATCTCGGCAGCCCGGATGCCCGTCCGTTTAACGCCGGCAAGCAGGAAGAGGTGAAGCGCCGGGTGAAACATCTGGGGAATGGGCAGATCGGTTGAGCCACTGCCACATTTATGCCCGGTGGCGCTACGCTTACCGGGCCTACAATCCGCACTCACACTGTACCCGGCTTGGTTAACCGCTATGAACTACCATCAGTACTACCCCGTCGATATTGTCAACGGCCCCGGCACCCGCTGCACCCTGTTCGTTTCAGGTTGCGTTCACGAGTGCCCCGGCTGCTACAACAAAAGCACCTGGCGCGTAAATTCCGGTATGCCGTTTACCGCCGAAATGGAAGACCGCATCATCGACGACCTGAACGACACGCGCATCAAACGCCAGGGTATTTCGCTCTCCGGCGGCGATCCGCTCCATCCGCAAAACGTGCCGGAGATCCTGAAGCTGGTGAAACGCATTCGCCGCGAGTGTGCGGGAAAAGATATCTGGGTCTGGACGGGATATAAGCTGGAAGAGCTGAATGCTGCTCAGAAGGAAGTTGTGGATTTAATTAACGTGCTGGTGGACGGCAAGTTCGTGCAGGATTTGAAAGACCCGGCCCTGATCTGGCGCGGCAGCAGCAACCAGGTTGTGCATCATTTGCGGTGAATGAAGGCGGATAACCTCTATCCGCCTGGCCTCAAAACCGGCTCAAACTCTCCATCGCCTCAGTCTTAAACGCCGCAAAATCCTCGCACTGGCACAGGCGCGTCATCGCGCGTTCTCGCAGGAAAGTGACGAAGATGTCGTAAATCGCCATCGCCTCTTCGTACTCGCTTTTGCTGATGGCGAGCAGGAAGATGACGTGCGCCGTTTCATCCCCCCACTGAATACCCTGCGGAGCCAGCACCGTATAGACCACCGTTTTCTGTGCCAGCAGGCCGAGGGAGTGCGGCAGCGCGATACCGTCGCCGAGCATGGTGCTGACGATAGCTTCACGCTCAACGACCGAATCCAGAAACTCCGCGCCGACAAAGCCTTCGGCCTCAAGCTGTTCACACAGCTCGCGGAACAGCGTTTGCTGGTCAACAGGCTTGTCGAGAATGCGAAAATGGGCCGCGTCGAAGTATTTCTCCAGCATCCACGGGCGGGTGCGGTCCACCAGCACCAGCTTGCCGATCTGCTCCAATTGATAATCGGTCGGGAACGGGGCGATCGTCACCACCGGTTTAGATTTTTCACTCACGCGGGCGGTGGAGATGACAAAGTCTTCACCGATGGCATCCGCAAGCTCGTATTCGCGCAGAGTGAGCGTGCGCGTCACCTCGATCTGCGGGTATTTGCGCTGGAGCACCGCCTCGATCATGCGCACCATCGCATTACCGGCGTCGCACACCAGCAGCACGCGCGGCTGGCGCTGGTAGCCGATGTTGTAGTGGCGCTCCAGCCCCACGCCGATGTGCAGCACCAGAAAACCAATCTCGTTCTCGCTGATCGCATACGGGGTGTATTTCCCCCAGCTCGACACCGCCGCGAGAGTCATATCCCACGCCATCGGATAGTGCTGCTTGATGTTGTCCAGCAGCGGATTGGGGATCATGATTTGATAGCGCACGCGGGTGATCATGGTTTTGATGTGCGTGAGCAGATCGGCGTGCAGCTGCGCGTCGCTGAGCAGGTTGTAGTTATAGTGGGTGTTGATGTAGCGCAGGATATAGTTGACCAGCGCTTCGTCGTCGTCGGCGTTAATCGCGCTGGGGGCAATCTCCTGAATCTGCCGCGCCGCGATGTGGACGCACAGCCAGCTCTCTTCCGATGGCGCAAGCGCCTTGCCCGCCAGCTCCTGAATGGCCACCGCGATAACCTTCGCAGCCTCGCGCACGTTCTCTTCCACGTCTTCCGCGTGGAATTCCGGCAGCGGATACCCCTCGCTGATGCGCCGCACCGACACCGCGCAGTACAGGCGCAGGAACAGTTCGCCTTCGTCGGTCAGACGAATGTGATGGCGGGTGAGCGCGTCGTGAAGCACGACCACCATCTGCTCCGGTACCCCGGCGTTGAGCGCGACCTCCGTCACCAGCGGGTTAAGGCTGTCCTGCTGCGCCAGCTCCCACAGAAGATCGGTCAGGCAGGCGCGGACCGACATCTCGCTGCCAAACAGCTTCATGCCGTGGCGCGGGCGGGTTTCCAGCGTCAGGTTATAGCGCTGGAACCACTCGCGCACTTCCACCATGTCGCTCTGCAAGGTGGCGCGGCTGACAAACCACTCGTCGGCCAGATCTTCAAGCTTAAGTGAAAACGCCGACGTCAGGAAACGCACCACCAGATAGTGCACGCGCTCCGGTCCCGTTCGGGGAATACGCAGCGCGCGCGGGTGCGATGCCTGCAGCTGCTGATAGCGCTCGGCATCGTCAATTTTAAGCTGGTAGCCGTTACCCCGGCTCAGAATAAACTGCGCGCCGTGGCTCGCCAGCAGCGCGTTCAGGGCGGTGATATCTGCGCGGACGGTTCGCGTGGAGACCGACAGCCGCTGCGCCAGCTCGTCCTGCGGCAGCGTCTCGTTTTGCAACAGATCGAAAAGTTGCGCTAAACGTTGGTTCGGAAATCGCACGTCGTTGTCCTCTTACTGCTCAGGGTGAAATGACCATCTGGGATGGGCTGCCGACCGGGGTATAGTCTGGCTCGGCGCTCAGCTTGCCGTCCGGCGCCACGCGGAAACGGGTAATGTTGTCGCTGCGCTGGTTCATGACGTACAGCCAGCGCCCCTGCTTATCGAGCGTCAGGGTGCGCGGGTAGTCGCCGCGCGTCCAAACATCCTCCTGATGCGTCAGCGTGCCCTCCGCTGTTACGGTAAAGTGCCCGATGCTGTTATGCAAACGGTTCGCCACATACAGCTGTTTACCATCGGCGCTTAGCGCCAGCCCGGCAGCAAAACTGGTGCCTTTGTAACCGTCCGGCAGGGCAGAGACCGTTTTGCCCTCTTTCAGCCTGCCGCTGCTGTCCAGCGCATAATGGGTGAGCGTCGACGCCTCTTCGTTAATCAGCCACAGGGCATCGCCTTTCGGCGTAAAGACGAAGTGGCGCGGACCGGCACCTTTCGAAGAGGCGCTGATAAACGGCGGATCGTTCGGCGTTAGCTTTCCGGTTCGATCGTCAAAGCGGTACTGATAGATACGATCCAGCCCAAGATCGGTGGAAAAAACGTACTTCCCGCTCGGATCGGCGGCGATCATGTGCGCATGCGGGCCGTTATGATCGCTGATCGCGAAACTGCCCTCAACGGCCGCTTCCGGCTTCGCCACGCCCGGTTCGCCCTGGTCCTGATGTCTGTCCGTCGCGTCACCCAGGCTGCCGTCCGCGTTGACGGGCAAAACGGCAATCGATCCGCTGACGTAATTCGCCACCAGCAGATGCTTGCCGTTTGGCGTTAGCGAAAGATACACCGGCCCGGCGCCGCCGGAGGCCACCTGATTCAGCTCGCTCAGCTCACCGTTATCGCCGACGCGCAGCGCCTGCACCACGCCCTGCTCTACTTCGCTTGCCAGATACAGCGTTTTACCGTCTTGCGAAAGGGTCAACTGCGCCGCGTTCGGCAGTTTGCTCACCAGCGTTTTATCGTCCAGCGCGCCGGTTTGCGGGTCAACGGTAAAACGGTACAGCCCTTCACCGTTCGGATTATAGGTACCCACCCAGGCGTATTGCGTCTGGGCGATGGCGGCGGTGGCGAGCATTGAGAGTGAAGCGACAAGCAGGTTACGGGTGTGCATGGTGGCTCCTTTATATGTGTGAGTTCTACTTCACCAGCTTCTTCGTCATCGCCAGCAGCGTACGCACATCTTCGGGACGCGTATCGCCGCTGGCTTTGTCGATAATTGAACTGTAGATATGCGGGATGATTTTGCTCACGCCCGCGTCGAGGGCGATCTGCAGGATCGCCTCATAGTTTTCCAGATCGATACCCCCCGTCGGCTCCAGCCAGAAGTCGTGACGGGCGCAGGCTTCCGCCACCGCCTGGTATTCGTCACGGCACTTGAGGCCGCCCATCGGGAAGTACTTGATCGAACTGCCGCCGAAGTCTTTCAGCAGGGCAATCGCCGTTTCAACCGGCACGATGCCGTCCGGCGCTTTGCTGCTCAGCGGGCCGGTGGAGATTTTCACCATGCCGAGGGTACCGGTCGGAGAGACCAGGCCATTGACCACCGATTCATTCTGCCCCAGCAGCGCGCGGCTCGCGGCCACGCCGGTGAAGACCTGATTAACGTGCTGCGGCTGCACCTGGCGGGAGATCTCGCTCACCATCGCCGACTGGTTCGGATCGCCCGCGCCGAGGCCCACGGAGAGCGCGTTATCAATCAGCGCCGCGTATTCACGCATATCCGCGACCGCGCTCGCCACGTCCGGGTAATTTTTGGAGAGCACGCCCACCAGCACGTGACCTTCCGCCGCCTCGTAAATGGCGCTGGCGTTGGCCTTTGAGCCGGCCAGCACGTTCAGGCAGACGCGGTCACGGTAAAAATTGGGGGTCAGTTTCATGCGTTTTTCTCCTGTCCTAATACTTCGCTAATGCGGCGGTAGACGATGTTCAGCTGGTCAGCACTTACGCTGCGCACGTCCGCTTCGATAATCCCTTCGTTGGCCTTGTAGCCACGGAAATAGATGGCGTATTCGCCCTGCTTGAGCGCGTTCACCAGGTCACCCGTGCCGACGCCTGTGGTGGCTTCGTCGAACTTAATTTCGGTGCGGGCGATATCGCGACCCGCGCTGTCCCAGACCACGCGCGCGGTGACGCCGCTCAGGGTGTTGAGCGCGTCGATAAACGGCGTCATTTTCGCCACCATCTCGGCACCGCTTTCCTTGGTGGCCGTCAGGTAGTGTTCAATGGCGCAGGTCAGGCCGAGGATCCCCTCTTTACCCACCTTCATGGCGCGGCCAATGCCCGCCGTCTGGCGCTTCACCCACTCGACGTACTGGGTTTTGCCGATTACCAGGCCGCTGGTTGGCCCCTCGATCGCCTTCGCGCCGCTGTAAATCACCAGATCCGCGCCGGAGCGGTAGTACACGTGCAGATCTTCTTCCGCCGCAGCATCAACGATCAGCGGCAGGGAGTGTTTACGTGCGACGACTGCCGCCTGCTCGACGCTGAGCATGCTTTTCTGCACGCAGTGGTGCGATTTGATGTAGAGGATCGCCGCCGTGCGCGGGGTGATGGCCGCCGCCAGCTGGTCGGCGGAGCATTCGTTGGCGTAACCCGCTTCCACCAGCTTGCCGCCGCCCAGCGCCACCATGGTGCCGACCGGCGCGCCAAAGTTAACGTTGTGGCCTTTCGGCAGGACGATTTCATTGTTCTCGATAGGGGTAACGTGCAGGTTTTCCAGCAGCCAGTCGCTGTCTTTTACCAGCACCGCCGCCACGGACTGGGCGATGCCCGCCGACGCGCAGGAGACCACCGTCGCGCCTTCCACATCCAGCAGCTTCGCGATGTATTCCCCGGTTTTATTGACCAGATCCTTCATCTCGAAGTAATGATTCATGCCGTCCATCGCCGCCTGCACTACTTCCGGGCGCGGCGTGGAGACGCCCAGCGCCGTCATGCGGCCAGAGGTGTTGATAACCTGCTTTAAATTATACTTCTCATAAATCGAAGGCATGTTCCGTGCTCCCTTGTTCGGTCATGTAGCCCTTGCCCGCGCGGATCGCGGCAAGCGGCACCAGAATGTGTTCAGCCTGCAGGCTGTCGTTTTCAGCGTCCGTCAGCACCGTTGGCTGGCGTTTAATCGTGAACAGCGTCAGGTCGGCGTCGAGACCCGGCTGGATGCGACCCTTGCGCGTCAGGCGCAGGCCGTCGGCGGCGTTCGAGGTCACGCAGTCAATCACCTGCGGCAATGACATACCAATGGCGAGAAACTTCGACATCACGCTTGCCAGCGAGCCCACCGGGCCGTTGATGCGGTTGCGGCAGTAGATATCCGAGCTGATGGTGTGCGGCAGAATGCCCATCGCGATGGCGCGTTTCGCCACCTCAAAGCTGAAGCTCGCCGTACCGTGGCCGACGTCCAGACGCACGCCGCGCTTAAGGGCGGAGGTAATGGAGGCGCGCAGCTCGCCGGACGGCGTCAGAATGCGGTTAGGCTTGCCGTTATAGCAGTGGGTAATGATGTCGCCGGAGCTTAACAGCTCGGCGATTTCGTCGAGGTTCGGCGGGTTATTGCCGATGTGCACCATCAGCGGCAGGTCGCCATTCTCTTTCTGGATGGCTTTGGCGCGCTCCAGCGGCGTAATGCCGTTTTCACCGACCACGCTGCTGCTCATGCGCGCCTTCAGGCCGACAATAAAATCCGGGTGGCGCTTCACCGCCTGCTTCACCGCATCGGCGTCAATGTTTGCCATGTTGGCCAGTTCGTTCTGGGCAATCAGCCCCACGCGGGAGATATTCAGCAGGGCAAAGACGTCGGTGGAGGCTTTGCGGGTGATTTCATAAAAATCGTCCACGTCGTCGGCCCCGGTACTGCCCGCGTCCACCACGGTAGTGACGCCGGTGGCAATACCCACGCTGTCCGGCTCGTCGTGGTAAATCGGTGAGTTCGGGTAGCAGTGAACGTGGGAGTCAATCCAGCCCGCGCTAACGTACACGTCACCGTTAAGCTCAACCGTTTTATGGGCGGGAGCGTCAATTTCGCCCGTCGCGGCGATCTTCCCGTCCTGAATGGCGATATCGGTCAGGGTATCGTCGGCGAGGCGCGCACGGCGCAGGAGTAAATCAAACATGAGGATCTCCTGATAGGGCGGGCGCAGATGCGCCCGCGGGTATTAAAGGGCGACCGGGAACAGCCAGCCCAAAATCATTGCGCCGAGGATGGCGCCACCGGTAATCGGCTTCTGCCAGATGTAGAACAGCAGCGCGCCTACCAGCGAACCGACGCCGATTGGAATGGAGGCGGTCATCGCGCTGAGGATAATCAGCGGCCCGAGGAAGCGGCCGGAGGCGTTACCCGCGCCCATCATCACGTCTGCGCCGTAGGTGGAGTTGCTCTGGTTGATGGTGAACTTACGCGCCAGGATGATGACGTAGCCAATCGCCAGACCAATCACCAGGCCGGTAATCAGCGAGGCAATGAAGTTGGTCACCGGGAACATGATCCCCGCGCCCAGCAGCAGCGCCGGTACGCCGAGGCCCACGCCGGTCTGGATCGCCCCGCCGATGTCGAGAATACCCACCAGCGACCCTTCAATAATGCGGGCGAACAGGAAGCTCGCGCCGAACGCCGCCACCGCGCCGTAGACGCCGGTATCGATGCCCGCTTTCAGCATCGCCACGAAGGCCACTTCGTTAAACGCGCCGATGCCGTAGAGGTAGTACATGTGCGTCCCGGCGAAGACGCCGGAGGAGAGCAGGCCAACGAAGATCGGGAACGACCAGTCGGCATACCAAAAACCTTTATTCTGTTCCATGTAGAGGCTCCTGTTATTTACCGCTGAGCGAGTTGTGGATCATGTCGAGCCAGTTCGGCACGGTCAGATGGAAGGATTCGATCATCTTCATGTCGAAGCCGCGGAAGAAGCCGCTCAACACGAACAGCAGGACGATCGCCGCCATCATCACTTTGGTGACGTGGTTCCAGCCGCTCTCCTCAACGCCTTTACCGATCAGAATGCCGAGAACCAGACCCGGTACGGCGTTCCCCATGATCAGCTGCGCCGCGCCGCCGAAGATGGTGGCCCAGAAGCCCGATTTTTTACCCGCGTCGATGGCCGCCAGCCAGAAGATCACCGGCATCACGGTGTTAACCAGCAGGTTCGCGGCAGGCACCAGCACCTTCACGGCGGTGACCTGCAGCGCTGCCGGCACGGAGGAGGCGGTCAGGTTCAGGAAGGTGACGACGAGCATGCCAATCACGCCGCAGGCAATCGCCATTTTGCGGGGATCGTGCAGCGTTTCGCCGACGTTACGGTTTCTGATCATCAGTGCAGCAGCACCCCAGTTCGGGATGATGCGGTGGTCAACGTCCTGTGTGAAGGCACCTGCAGCCACGGAAGAGGCCCAGGCGTTAAAGAAGAAACCTAACCCAAAGGAGAAGTGGGACGCCGGATCCCCTTCACAGGAGTTCAGTTCCCCCAACGTACGAAACGCGCCCATACCCTGAGTGGTAGGCGCATGAAACATGCGTGCAGCCCCGGCTCCGACACCGACGCCAACCAGGCCGCCAATGATGAGCGATTTTATTAATATAATTAAGAACATCAGTCTGCCCTTTTATGAATAATCAGCGTTGCGTGACGAAATCCACCTGGTCGAGATTGATGGCAGTCACGTTGACGGTCACATCCAGCTCCACGCTGTAGGTGCGTCTTTCCCGGCGCAAAAAGAAGAACAGAAACGCTTCTTTACGCACCGCTTCTTGCGCCTGAACAACCTGCACATCCTGTGGCTCAATACGCAGTAAGATATGCGGTGAGGCTTTCATCACCGCGGCCTGAACGTGGTTGAGGGCATCGGCAAAGGCGCGCGCTTTGGCGTCGCCCTTCCCCTTCACTCTCACCGTGGTTGTGAACTGTTCTTTCATGCTTATGCGCCGTATTTCTTCTGCCACGCCTGCACCAGACGCTCGCCCAGCTCTTCTTTATCCATAAAGCCAAAGCCCAGCACGTTGCAGCCTTCGTTGATGGCGGTCACGCCCTCTTCCACGGAACGCATGCCGTATTTGGCCTTGTAGCCATATTTGGTTTGGGCGGTGATGGCGCCCGCGCCGCCGCTGCCGCAGAAGGAGATGCCGAAGGTGGCGTTTTCCGCTTTCATTACGTCGCCGAGCTTCATGTCCGCCGCCATGCCCGGCACAACCACTGCGCGTCCACCTGCTTTTTCCACACCCGCAGCCACTTTCTGACCTTTACCCAGGCGATCGCCAATCACGACTGTAATCTGTTCCATGTGTTGCTCCTTAAAGGTTGTCTTTCGCGACTTCAAAGTGAACGGAGAGCAGCCAGGCCTCTTCATCAGGAAGGTTGCCAAACTGCGCCACCACTTCACGGGCAAGCTGCATTGAATCTGGTGAAATTTCGTCGAACAGCTCTGCTTCAACCTCCGGCAGCGGCTCGCCGGTCACGGACCGGTGCGCCATTGCGCGAACGTGGGAGGTGAGCATCTGCTCCTGTACCGCATTGGGGATGATGTTGTGCCGGGCCAGCAGGGCATAAACCTGCTGCAGCATGGTGTTCGCGAGCTGTTCTGTTTGTACCGCCTGTTCCCCAACGTCGTTCATTACCGCTCCGTTAATCACTCGTCTTACCCCGTTAATGGCTCTGGAATAAAACTAACGTTGGGCGTGAAGGGTTTGTAGCGAGTTGTTTTCCACTTCGAAGTGGAAAGGCGAGCCGCAGCAGTGATCTGTGCCACATAAATATGGTGAATCTGGATTAACGGCCGCATTTACGTGATGAATATCACGCTATTAAGCGGCACTAAACAGGTAAGCGGAGTGGAAAAGTTTACGAGCAGGCTCGTAGAAATGTGACGTGGATAAGGTTTTCTTATGGGGATTCGCTAGAGTGGCTGCGGGTGCTTGAGACTGACCGTCTCAGGCATGGGACGGAAAGTGGAAAGCCCCGCCTGATAGAAAATCAGGGCGGGGGCTCGAAACGACACGTCGGACCGTGGAGTTCGCTACCTCGCCCGCTTTAAAGCAAGGAGGCATCCATGAAACGCCAATCCCCAATTATCCGGGTTTCGATGATTGTTGCTTTGACAATAATCATCTTAACGCTGGTGACGAGGAAAACACTGTGCGAGATCCGTTTTCGAAACGGCTCGCTTGAAGTGACAGCGCGGATGGATTGTCGCTCCGGCCAGTAGGGAGCAAGGATGCGGGGGCGCTTAGTGCGCCTCCGCATACGGAGGAAGGACGTACAGCTCAGGCACCCAATTAACGGTATTTCTTGTGATACGTGTTGCGCGTCGCCACAAACTGGTCGGCCGCAGCCTGGGCTTCCTTCACTTTGCCTTCGTTAGCCAGCTTCAGCGCGCCGTCGATCTGACCGACCAGCACGTCAAAACCGTGGCGATAGTCTTTCATCTCTGCGCTGTCTGCCGCTTTGCTTTCCAGCTTTGGCGGCGTCGCTTTTTGCGCGTCCAGCGCCGCTTCACGCATTTTGGTCAGTGCGCCTTTCATTTCCGCCGCATTGTCCGTTTTCTGCACTACCTTCAGGTTTTGACTGAGGATGTCCATGTTGTCTTCGAGATCGGCAGCAAACGCAGAAGAGCCAAGAACCAGCGTTGAAGCCGCGACGATCGCTAACAGGTGTTTACGCATTGCTCACTTCCTTTTTTATTATTAAAACGCTTTTCGGGTATTACTGGCCGGCGATTTTCATTTCCGGCAGTAATACAGAACCACACTGTATATTGCTACGTGTTTCAATATCGTTACCGACCGTAACGATATTACGCCACATGTCCTTCAGGTTACCGGCGATGGTAATTTCGCTCACCGGATACTGAATTTCGCCGTTTTCGACCCAGAAGCCTGCCGCACCGCGAGAATAGTCGCCGGTGATGCCGCTTACGCCCTGGCCCATCAGCTCGGTGACCACCAGACCGGTACCCATCTCTTTCAGCATCTGCTCGAAGTTCAGGCCCTGACCGGCAATGCGCCAATTGTGGATCCCGCCCGCATGTCCGGTGCTTTTCAGCCCCAGCTTGCGCGCGGAGTAGTTGGTCAGCAGCCACTGGGTCAGAATGCCGTCTTTAACGATATCGCGGCGTTCCGTGCGCACGCCTTCGCTGTCGAATGGCGTGGAGGCCAGCCCTTTCAGCAGGTGCGGATGTTCCTCGATAGTCAGCCACTCCGGCAGGATCTGCTTGCCCAGCGAGTCGAGCAGGAAGGTCGATTTACGGTACACCGAGCCGCCCGCGATAGCGCCCACCAGATGACCAAACAGACCGGTCGCCACTTCATTGGCAAAAATGACCGGGGCCTTCATGGTGGAGAGCTTACGCGGCGACAGGCGAGACAGCGTGCGTTCGGCACACTCTTTGCCCACCCACTCAGGAGACTGCAAATCCCCCAGCGCGCGGCCAATGGTGTAGGCGTAGTCACGCTCCATGTCGCCGTTCTCTTCGGCAATTACGCAGCTTGAAAGCGAGTGACGGGTGGAGCAGTAGCCCTGCAGCATGCCGTGGCTGTTGCCGAAAACTTTGATGCCGTAGTGGCTGTTGAAACTACCGCCTTCGGTATTCGTGATGCGCTTGTCAGCCTGCAAAGACGCCTGCTCGGCGCGCGCGGCCAGTTCAATCGCTTCATCCGGCGTGACTTCAGCCGGGTGGAAAAGATCGAGATCCGGCGCGTCAAACGCCAGCAGATCTTTATCCGCCACGCCTGCGTAAGGATCCGGAGAGGTGTAACGGGCGATATCCAGCGCCGCCTGCACCGTACGGGCGATGGCATCCGGGCTGAGATCGGTGGACGACGCGCTGCCTTTGCGGTTCTGGTGATACACCGTGATCCCAAGCGCGCCATCGCTGTTAAATTCTACATTCTCCACTTCGCCATAGCGGGTGCTCACGCTAATGCCGGTGGTTTTGCTGACCGCCACTTCGGCGCCATCTGATTTACCTGAAGCGAGCGTCAGCGCGGTGG
>OKVJ01000369.1_pt1 | contig 18313 bp, 22 predicted proteins | sample 1606921 | NCBI WGS metagenome assembly OKVJ01 (sample SAMN03281016, study PRJEB24777) | human gut metagenome | isolation source: fecal sample PR161 from 1 month old female Malay infant, caesarean...
CACATACCGTTTCGATCGAAACAGGTATCATCCATTTCGCTGAAAAACATAACCCATAAATGCTAGTTGTACCAGGAACCACCTCCTTAGCCTGCGTAATCTCCCTTACGCGGGCTTATTTTTTTGCTTTAACCTAATGAAATAAATGGAATTATTTCATTCAATGTCCACAGATTGACCACATCGATATAAAAAGCCCCGCTTTGCGGGGCTTTCTTGTTGGTCACATCCAATGAATTTGCTGCTGGCCTGACGTTGTCGGGTGCGGTGGCGCTGGCACGACTTCACCTGGTGACACGATAAAACGTTCGACCGTCTCAGTGGTGACAAACGTACAGCTGCAATTGATGTTCGTACACTGATGATAGCGCTCTTTAGTCGTGTCAGAAAAATAACGGCTGGTACGAGCATGAGCTGCATAGTGGCATTTTGGACAGTGGAACATAGCGAACACCTCAGATAATTTCCAATACGCCAATATTACTAAAAATATACTTACATAACAAACAGTTAAAAAATTATCAGTGAGTTAACCCTGGCTTTCATACTCCACATCCGAAAGCTTAACCTCAAGCTCTAAGCCCGTCGTGAATCCATTCCCGGTTAGGTTATGCACCACCCGGCTGATTATCCACGTCTGCTCGTCTATAACGCGCTTAAAGCCTTTAACCACTACCGGCGTTTCTGGAAACAAATCAGCACGGCCAAAAGCCAGCCTGATAGAAAACTCAGCTACTCCACGTTGCAGTTTGTCCCATTTCGCCTGGGCGGCTCGCATGGCCTGCGCTTTGGTTGAAAAAATCGTCGTCAGGGCAAACACGTTGTCATCCTCACCGATCATGTACTCACCTTCCCTGGCCTCTGGCGTCTTCACCGTTTTTTTCTTCGTGACCGGTTTGGCTTTGGGGTGCTGTAGCGCGCGTAAATGCTGTTCTTTGGGTTTGCGTTTTAGGGCGATCTTTTGCTTTTGTGGCTTCGGGTCTTTAGTGTGCAACCATTTTGCCGTAACGCCGGTATACGCCCCACGGTCAGCAATCGAAAACTGATGGCGGTCGCCATCGCTGCGGGTGATCGTGACTTGTGGAATAGCCTTTCCACTGGCTGTTAACGCACGACCGGCTTTCAGAAAAAGCAACTTTCCCGCTTTTACCGAAACCTCACCACCGTTTCGCTCGGCGAGCCGTGTCAAAAATTTGGCATCCGATTCCTGTGACTGGTCGATATGCGGAATTTTTATTCCGGCCAGCTCCGGTATAACGCTCGACACCAGTTTGTTACGTGTCGCTATCGCCGCCACGATTTCGCCGAGCGTCTTGTCATGCCAGGACTCTTCCCGACGTGAGTTAAGCGTCCCCCGAAAATCCGCGCTGCGGGCGCGAATGGTCACCGTATCCGGCGCGCCATGATGTTCAACCTCATCGACGGTAAAACTTCCCTTACCCATCAACGCAAAACCTTTCCATCCGAGGTACAACGTCAGTACGGCACCGCGTAACGGCAGCTCGACTAGCCCGTCAGTATCGTCGAGTTCGATATCGAGCTGGTCGGCATCAAATCCGCGATTGTCGGTCATCGTCAGGCTCATCAACCGGTTACTGATATTGCCGGTAATGTCTTTGCTGTCGAGCATCAGCATAAAATCGGGCGTCAGTACGCCGCCCGCATTCAGATTCAGCATATCCAGCATCAGCTAATCCCCGCCATGCCAGCCACTGACGAGGCCATATTTCCCGCCTTGCCAATCAGTGATTTTGCCTGTTCGCCGATATCGCCATAAAGCGCCGCAAGGGATTCATCCACGCGGGTGAGAGTCAGCGTAAAATCAATTTTGCGCGCCGTGCCGTCAGCAAAAAACTGGCTTCCTGTCTCGCTGATATTATTGATGACGTACATACCGTAAATCGTGCCGGTGCCATCCAGTAACGGCCAGGCGCGCCCCTCGTCAGCCATTAAACGAATGGCCGTCATCGTCAACTTTCCGCCAGTGAGCTCCGGGTAAAGCGTTCCGGCCAGGGTGATTTTTTCCTCCCCCGGTCCTAAAAACTGAAAGGCGTCACGCTTACCGACGCGTGAATTTGACGGCCATCGATACTCTGCATCGCGTTGTAGCGTCTGATGGGGCAGCGTCTGACGCATAAAAACAAACATTCCAAGAGCTAGCATCATCATCCACCTCCTTAATCGTGCATCATGCTGGCTCGGGCTCTGGCCCGCTTATCGCGTTCATATTTTTCTAACGCGTCCTGCAACTGGTTTCCGAGTTGACCGCCCGGCGCACCACCCGGCATGTTGATTTGATAGGTTGGGCTGCTCTGGTCAATGAAGGTACGACCGGCGGGAGCCGTCACAGGCTGGTAAGCCTGATAACCGCCATAAGAACTGGTTACCGGTATGTAAGAGTTACCCTGCGTGGCGGCATTGGCTTTCGCGGCGGTCTGGTCAAGCGTGCTGGACTCTTTATTGATAACGCCGAGCTTTTCAAGTACCCAGTCAATACCACTGCGCAGCTTATTAAATGCCGTCAGTGGAAGCGTTAAGGCATCCGCCAGTCGTTGGCCGAACAACACACCGGCATCACGAAAACTGTTTAAGGTTTCCTGCGATGATTTGACCGGCGCAATCAGGTTGTTAAACCACTCCCATGCGGTTTTCAATTTTCCGCCCAGCCAGTCAAACATCGGTTTAAGTGGCGCAAACAGTTCAGCTACTGGCGCAAATGCGGCCCGCATCCCTTCAATCACTCCGCCGAAAAATGCGCTGATGGGCTCCCAATATTTACGGATGAGCAATGCCCCGGCGACAATCGCAGCCACAACAGCGACAACCGGCCAGGAAATCGCACCAACAGCGGTAATGATGCCTCCGGCCACCGTTGTAAATACGGTACCGAGCGCGGTCGCAGCGGCGATGATGGCATTAACTCCCGTTATAACCGGCCAGGCAATCAGCCCAATGGCCCCAATCATACCCACCACGCCAAGCGCCACGGCAGTAATCACCCCCAGCGTCTGCGCGAGCGCTTTATTTCGCTGGATCCACTTATCAAGTTTGAGCACGTAGCCGGTCGCTGTCTGCACCAGTTTGCGTAAGGAGGATTCCTGCTGGTCAAACAGGTCGGTGCCAACAGCCTCATACGCAGACTGAAACTCTTTGAAGTCGCCGCCGAGGTTATCCTGCATGACTTTAACCAGCTCCTCGGTCTTGCCGTCCGAGGCTTTAAATGCCGCAGTGAGTTGGTCCAGCTTTCCCGATTGCGCTGCGTTCATCAGAACAGCGGCGGCCGAGCTGGCCTCTTCACCGAATATCGTTTTCATGTATTCGGCGCGCTGACCGGTACCCAGCTTATTTTTTTCAAAACTGGCCTGCATTTCCTTCAGGATGGTAAATACAGGGCGGGTATTCCCTTTACTGTCTGCTGTTTTTATCCCGAGCTCTTTAATCGCCGTGTATGCCTGCCCGGTGGGTGCCTGCAGTCGACTTAAAATGGCACGACTCCCCGTCCCCGCCATTGAACCTGTAATTTTCGCATCATGAAGTGCGCCAACCATTGCAGCGGCTTCCTCAATACTGACACCGGCATTTTTCGCCACCGGCGCGGTATAGGTCAGCGCATCACTCAACCCGTCAAAATCTGCGGCGGTTTTATTCATTGTCATCGACAGGACATCACCGATGTGAGAGACCTGATCGTTAGTAAGCAGGAAAGCTGATTTCATCCCCATCAGCAAACCGGCGTTCTCCTCCATCGTCCGACGGTTAGCGAGCGCCATATTCAGCGTGACGGGGGTCGCCGCCTGGATTGCTGCCGCATCGCCGCCCGCTTTCGCGATAATAATCTGAGCACCGGCCGCATCATCGGCAGAGGCGGCAGTATTGTCACCCAGCAGCCGGGCTTGTTTTCGCAACGCTGACATTTCTGCCGAGTCTTTTGCCACACCGAGCACCGCCTGTAACTCAGCGTTTTTCTGCGCAAAATCATAACCGGGCTTCATCAGCGCCACCCCGGCAAGCGTGCCGGTTGTTGCCATACCAATACCGGCGGCCCCCATTGTCGCTGCGTTTCCGGCCAGCGCTTTACCGGTCTGATATCGCTGCTTAACCGCGTTGAGCTGTGCCTGTTGCGCGCTGACCCGCGCCAGTGCTTCACGCTGGCGATTAAGCTGCGCCGTTGTTTCGCTTATTCGATTTTTCAGCCCTTTTTCATCATTTGCGAGATTGCGGGTATTAATGCGCACGGCACCGAGTTCACGCTGTTGCCGTTTCACTGACTCAGTAAGGCTGTTGTATTTCCTCTGTAACCCTTCCGCAGAACGTTTAGCGGATTCCAGTGCCTGCGCCTGTGCCCGGGTCGGGCGCTCAGTATTTTTAAACTGAGTACCTAACGCCTCTGCCTCTGCTTTGGCTTTCTCAAGCGCATGACCGGTAACGGCGAGCTGCGCGCTGGTTTTGCGAAACCCGTCAATACGGTATGCCTGACCGTTCAGTTCACGCAGTGATTTTTGCGTCTCCCGGATATCACCAGACAGCGTTTTGCTCGCTGTCTGGATGGATTTAAACGGGCGGGTCGCCTGGTCAACAGCCTTGAGTAATACCTGCAATTTAACGTCGTTACTCATTCGTGTTTCCGCTTCGTTGAATGGCCTTTTCTCGCCAGGTGGTAAGCTCGGTCAGGCTCATGGGATACAACTCTGATGGCGGCCAGTGAAAAATCACCGCGATATCCGCCATCAGGTCATCGACCGACAGGTTTTTCGGGAAATTTAATCCGCCAAATTCGGCGACAAAAAACCGATCACCTTCGTTGCCAGCGCCATCAGGTCGGGCAAATCCATCATCACGACATCCGACTCGGTCAGTGACGGGCTGGTCATACGCGGCAGCACCTTAATCAGGGCATCGACTTCAGAGCGGGCGACATCGGCCAGGCTGACGCCGCGCAGGGTTCCGGCGTTGGGTTTCATCAGGGTGATGGTTTCGATGACCTGCTCGCCGCGTTTGACGGGGTTTTCCAGGGTGACGATATTTTCTTTGCTCATAAGTTTCTCGCTGTTTACGGATTCGGGGTTAACCGGCCAGCCGTGCTGACCGGGGAAAAATTACAGGCCGATATTGCGGCGGTGTTGCTCCAGCCGGTCGACGCCGTTCACCTTCTCAATCATGTTGAGGACGTCGATTTCAACCAGCTCTTTACCGTTCATGGTCAGCCTGTAGTACGTGCAGACCAGCGATAACTTGCTGCTGGTATCCTCTCCCTGTTTGCTCTCGCCGTTATCGACTTCCTTCACCTTGAAACGGGTCTCAACTTCCACCGCGACGGTTTCGCCGGTATCGTCCCGCTGGTACGAGCCTGCATAGCGCAGCAGCGTCCCGGTACCGACGGCACCGTAAAGCGACCAGATAGCATCGTCAGGGAAGCCGCCGAGGGAGATTTCCATCGTCAGCGCATCATCGTCGAGGCCGAAATCGACCGGGGCCGAGCCGGACATCCCGCCGCCCCGGTAGTTTTCCAGCTTACGGGTCAGTTTTGGCAGGGTGACGGACTCGATAACGCCGAGGTAGCTGACGCCATCCAGAAATGTGTTCAGGAATTTAAGTTTTCGCGGCATTGCCATGGGTTAAGGCTCCTTAATTGCTGTTCACCGATGACACCAGATTCGCCAGGTATTTATCGGTAATGCGCTGGCGCAGCGTCAGGTTTTCGAGAGGGGGAACCGGCGTATAGTCGTAATCGATATACAGTTTCCCGGCTTTGAGGGTCGCCGCGTCGTTGGCCGCTTCATCAAACCAGCAGGTCGCATCGACGATATAGCCCGCCGTTTTCATCTCGCGGAATTTCGCATTGATACCCGCAACGATGTCACGGATCAGGGTGGCGGTGATGGGCTTGTCGACTGCCCACATGTGACCGGCGGCCATGGTGTCGGCGATAACCTGCGCGGTGCGGGTATAGTTCTCAAACAGGAACAGCGGGTCATCAGAGCAACAGCGGTTGCCCCAGAAGCGGAAACCGTCTTTGCGAATGAGTGTGGTGACGCCAGCCTCGTTCAGCAGGTCGGCATCGGTGCCGGACTCCTGCAAATCCCAGAACACCGACGCGCTGATGCCGGTGACGCCATTCACACCGACGTTTGACAGGGTTTTATGCCAGCCTGTTTCCTGGTCGATTCTGGCGCGCAGGCCCAGCGCGCGGGCGGTCGCCCAGGCGGTTTCGGTCGCGTTCGCCGTGGTATCCCATGCCAGAAAATCCGGCCAGATAACCATCAGCTCGCGCTGGCTGAAATTCTTACGATAAAGCATGGCCTCGGAAAGGGTCTGACAGTTCCAGGCGCTGATATAACCAAAGGCGCGCAGCTTCTGACAAACCGGCGCGAGCGCGGTTGCCACCTCAAGGGAGTCGAGACCCGGCACGCCGAGGATGCGCGGTTTAACGCCGGTGACGGCCTCCGCCGTGAGCAGCGCTTTGAGCCCGGTGTAATGGCCGCTCTCGTCAGTGCCGCCGATGATATTAGAGACAGTCTGCGCTTCGGCATCGTCGCCGGTCCCTTCCGCAACGCGTACAACAACAACGACCGGCTTCGACTGGTCGGCAATCGCCTGGAGGGAGGTGGACAGGGTGCCTTTTGTGCCCGCTTTCGCAATCGCGCTTTGCACGCTGGTGATCAGTACAGGCTTATTGAGCGGGAAGGTGGCGGCATCGGCATCGCTGGCCGTGCAGACCATGCCGATAATCGCTGTGGATACGGTGGAAATGACGCGGGTGCCGTCGTTAATCTCGACAACCTGGACGCCGTGATGAAAATCGCTCATCCGTTTAACTCCGTGGTTAAGGGTGAGCATTATTTTCAGTCGTGGGGGAAGGAGTGACGAGTCATCCCCGCTGTAGCAGGGACAGTACAACAGGAATGACCGTCACAGGTCAGGCAACGCGGCTCCAGCACATCAGCAGGGTGTGAGCCTCCACCACGCTGAATGATTTACCCTCGCCGAGGTTGTCCGTTTTGCCGCTGGTCGTGTGTTTATGCGGCGGTACCGTGACTTCGTGGTCGTGTTCTCCGGCATCATCCGTCACACCCGGCTCTTTCGGGTTAAAGAGCTGCCGCACATCACCGCCAATTTCCCACGGGTCATCTTTACCGGCCACACCACCATGATGGTGAACACCACCGCGCGTGGTCGTCAGCTTCTGCTCAGGCTGCTCGCTGGTTTCCCCGCTTACATCAATCTGCACGGCGGGAAGATTCGCCCGCTGCAGGGTGACCGTATCGCTGCCGCCGGTGGTGCCGACGTCCGAGCCGTCCGCTTTTGCCACGCGGAGGGTTCTGTTCTCACCGGTATACGTCCACGTTGACCACGGGTAGCGCTCATTCGGGTCCACATGCTGACTGTAAAACCGGACCGTGCCGACGGGGTTTTCCGCTTCCCAGAAATCACGGATAGCGGTGCTGACCGCTAAGGTGATGGCCTCCCGCGTGTCATTCTCCAGGGTGGAAACAATGTCATCGGCATAATCTTTGGCGTTGTTCCCCGCCCGGCGGACTTCTTCCACCGTCGCCAGGATGACTGAGGGGTCCGCTATCATCTGCACATCGGCGGTCTGGCTCACCATCAGCCAGATATTAATTACCTGGAAACGTCCCGACCCTTCCGCCAGAAGCGGCTTGTAGGACTCGGGCAGGTTCGCCACCGCCAGGCAGATGCCGGTCTCGTCAAAGAGTGCGGCCTCGCGTATCCAGAAGCCCCCGGCCTGCGGCGGCATTATCATTTCGGCGCGGATAACATTTGCCGCCTGGTCGGCGATAACCAGCCGGTTTAACGGTGCGCGGTACTGCTCGTTAATCAGGGCGGTCTGGTCCGGGGACGGCACCGGCAGGACGCCGCCCCCGTCGCCGACGGCCATGTGAGTGATACCCAGGGGGATACCCTTCACTGCCGCAGCGGCCAGGCGTTCAGCCCCCTGCGCGGTCAGTATGGCGCTGAATTTTTTACTCATAAGGCAGTCCGTAATAGCGGGCTTCCCCGCCGGAGCGGGGCGGCCTCGGGATTAACTCAGGGGCGCGTAATACACCGGGCGCAGACCCATCTCGGAATTCAGCACCTCGATATTGTTGGCAAAGCCAAACTGGAAAATATCGTTCTTACCGCGCACCGGATGCATGCAGCTTGTCGCGCCCGCGTTGTAGTTGACGGTGGACCCCGCCGGGACAATCGCCTTACCGGTCAGGGACGGCCACACGCCATACAGCTCCAGAAGATTCTTTACCGCTTCCGGCAGCGCGTTCTGCGGCTGAACGAAGGTCCCACCCCAGGCCGGGTGATAAAACTCGTTGTCAGCCAGCCCGGTGGTCTTTGTCACCGCCCGCACGCTGTTGGGGGTGGTGGCGACATAGTCCGCCGTGGTGGTGTTCCCGGTGTGCGTCGGGGTGATAAAAGCCCCGGTCACCGCATGGATGGCGTACCAGCCCGGCACATCAGCGCCGTGCGCACTGAACACCGCGGAGGCGGCGAGCGCGGCCTCATTGCCGGTCCCGTAGAGCTGGATTTCGCCACCCACCACACGCGCGCCGTAGGTACGCTCCCAGACGTTTCCGGCAAGGTCGCTGATGCCGTTGTATTTTTTGTCCTGGCGATAAGAGACCGGACCGGAGCCGGTATAAATGCGCGGAGACTGTGAGGACAAATCGCCTGCCTCTTTGCCGTCGATACGGCGTCCGGTCTGGGTCGCATCCAGCGCGGACTTGCCGTACACATCGGCACCCAGGGGACTGTAGCGGCTCTTCACCGCCATCGCCTGCATCAGCGCCCACTCGACCGACGTCATGCCGTGCCAGGTGCTGCCCATCGCTTTCAGTAACGGGAAAAGGGTGGCGCTGGTTGCGTTACAGGCATTCGCATCCACACCGGGCAGACTCAGGACCTCGCCGTTCAGCACGCATCCCTGATAGGTTCCGACATACAGATACGGGATTTCCCTGTCGCCCTGCTTAAAGGCCGGGTGTACGCCGGAAATCCCCAGCGCCGGGTTCAGGCTTTCGATACTCACCTTCGGGATAATATTCACAAAGGTCGGCTGTCCCTTCGGGGTATACAGCACCGTCTGTTTTCCGCCCGAAGCCGCCTCAACGGAGGCCCGCAGCGCATCTTTGACTGAAATCGTGGTCATGGTGGGTCCTTACTGTTGGTAGCTGAAAAAAGTGTCCAGGTATGCAATACGCTGTCGGGTCCAGTCCATCATCTGGTCCAGACTGGTGATGCTCAGGGAGGGCACATTCGGCCATTTTTCATATTCAGCCTGCATCAGTTCCGGGGTGTAGCGTCCCAGCAGGTCGCGGGCCAGCTCCAGCACACCGCGCTGTGAAAACAGACCGCTATCCCGCAGCTCCGCATAGCGGGCGTTCATTTCCGCCTGGAAGGTGGTACGGACCTTCTTCCAGAAGGTGCGGTTGACCTGCATGGCGAGGCCGTTATCAAACAGATTCAGGTCTGGCGGGTAGGCAATCGACGTCCCGGCGTAATGCAGACCAAAGGTGGTATCCAGGTCATAGGGCATGAAAAACCATTTCGTGCCGTCCCAGGTGATAAACGTGGTGTTCTTCTGCACGCAGTCCGGGGCGCAGATAAAGCTGAGGAAGACGTAGAAATCCACCACGTTGTTTTTATCCAGATGCGTACCGGCAGCGGTGGTAAACGCGTCCTGTGCGGACTGCGCGAAGTCCCGCCAGCGGTCGAGGCAGGCAGCCGTTTCCGCCGTGGGTTTCGAAGGTGAGTCCATCACCCAGGTGCCGTTATCCGTGAGCGCCGGGATATTAATCGCTCCGTCCCAGATAATCATGATTTGCTCCGGGCTGTTCTTGGCGATGTTGTAATCCTTACGGGACGAGTTGTAGAGAAAATCCCCGATGCCGTAAAACTCACCGTTGATATACAGCACGCAGGCGTACCCCTTCGGGCAGCCGATGGCACCGGTATCAATGGCGCTGGCCCCCAGCTTCCCCACGTAGCTGTTATCAATATCCCGGCGCGGCCAGCCACTGCGGGTCGCCATCACCTTCTGCCACAGGTTGTAGCAGAGCACATTGCGCAGGTGGGTCGAGTCAATCCAGTTCGCCTTGAAAATCCATTTGTCCTTCGGCACCACATCGCCGATTTTCAGGCTGACATTTTCGGTATGTGCCGCGTCGGCAAACAGCTCGAATTTCATGTTCTTTTTCGGATACCCCGCAGATGACGCCCCCTGAACCCTGAAGGACACGTATGCCGTGAACACCTCCCCGTCGACGTCCACCTTTAAGGTGCCGTTAACCGGGTTGTCCTTGCTGGTCGGCGCGCCGCTGTCGGAGGTCACGTCCAGGCGAATCAGACCGCGCGGCTCACCGAAGGCAAACACGCCCGGATATTTCGCCTGCGCCTCCCGGTTTCCCGTGCCGCTGCCTGCCGCTGAGGGGTCGAAGCCGTCGAGCGGGAGAAGCTGACGGGCCAGCACCTGGAAGGCATAGAGGTTACTCAGCTGATGACTTTCCACCTCCTCGGGGGTGGCTTCCACCAGAGCCAGCGCCCGCATACCGGACTGAAACGCCAGCATCAGGGCCTGAATCTGGTCTGACTGGCTTTTTTGCGAGGCGGCCATGCTGGTCACCTGCGCGGCCATCTCGTCGAGACCGAGCTGCATCAGGGCGGCCGTCAGCGACTGGAGACCGGACTGCAATGCGGTCAGGCCATCCAGCGCCGCGCCGGTGTCCTGCTCCAGCTGCTGGCGCAGGGACGTAATCGCCTGCTGACTTGCCAGCGCATTCAGCCGGTTCGCCTGGCCGTTGCGCTTCTGGTAATAGATAAAGGCCAGCAGTTGCCCCTCGCTGTCAGGCACCACCACGCGAAAGAGTTTCCCCTCCGGCGTACCGGCAAGCCCCGCAACAGTACCGTCCGGGTCATCCGGGGTCATGAAGAAGGTGTAATCCCGGTAGTCCTGCAGCGACTCAACGGCGGTTTTTAAATAGCGGGTACGGTTCGCCAGCTGCCGGGCCTGTTTGTTTGACGGACCATAAATGCCGCCCTCCACCCGGTCTTCGCGCGCCAGCAGGTAAACCTCATCTTCCCATTTTGTCTGTTCGTTAATTGCACTCATGTTATTCTCCAGCGTAAACGCCCCGGCCATCGTGAAAAGTGCGACCGTCATAGCGATGTGAGTCTTCCCCGCGCGGGTTTTCGGTATAGGTGACCGAGCCGGAATGGAACCCGCCGCCGTCATAACGGGCGGCCTCACCCGGCGTGTATTCCGGCGGATACACGCTGATGACCTCCCCACCGCACGAAGCCGCGCCGGTATACACCGGGCCGGTGGTCCCCGCTGACAGTGACAGGCGGGCAATATGGCGGCTGACCGGTCGCGCATCGCCAATAATCCGCTCCAGCTCCTTAATCATCGTCTCGGTAATACCGATATCATTCAGGTCAATCTCAAGGCGGAATGTCCCGGCGGGGTCGGCCACCTCCCACCATTCCTGAAGCGTCATGCTGTAGCCGAGGTTTTCAATCACCCGGCGAACCGCCGCCACCGTCCCCTTGCGTTGGTGGATCCAGAACGCATCGCTGACCGCCTGGCGCTTTTCCCTCTCAGACCAGGTTTCTTCCCAGCGGTCGACGGAAAACGCCCACGCCAGATACGGCAGGAATTTCACCGGGCATTTCCACGGATCCCACAGGTCACGCAAGGGGACATTCAGGTCACTGATGACGGCGCACGCGGCGGCAGCGCGCTGTTCCAGCTGTGATGACCCGGTCGCCATCAGTGAATTACTCATCCGAGCCCCCAATCACCACACGGGTGTCGGTGCAGTACGCGGCCTGAGTTTTATCGAGCACCACATCCGCACGCGGCTGAAGCAGCTCGACGCGCTGGACACCCTGCACATGCAGCGCGGCGTATATCGCTGACATCCGGATGTCACGACCGAGGCGACGCTGCTCAGTGATATAGGCGGTTAACTGCGTTCTGGCGGCGGCCAGAATGGGCTCAGTCGCCGGACCGGGGTACACGTACAGCACGGCGTCGACTGCATAAGGGATAATCTCAGCCGAGACGACTGTCAGCCGGTCACCGACCGGGCGCACCGTCTCATCATTCAGCGCCGTACTGACGACCAGCAGCAAATCATCCGATGCCGTGCCGTCACCTTCCCGTGACAACACCGCAACAGTGACTTCTGCCGGGGCGGGACTGTTCGCCGAGGCATCCGCCACACGACCATCGGCGCTCATGGCGTGAAATTCATAGGCACCCGCTGGCCCGGCAACGCTCATGCCTTCAAAGGCCGCCGGGATGCGCTGACGTAAATCGCTGTCGGACTCCATGACCGCCGCCACCGGCGGGATTTGGGTATCGTCTGCAGCGGTGATGACCAGGCGCTCAACGTTATTATTTGCCGCAAGCTGGTCGAGGTCGTTTTTGATGGCATAGGCCACCATGCCGGCCTGTGCCGCCTCGTTAATACGCTGGCGTAAAATCACCTCCCGGTAGGCGTTCTCTTCCAGATATTTCACCAGTGGCTCTGACTCCAGCGTCAGCGCTCTGGCGACCGCCTCCTGCTCATCCTCCGGGTAGAGCGAAACCAGCGTGGCCTTGCGCTCTGCGAGGATGGTTTCAAAGTCCAGCGTTTCCACCACATCAGGCGCGGGGAGCTGGCTCAGGTCGATAACTGCCATAGGTTCAACTCACAGGAAGGGTTAAAGAAAGGCTCTCGCCGGTATCGGTGATTTGTCCGGTCACCTCGACGACCATTTGCCCGTTAAACTGCCGCGCGGTGGTGATACCGGTCAGCCTGACGCGCGGTTCCCACTTCAGGATCGCCATGTAGCACGCCGCCATAATTTGCAGCTCAAGCGCCGGGGTCTGGGGCTGGTCAGTCATCTGCGACAACAGCGAGCCGTACTCACGACGCATGACGCGGGAACCGACGGGCGTGCGCAGAATATCCCCGATGCTCTGGCTGATATGGTCCACGTCTGAAATGCGCTCGCCGGTCGCGCGGTTCATACCAAGGTAACGGGCGGTCATTGGGTCCCCTCCGTCCATTCATCGCCGCGTCTGATGCCACCGTGACCGTGTTTATCCACCTGGATACCGTTCGATGTGAAAGCGCCGCCGCTGTGCTCGATATCGCCGGACATCCTGCCGCCCTGCTTCACCTCCAGCGTGCCGGTCGTCAGTTTGTTGGTGCAGACCACCTCCGGCGCATCGAGGGTGACGCGAGTGGAGGCTTTGACCAGCACCACCGGCACGCTGACGGCAACCGAACCGGATGCGGTCACATCGGCCGTTTTAATGCCGGTGACGGTCAGCTCGCCGGTTTCCGGCTCATAACTCATGACAGCACCGTCGGGAAACTCAACGTGCCAGGCATCCGCCGAGGCCGAGGGTGCGGGGTTGTCGTCGGAATAAATGCCCGGCAGCACAAAGGCAGTGTCGAGTTCACCGCCCACAGCCAGAATCATCACCTGTTCACCAACAGAGGGAGCCCACCAGGTGCGCGAGCGCCCGGCCCGGTGCGTTAACCACTGGAGCCAGTCGGTATAAATGCCGCCGGTCTGCACGCGACAGCGCCCGGCTTCAAGGTCAGTTTCGACGACAATGCCGGTGCGGATCATGTTGCGTATCGCCCGGGCGAGTTCCTGGATAGATGCGAGAGTATTCATAGGGGGAAGGATGACGCCGGAAGGAGCTGGCGACAATGAAACGGAGTTTGTTCAACGGCAGTACAACATTTTTAGTCAAGTGTATTGACTCAGACTAAACCGTTTTCTCTGACAGCACACAATTAAATCGAGCAGACAGCTCTGCCCGGGGAGCCTGACACCAACATCAATTTAACTAATTTTAAATGTTTAATTTGCAATATACATATTTTGGTGATAACTACTGAAAACATAGTGCTTTAGCACATATAAAATCGTAAGATAACCAAAACAAATCTAATCAGAGGATTGTTTATGAGCGAATCAAACAGCATTGTAGGAAGCGTGGCTGAAGCTGTAAAAGACAGATTAACAAACAGACTTTACATATATATGTTTTCTTCTCTAGTGGCCGCTAACTGGCAGCACATTTTAATTATTCTAAAATCAAAAAATGATATAGAGCTTACGCTAGGCATTATGGCATTTGAGAACCATCTCTTTATTTTGTATTTCCTTCTCCCTCTCATTGTTGGCGCAGTTCTGGCTTTATTTATGCCCTATTGCACTCGAATTGTTTCCGAGTATACTGCCAGTCAATATTATCTCATTAAGAACAGCGATAAGGTGGGGCAAACCGCTTTAGAGTTAAAACTCGCCACAGAGAAAGAAAAAATAAGCGAAAAAGAACGTAAAAAGGCAAAGAGTGACTTAGAGACAACGAATTTCAAAAATCAACTTGATATTTTTGAATCTCAAAGCAAAGCTTATTACAAATGGCTGAGCGGCTTATTAAAAGCTTACAAAGAAACGGGCGGAAAAATTGAAACGACCGATGATCTAAAGAAAATCCTATTAAAACTTAAAGAGCACAATGCTGTATATGATATAGAGATAGTACCCGAATTTGAAAAAATGATGGCGAATCTCGAGAAAATGGATGAGCATCCAAAAAAAGAACCTTAGAATGCCATGCTCAATAGGCTTATCATGCCAGCATTTAAAATACTGTAAAAGCAAGCATCATCAAATAATATAAATTGACGTAAAATTAGAAAATTTCTCATTATGTGGCACAGAGTTGCTTATCAGGTTTAATTAGACTCTGTGCCGGGATAATACCAGTTCATTCCTAAGCTAATACATGTCAGGAGTTGTATACTTTGCCCATTATCTCCATGCACTCAGTATGCGCTTCCTTATGCTCAGTAAACTCTTTAGTTAAAAACAAAAAGAATGCTTTCCCCACCTGAGGCATTTCAATAAAAATAAAATCATCTACCTTGTGAAAAAAGTGAAAACTTTTATTTGTGGTGTTAAAAACCAATAATGAATTGTACTTATTTGCTTTTCTTTTCTTAGTTAGCGCCCTGCGACTTCTTCTTATGGTATTGAATACATCATTTGGGGTCGTATCAATCTCCCCCCAGAACATTGCCACAGGGATATTAGATAAAAAAGGGATGTACTCACCTCCTTTGTATCGCAAGAATTGAGAACGCAAATCCATTATCTGTAATTTGAACGCAATATATTGCAACCACCATATTACACAATCCACTTCATAATTATTTAATTCAGAACTATCCTTTTCCAATAAAAATCTCTTAAGATAATCCTCAAAAGCCCCAAGCAAATCAGAGTTGCATGTCTTGCATGCCGGAACAGTCATCTTTATGTAATTAGACGACTGATTGTTTTTAGTATTTATCAGGAATTTCTCTGGTCTCCCCTCAAATGACCATTGAGGCAATACGTGTTCCTTTGTAATCTCATTATCGCTACCACAAAGAATACATACTGCAGTTTTATGATTGCTAATAATCTTATTCATTACCGCGCTTTGTGATTCTTTTATTTTATGCCTCAGCAAACTAAATTTCTTATCCATTGCGAACTCACCACATTATTTGTTTTTTGACAAAAATATTAATAACTCCTTTTCAATCAATTGTATAGAGTCATCACCAAAACCCAGTAGCTGGCGCTGCGGGTACTCGACGGCGGCGCTTTTGGGAGATGGCTTATCCTTTAGCCCCAACTGATGCACACGGGCGATGCGCTGTACTTTCCCGGTAAATTCCACCACTGCCGCGCTGTCGTTACCGGTCGCTTTCATATAGCGGTTGGTTCGCAGTTTCGCGAACATCTCGCGCTTAATTCGGCCTTTCTTAGCTCTGACGGGCTGGCGCTTACGCGGGGTAAAGGGTGAACCGTCCGGCGCTTTCTGAGATTTAATGCGCTGCTGTTGCCGCTGGCGCAGTTTCTTCGCAATGTCGGCGGTCATCCGACGATGCCCGGCAGGGGAAAGGGCCGCTATCAATCCGGCGAGCTTGCCCTCAAAAGGTTTGAAATCATTCATTCCATTTACTCACCCGTTCGCCATTACTCCACATCTCGACAGGCCGCGTCACCGGCTCTGGCGGGGGCGGCTCCGGGATGTTCTCCACGTACAGCGCGCCGTCGACCTCTTTGACCAGTGTGCGCTCGGTCAGCAACAGGCTGATGCTGACGTCGATGCTGCTGTCGTTATTAATGTCAGCGTACCAGGCAAATCCTTTTTTTCTTCCCTCGTCGGTTGTCATGATGTCCGGCTGATTGATGCGCAGCCAGGCCATAACCGGCACAAACAGCAGGTCAATATCGTCGGTAAAATCCGTGACCACGATGTTAAGCGTGTACCGCTTTTCAAACGACAGGGAGCGCGCAAGCGTCGCCGTATTGCTGCCGTCATCCAGGCGGAGACATAGCATATCGGGGTTGATACGCAGCACCGGCACCGCATCAGTTAAGGCTTTTCGCAGGCTGTTGGGCTTTAACATCGATTTCATCCTGACATTGTTTGACCGTATCGACCTGAATTGCACAGCTCTGGAGGGCGTTTTCGAGCTGGCGTATATCCGCACTCAGGTCACCATTAGTTACCGGGTCGCTGCCCGGCATCGGGCAGGGCGTGACCTTCGGACAGGCGTTGTAAACAATCACCGGCAGCGGCATTGGTACAGGCGGCTCGCTGGTGCAACCGGCGCATAGCATCAGGTAAATCAGCGCGATACCAGCGGCGAAACGCGTCATTTTCATTGAGTAACCTCGTGATGGTTTGTTCACGCCGGAAAGCCAGCAGGTTAGCCGCCGTGAGCTTATCCCTCATGGCAACCTGCGCCAGCTCTTTGCGCTGCGACTGTTCTGCGGCAACGGTGAGCTGATTTTTCAGCATGGTGATTGTCGCTTTGCGTTCACCGGCGACCCGGTTCGCACGCTCAAATGAGGTGCGCAAATTGCTGTTATCGTGGCGCATCCACAGCAGACCCGCACAGGCCAGCGCCAGCAGGATAATGACGGGTTTCATGCGGATACGCCTCCGGCCCTGCGCCACACGGCGACCAGTTTGTCGAGGCTGTGCTCACGCTGACCATACCCGGCCCCCGGCAATGACGCCCAGATATTGCGACAACGGGAAATGGCGCGCTCAATGCGCCCCTGTTGCAGGTCTTCCAGCGCGCCGCGCTCACGAATCAGCTGAATGGCGAGCCTGTCCTGTGATGCCGGGCTGAAATCCGGCAAAGCGAGCTGCTTTTTGTAATGCGGCCAGAACAGATAAAGCTGCTGGTAACGCCCGGATGCCGTGGATTTTTCCCCGCGACGACTGAAGACCTTCGCCGGGCGTCCACCGGCAAACGGGTGATCGCGATAGTCGGTAAAAATCTCCGGCTTACCATCGATACCGGTGACAATGACGTCGTACCCGTTGTTTCTGGTCAGCGGGTGCGTCGCCGTCCCCTCTGAAAACGCCAGCGTGTCGAGGAATGCCGCGACGTTGGGGTGTGTCTTAATGACCGCCATCGCTTTCCCCTTTTTTAATCCTGCGCTGGATCGCAATCTCCACCGCCTGATAACCGGCGATACCCAGCATGGAGCCAAATCCGCACACGGCGGCGGGCGGCAGGTCGGGAAACTGCACCAGGGCCACCCCGGCCACCATTGAGACAAAGCCGCCCAGCAACATGCGACCAATAAAAAGCCGGGCGGTGATGGGTTCGCCACCGGCCAGCACCTTACCGACGACAATCAGCACGCCGATAACAAAGAGGGACAGGACGCTTTTTTCACCTTCCGTCATGTGTTTACTCCCACAGATTAAGTGTTTCAGTTACGGGGGATGACTGGACATCGGGCAGTTCGACCACCGTGCCATGTGGCAGCACAGCGCCGAGTTCGGCCAGCCCCGGATTGGCAGCGAGCACCGACTCGAAGACCCCCTCAGTGCGCCCGTAATAGCGGGCGCAAATCATGTCGAGCGTGTCGCCCTGTTGCGCGATGGCCTGCATCAGATTTGGCTCACGATGCAGCGGGGGTTGTCCTGGACGCGAGCCACCGACCAGCGCATGTCCCGCCACAGCTCGTCGACCGTGGTATCGATGCTGTCGGCCTTTTTATCGCCTCTGGCGCTGGCATCCACCCCGCGATAACGCTCATAGAGCGTGGCGGTTGCCCTTTAGGGCACGGCGCGCAGGGAATAGAAAACGCGCACGCCCTCCCCGCCGCGGGCATCAGCCGGGACGTCGGCCAGCGTATTAACCCCCCTCGCAATCCGCTGTTCCCGCCCCCAAAACAGCCCGGCCTTGGGTTCGGCGACGCCGGGTTTGGT
>OKVJ01000373.1_pt1 | contig 18046 bp, 7 predicted proteins | sample 1606921 | NCBI WGS metagenome assembly OKVJ01 (sample SAMN03281016, study PRJEB24777) | human gut metagenome | isolation source: fecal sample PR161 from 1 month old female Malay infant, caesarean...
TGCGCGAGTCCCTGCGTAACTGGCGCTTTTATCATGAGTTTTCTGTATCAATCGGCTCGGCGATGCGCGCCCCGCAGGTCGGTTTCCGCTCCCCGGTGCTGGCCAGCGACGGCGCCAACCTGGCGGCCGCGTTTCAGACCATCGTCGAGATTGGTGACGAGCTGCTGCTGATGCGCATCCTCGATCAGGCCTTCCCCGGCTGCGTGTTTTACAGCGACAACACCGGCGGACGTTTTCGCATGATGATGCAGCGCGAGGGGCTGAGCAGACCGCTGGAACCGGCAGAGTTCTCCGACGGCACACTGCGCTTTCTGTGCCTTGCGGTAGCGCTGCTCAGCCCGCGCCCACCGGCGTTTATCGCGTTGAACGAACCGGAAAACAGCCTGCACCCGCAGATGTTGCCCGCCCTGGCGAGCTTAATCGCCGAGGCCAGCCGCTACTCGCAGATCTGGCTCACCAGCCACTCGCCGGAGCTGGCGACGTTGATTGAGAAGCAGCGATCGTTTTCGCTGTATCAGCTGTCGATGACGGAAGGGGAGACGCGGGTGGAGAGGCTGGGGTAGTCTCAATGGGCACGGAGGCTGTTTTTTCGCATCTCGCTTCAGTGAAGCATGCCAATAAAGAACCCCAGATACCCGGCCCTGCTTAACCATATAAAGCGGCTGGTAAGGCCGGAGCGCCGGATATTAATCAACTCTCTCATGGAGGCCAGGCCATCATTTTTGATAACGACATTTTTTGCACAATAGCGGCAATGCATAATCAGAAATAAAATTCCGGCGATCGCAAAAGCAATATAACTTTCGCGACTTCCCCAAAAATGGGGGCTTAATTTTAAATAGGTTAATCCCCAGATACTGACTAGAAAGACGATAAATGAAGATGCTGCGATGTTCATGTCTCGCTTACTACCCAGACCAAAAAAAAGCGCATCAAAGAAAAACATCGTGGTAAGAGGTGACTGAACGCTTCTTCCCGTCATTTTACTAAAACGGACAAACACGACAGTTCCGATGAAAAATGCGAACAGCGCAATTCCTAACAGCAGATAAATCATTTGATTAGTCCTTTTTGAAGGGCCAGGATATGAGGTCGGGACTGTTAGAGCCGTTAGGTTTAGAGAGAAATGACTCAGCAAATGATGTAAAAACTTTCTTCAATACTGCTTAGTGCGATATTTTATACTAACCAAAATCAATTAAGCGATTGTTTTTGCTCAGAAGCCGATAAGTAAAAAAAGAAGAAAGGAAAAAAGTATTTTTTTCATTTCAGTTTTCCCCTGGCAAAATCTTCGCCTGCTTTTCCTGCTCTCTCAGATAGATAGCCACCTACTGTAACACCTGCTATTACTGGTAATTGGTTTACGGTACCACACCGCTATCTCGCCCCGAGCCGTAGTGCATCGGATGGAAATAATGGTTGTAGAATCATGCCTTCATTAAAAATGAATATTTTTGGTGACAATGCCGCGACATCATAAATATTTTCAAGCACTAATCTTAAATTTGTTCTGAATATAGGTATATTTGCATCGTCTGCAATGACATAAACATTTTCATTTTTTAGCCAGGATTGACAGAGTAACTCATCACTTGTTTCAAAGTCTCTAAAGCTTATTTCAGACCAAGATATGTTTCTGCTAACAAAGGGATACCCTTCCAGAATAGTAGTTACCCGCTCTTCTTCTTTATCAATGATAGTGAAATCAGCACTAAGAGCCTCTTTACACTCTTCGAATAAACTCATGAGATCTACCTGTTCATTTATTTAAGCCTTAATGCTTTTTCCATTATCTCAAATAGTATTACTTGCTTAACACCATTTCCTGCCCCTTTGTATAATCTCTATCATTCATATGGATATCTTTTACAGGATCATAATCGACTCACCGCGCTGAGCCCACCGAAAATATTCCAATTATATTTCTCGGACAGAGTTCTTCAGAAGATTCGCGCTAACATTAATATGTAATTTAGCCGATTATAAGCACTGGATACCGCGACTATCCCTCGCCAGATTTAAGACAGACTGCCATTTCTTTATCGAAAGGTTTTTCCTCATTTCAGCTTAAAAACTTACTCTCAGCAACAACTAGTATTTTTTAAAAGAAATATACCAGCAACCTATACCAACAATAATCCCACCCAATGATGCGCCCTTAATAATCCTCACTAACTCAAATAGACTTATCTCAACAGGGATATTACGAATGAAATAGAGATAGGCCTTTGCAAAAAAATAAGTTAGCAAAGCAATAATATCCATTGTTAAGATCAGCGTCAGCAAAATCAAAATAAAAGACATCAGCCATCTTTTTTCGTTCATTTTGCTGCTCCATTCTTGTTATTAGCAGGAGTAGATGGGTCTACCACCACATTAAATACTTCACCTGCAACGCCGCCGCCTGCAGCTCCAACAATCCCAGGCACTGGACTCAATCGATAAGGCTGAGATATACCATATCCAATATCCTCCCACTGTAAAGATTTCCACATGGGGTTAACAACGTCACCCAATATCGGTTCTATTAATTTATTACCTACTCCATAACCAATTGCTCCACCCAAACCACCGATAGTTCCGTAAAGGAATGGATTTTTTCCATCCAGGTAGCTTACGATGGCGCTGCTACCAGCATTGATAAGAACTGTTGATTCAAATCCAGTATAACGGGTTAAAGCACCGCTCCAGTAGGCAGCAATAACGTTTTTAGGATCAACGGAACCATTCATCACATAATCAACACCACCCACAGCTCCAGCACTGATGACACCAGAAATGACCATTGCTTCAGGAAGAATGCCTCCGGACATCACTGTTCCCACAGCCGCCATCGCCATCTGGCAGGATACCGGTGTGCCTCCGCTGCAGGCTTCTTTAATCGCGGCCTGCTGCTCTGCCTGCCATTTTTCTGTCGTTCCCGGTTTTACAGCATTTGCAGCTGCCAGAACGCTGGCAAGGTTGTTATTCTCAGCACTATTTTTCCCTGCACTGGCCCCAGTCGCCGCACCAGCCGTATTTCCCCCGGCAATCCCGCCAGCTATGCCCGCTGAAACAGATGCCAGCGTACTCACGGTTTGCTTCTGTTCTTCCGTCAGCTTCGACGGGTCAGTATCGGGATAGAACTGTCTGGCGATAGCTGTCGCAATCAGTTCGCCGGATGCGGCTCCCACAGCGCCCGCTGCGGCACTGTTGCCCTGAAGGGCTGCGGTTACGCCGCCGAGGATGGCATGGGCAATCGCTTTTGCCGCCGTATCGTCATCAATGCCTGCATGATGGCCGATGATGTTCGCCAGCTCCGGTGCTGACGCGCCCGCCAGCGCCCCTCCGATATTGCCGCCCGCCAGTCCCTGCAGTGCTGCTGTGGCCGCCTGGATGCCGTGCTGCATGGCGCTGCCCGTACCATACTTTTCCTGCGTCTCTTTATATTCCGGCGTAGCACGCAGTTTCGCCAGATAATCCTGGCGATCCTTTTCTGTCGCGTTAGCCGGAATATCACCGTATTTATCCTTTGCCGCCTTCAGCCCGTTCAGATCACCCTGCGTCCTGGCAATATCCGCCACCTGGCTGCCAATGTCGCTGATCATCCCAACTGCGTTCAGACGGTTCTGCTCTTTCTCCTTGTCGAAGATCGGGCTGATGCTGTCGTTGGCATGTTCGGTGTCGCGGCTCAGATCGGCCACGTCCTGCTTCTGGTTTGCCTTGTCGCGGATAGTGAGGGAGCCCTCTGCCACCGCGGCCTGCGTGGTGCCTTCCTTATGACCTTTGTTACCCGCAGCGGAGATCATGCCGCCCGGCAGGTTGCCCTGGAATTTATCCCCGAAGCTGCCGCCGCCGCTCAGGCTGATACCGGAGTGCGAGGTTTTAAAGTCCGCTTCGTTGTGGATATCGCTGAAGCCCAGCGTCCCGGTGTCGAGGCTGTTTTTATCCGGCGTGGCGGTAGAGGCGATAACCGCGCCATCAAGCTGGGTGTGATGCCCGACGGTGATGTCGAAGCCGCCGTCCCCGGCATACAGCCCGGTTTGTTCGGCCACCGAATCAAAGCGGCTCTTCATCTTGTCCTGGCTGGCGTTGATATAGCCTGAACCGGACATGGTGCCGAAGGTGAAGCTGCCCCCCGCCGCAACGCTGGTCTGCTTGCTGTCGTAGTCGCTGTTGTCCTGCTGGCTGCGCATCAGCAGATCGTGACCAACATCTGCCACGATTTTATCGCCGTTAACCTGGGCCCCGTTGAGCACGGTGTCGTGCCCGCTTTTAAGGGTGACGGTTTTGCCGCTGTCGATGGTGGTTTCGGTCCAGTCGGTACCGTTGCCTTTATCCTTGCCGTGCGCGGCGTTGACGTTGGCAAACACGCTGATACCCGCGCCGTTGCCTCCGGCACCGATGCTCACGCCGATACCGCCACCGCTGCTGCTGTTCTTGCCGCTGGTTTTTTGGGTGTTCGCCGCGCCGGACAGCAGAATGTCGTTCTGTGCATCCAGCGTGGTGTCGCTCCCGGCTTTCAGCTGGCTGCCCGCAATCACGATGTCACCGCTGTTCACGCCGTTGTTTTTGCCGTTCGCGGTGATGGTGAGATTATTGCCTGCGTTCAGCGTGCTGCCTGCCACCGCATCACTCTCAGCATGCTGCTGTGATTTTGACTTCTGGGTCGTCAGCGAGAGGCTCACCCCCATTGCGTTCGGGTCGCTGGTGGTTGCCGCCATATCCGCTGCCTGCCCGGCCTGCACACCGGACAGCACCGTTTTGGTGGCCTGAAGGGCTTTCAGACGGCCATCACTTTGCTCTTTGGTCTCCTGCGCCGCGCTCACGGCATTGTTAATAGCGCTACCGACGGTGCCGGAGAGCGCCACGGTGAGCCCGCTTTTCTTCTGCTCGAAGGTTTCATCCCGGGTGCGCTTGTCGTGCCCCGGCTCGATGATGACGCTGTCGCCGCTGAGGCTTAAATCCTTCCCGGCGATAAGATCCGCCCCGCCGACGTGGGCCTGGTTTCCGGCAGAAATCGCGACGTTACCGCCCGTCGAGCCCACCGTACTGAAGCTCTGGCTCTGGGTGGTGCCCTTCTCACGGAGATCCTGGGTACTTTTGCTGCTGCCGATGGTGAAACCAATCCCGCCCGAGCCCATCAGGCCGGATTTTTTCTCTTCCTTAAAGCGCCAGGAGGTATCGCTGTTCGTGGCCGCCACGATATCGACGTTGTTGCCCGCCTTAAGCTTCACGTCGCCATCGCCCGCCACGGCGGAACCGTTCACCAGCAGGTTATTGCCCGCAACGACCTGCACGTTATCGCCGCTCAACAATGAGCCGGATTCACGCGTCGCGCTGTTCTCCTCGATGGTGTGGGTGGTTTTCTTGCTCAGGAACCCTTTTTTGGTTTTGGTCTGCTCTTTGTAGTGATAATCGCTTTCGGTTGCGGTATTGAGAGTGACGTCACGGCCTGCCGCCACGCCGATATCGCCCTTCGCCGTTACCTGCGCGGCTTCGGTGGTGACATCGCGCCCCGCGAGGATCTGGGTATTCGCCCCGCTGGCGATCTCGGTTCCCTGCTGGCGTACGGACTCGTTGATGACGGTTTTCTTGCCTGACTTATAGCTATCGCCCTGCGTGGTCTCTTCCGCCGCCAGATTCACGTCGCGACCCGCCTGCAGCCCGACGCTTTTCTCCGCCGCCAGCGCGGCGGCCTGAGCGTTGATATCCTGCCCGGCCTTCAGGACCAGGTTATCGCCTGCGGAAATTGTGGTGCGGTCGAGCCCGGTGCTGTGGGACTCGCTTTTCCCTTTACGGCTGCTTTCGCTGGTCTGTGCCGCGTTCAGATTGAGATCGTTGCCCGCGCTCAGCCCCGCGCTGCCGCCCGCCTTCAGGTCGCTGGCGGTCACGTCAAGGTTGTGCCCGGCGTTCACCAGCAGGTTGCCGCCCGCGGTGACGTTACTGCCCTGATACGTGACGGACGAACGGCTGGTTTTCGCCCGGCTGGAGCTGAATGCGTCGTTGATCTGATTCGCGTTGACGGCAATATCGCCCCACGCGTTCAGCAGCATATCGCCGCCGGAGGCCAGGTTCGCCCCGGTAACGGTGATGTTTTTCCCCGCCTCAAGCGACAGGCCATCCTGCGCGGTAATAGACGCCGTGTTGCCCAGCAGGGTGTCTTTCAGGCCGATCTTGCCGTACTTCCCGCCGGCGTTGATATCAATCTGCTCAACCTGGGTCAGGTTGTTGATGCTGCCGTCCAGGCTCTCCAGCGCGACCGTTTTGCCGCTGATGGTAGAGCTGATGTTATTGATATCGCCGATGGCGCTCAGGTTCAGGTTGCCGCCCGCTTTCATCAGGCCGTTGTTGAGGTTGCTGATGCTGTTCTGGCTGTCGAGCGTCAGGCTGTTTTTCGCCAGCAGCGAGCTGCCGCTGTTGGTGATGTCGCCGCCCTTCAGGGTGACGTTGTTGCCCGCGATTACGCTGCCGTTATTGACGGTGACGTCCTTCGGTGACAGGTAGAGTTTCGGCACCATCACCGTTTCGCCGTTGACGGTGGCTTTCTCCCACCACAGCAGGCTGTGGTCGAGCGCGGCAATCTGATCCGCAGTCAGCGAAACGCCAAACTGCAGGCCCAGCGACTGCTGCGCCGCCGCGGCGTTATCCATCAGATAGCGCATCTGATCCAGATCGGAGCCGATGCCGTTCAGGTAGCGGTTACCGGTCTGGTTGAGCACCACGTTGGAGACATAGCGGGTATCGAACGCCGCATCGCCGAGGAAGCGGTAGTCGTAATCCGGGTTCAGGTTGAGGCGGCCGAGCATGTAAGACGAGCCGAGGAACTGCTTCTCGTCGGTAAACGCCAGCCGCGTCTCCTGCGGCGCAGTGGACGACGGTTTGACCCCGAGCATTGCGTTCAGATCGGCAAACAGGGCGGGATCGAGCTGTCCGAGACCGTTCAGTTTCGGGTTGATGCCGATCAGGTACGGGCTTTTCGGGTTGTCGGAGAAGACAAAATAGCCGTTGTTGCCCGACGGAAGCGGGTAAGCGCTGGTATCGACGCGCTGGCCCTGGTAATGCCCGACGGCGCCGCCCTGAGCGGTTCTGAGATCGGCGGTGGTGACCCCGGCGTTCGCCAGTGCGCCCAGCTGGCCGAGGTTCGCGTTGCCTTTCTGCGTGGTGCCAATGTTGCTGAGAGGCGTGCCGGACGCGCCGCCGTTTTCCAGCGCGCCGCCGCCGTTAAGCTGCTGCAGCGCACCCTGGAGCTGATCGTTCCACTGCGGCGAGTTCACCGCCACGGTGCCGGTATTGCTCAGCCCCTGTTTTTGTACGCCGCTGCCGACGCTCTGGTTGCTGAGGGTGTTCAGCGACGGCGTGGAGATAACGTTGCTAACGCCGCCCGCGTTCGCAGTGGTATTGGTGTTGCTGATGTTACTGGTGAAGTTTGCGGTGACGTTACCGCCCGCCTGGATGACGGCGCGGTAGAGTTCACCCGGTTGGAATTCTGTTTCATGCCCAACCAGATTGTACTCAATAGTATCATTCTGGAATTTGATATTCTTACTACCAGCCACGCCTAACTTACTTGTTGCGTAACCAACAGACGTAGATAACGGTTTATATTCATAAATCAGGTAATCAACCTCACTACCTGCCTGCCAGCTCTGGTTATTTAATTGATTTCCAGACAGGTGAATATCACCGTTTGCCAATATATTGCTGGCATTATTATCAAGTCTGGAAGCCTGAATAGTCAGGTCACTACCTGAAGAAATACGCCCTGATGGAGAATCGCCCCCTGTGATAACAGTTGTGCTGTATCTTCCGGAAAAACGCTGCCTGACTGTATTTTTAAAAGGAGCCAGATAATAGTATGTGGAGCGATGGATATTACATGCACTATTAGCTCCACAGTTACCAGCACCCGGACCAGTAATGACTTCTCGCGAATAAAAACCATAACTTCCATCTGGCAGAGCCGTAACAGGCACATCTATTGTTGACTCACCTGTCATCCAGTCATCAACTGGTTGTACCTGACTCTGAGTTGAAGCTTTAAGCCCTTCCCGCTCATTTCGTAAGTTGATGGTTTTAATATTAAGACTTCCACCCTGCGTCTCAATATTCCCAGACGTGTTCACCACCTGGCTGTTCGCATTCCCTGCCGCATCCCGCTGCATCCACAGGTTGTTTCCCGCCATGATGTCGCCGCGCTGGTTGGTGATGCTGTCGGCAAACAGCGCCAGGTTATTCGCCGCGTACAGCAGCGCGGTGTTGACGATGGCGCCCGGCGCGCTCAGGGTCAGCGAGCCGCGCGTGCCGGTGAAGCCGTCGACGGTAATGTTGCTCCGGCTGGCCACGGTGATGTCACCTCCGCCCTGCACCGAACCCGCGGCATTCAGCGCCACGCTGCTGCCGGAGAGCGTACTCGTGCCGCCGCCGGTGGTGATTTGTCCGTTGTTGCTGAGCTGCCCGCCCGCGTTCAGGTTGACCGCCTGCCCCTGCAGCACGCTGCGGTTATCAATGTCGCCGCCGCTGTTGATGGTGAGGGTTCTGCCTGCCGCCACGGCGGGTCTGCTGGGAAACGCGTTCGGCAGCTGGAGCGGTACGTCCCCCCAAAACCCCAGCTGGCCGGGCAGGCCCAGCCCCCGTCTCTCCCGCCCCAGGATGCCGCCGCCCACCAGCCGGCCGCCCGCGCCCCGGGTTCCCTGGTCCGCGCCAATATTCAGCTGCGTGTTGCCGAGCAGCGTGCCGCTGTTGTTCAGCTGGCTGTAGTTCACAGTCAGCTGTCCCGCCTGGGTGGTGCCCTGGCTGGCGAAATTGGTGCCGGTCAGGGTGGCGCGATCGGCCACCCACGTGCCGCCGTTGGTGGCGTTTGCCGCATTGAGTATCAGGTCGGTGGCCTGCAGCCAGCCGGTGCCGGTGAACTGCGGCGTGCCGAGCGTCAGGCGCGCGCCGGAGAGGAGTCTGCCGTCGTTACGCGCCTGCGAGGAGGCGGTCACGCGCGTCTCGCCGCCGCCCTGGATAAGGCCGTAGTTAAACAGCGCGGGCGTGGTCAGCGTCAGCGCATCGCGGCTGACGATTTCGCCTCCGCTGTTGTTGGTCAGCGTCCCGCTGAGGGCCAGCGTCGCGCCGTTATCGCCCTGCAGACGTCCGTTGTTGGTGAGCGCCCCGGTGGTGATGCCGAGCGTGCCCCCCTGCATTTTGCCGTCGCTGGTGACGGAGGCCGCCGTGACGTTCAGCGCCCCGCCGGACAGCAGGGTGCCGCCAGACTGCTGGCTGAACGCGCCGGTCTGGCTGAGGGTCAGGCCATTCACGCCGCTGATGGCGCCGCTGTTGCTGAGCGTGCCGCCCGTCAGCGTCAGGTTTTTCGCCGCCCACTGACCCTGGTTCGCCAGCGTCGCGGCCTGCAGCGTCGCCGCACCCAGCGCGGTGATCCTGCTGCCTGCGGTTCCGGTGAGCGTATCGGCCAGCGTCATCTGCAGCGCGTCGGCGCTCTGCACCGCGCCGCTGTTGGTGAGCGACCGGGCGTTAAGCAGGATGTTCTGTGCCTGCCAGCTGCCGGCGTTGGTCACCGCGCCGGACGCAATCGTCAGCGCGCCCTGGGTAAGAAGCTTGCCGCCTGCGCCGTTGATCAGCTCCTGCTGCGGCGCGGCCATCGCCATGCGCGCCATCAGCCGCTGCTGCCCCTGAACGGTCAGGCTCTGCAGACCAGTTAGTTAAGGTGCCCTGGTTGTTAATGCTGCTCTGATGCACCGCGAGGGTGTTCCCCTGCACGGTGCCGCTGTTTTTTAGGGTGCTGCCGCCGAGCGTCACCTCGCCCTCGCTGAGGAGCTGCCCGCGGTTATCCAGCGTCTGTGCGGTGATATCTGCCCGGCCCTGGCTCATCAGCGAGCCGGTTGAGGTCAGCGTGCCGCCGGTCGTGGCCGTCAGCGTTCCCTGGCTGAGCAGAGACCCGCCGTGCGTCCAGTCGCTGGCGCGGATGTCCGCACCGTTCCCCTGCAGCGTGCCCTGCGTGGTCAGCTGGCCTGCATCCAGCGTTAGCATGCCGCCGGAGAGGGTGCGCGAGGCCGCGCCCGTGGTCAGCGTGGTCCCGGTGAGCGCCAGGCCGTTCGTTCCCTGCATCAGCCCGCCGTTGTTCATATCGCGGGCGGTGAGGGACAGCGTACCGCCCGTGATGCGCCCCGGGTTCGCCAGGGTATCCGCGGTGAAGGCGGTCGCGCCGCCGCTCTGCAGCAGCCCGGTATTCGTTAACGCTCCGCTGAGCGTGCCGCTGAGTCCCGTCTGCCCGTTCACCGTGCCGCTGTTGGTGAGGGTGGTGCCGGTCATGCCCAGCGTGGCGCCCTGCAGCGTACCGGCGTTCGTCAGCTGTCCGCCCGCCAGCGTGAAGCCGCCGCCGGAGAGCCATTTACCGTTCAGCTCGTTGATAAAGCGGTCGGCGGTGGCGTTAACCGCGTTGCTGCCCTGCATCAGGCCGCTGTTGCGCAGCTCAGTACCGCCTGCTGTCAGCGTTTTGCCCGCCACCGTGCCGCTGCTGGTCAGCGTCGTCGCGTTAAGCGCGGCATCGTCGGTGGCAACGATGTTCCCCGTGTTGGTCAGGGCATTGCTCAGGCCCAAATCCAGGCTTTGCGCCTGAATATCGCCCCGGTTCGTCAGGTCGCTGCCCCGCAGGGTGAACCCGCCCTTCACCAGCAGCAGGCCGGCGTTATCGAGCGTGTCGAGGGATACGTTCAGAGGACTGCCGCTCACCAGCTGCCCGGTAGCGCCGTTGCTCAGTGCGCGGGTGGTCAGCGCCAGCGTGTCGTTACCCTGGAGAATCCCGGTGTTGTTCAGCTGCGCAGCCTTTACCGTGAGGGCTTTCCCGGCCAGCTGGCCGTCGTTGAACAGCTGCGCCGCCGTCAGCGTGAACAGGTTCTGGCTGAGCAGGGCGCCCGTGTTATCCAGCCTGCCGGTCGCGGAAAGCGTCAGGGCATCCAGCGTCTGAACGCTGCCCTGGTTGTTCAGGCTCCCGGCGTCAAGCGTCGCGCTGCGCCCCTGAAGGCTGCCCGCGTTGCTGAGGGTTTGTCCGCTCAGCGTCAGGGTCTCGCCGCCCGTCACCTGGCCCTGAGGCTGGTTCGTGAAGGTGTTCCCGGACCAGGCCAGCGTGCTGCTGCCCTGAAGCAGACCGCTGTTCTGCAGGTCGCCCCGCAGGGTCAGCACTTTCGCCAGCAACTGGCCACGGTTATCGGTCCTGTCGGCCTGGACATCCAGCACCTGCTGGCTGAGCACCTTACCGCTGTTGGTCAGCGTGCCGGTCACCGCCGCCGTCACGCCCGCTTCCCCCAGCGCGTTACCGGTATTCATCCACTCACCGGTGGCCAGGTTCAGGGTGTTGCCCTGCAGCAGCCCGGCGTTGTTCAGGGTGGTGTGGTGCAGGGCGAGCGCGCCACCGGAGAGCAACATGCCCGCCTGCTGGTTGCTGAGCTGTGTCCCGGTCGCCGTCAGGGAGTGTGTCCCCTGCAGCGTGCCGCCGTTGGTCACCGACGCGCTGTTAAACTGCGCGTCGGTACCGGCCATCAGCCCGCTGTTCGTCAGGCTGGCGGTGGTCAGCGTCAGGCCGTTCCGGGCAATCACCCGCCCGTCGGCATCGTTGCTGGCCTGTCGGGTCAGGTTCAGCAGCAGCGCGGTGGCGCTGAGCTCGCCGCTGTTGGCCAGCGTTTCACCGCCGAGCGTCAGCGTTCCGCTGCTGCGCAGCGCGCCACGGTTAGTGAGGTCTGCCACGCCGAGCGTCAGCGCCGAGTCCCCCTCGACGGTGCCCTGGTTTTGCAGGCTGTCCGCCGTGATGTGCAGGTCGCTGGCCGCAATATTGCCCGCGTTCGCAAACGCAGTGCCGTTCAGGGTGAGCCGGTCGTCCGCCAGCAGACGTCCGGTATCGGTGTTAGTCAGGCTGAGGTAGTCGCTGCTCAGGCTGACGCCGTTGATTTCCCCCTGGTTTGTCAGCGTGTCGCCCCGGAGGCGCAGCGTGCCGTCGGTGGTGATAAGCCCGCTGTTAGACAGCACCGGAACGTTCAGCGTTAAATCCTGCGTGCTGTAGACCGATCCGCCCGCGAGGTTTGTGAGTGACCCGGTCTTCAGGCCGAGCAGGGTGGTCCCCTGCAGCAACCCGCTGTTCTCCACCGAGGCAGCGTCCAGCGCCAGCGCACCGGCAACCAGCGTACCGCTGTTGGTGATGCGGTCAGGAGCCGTCAGGATCATGCGATCCGCTTTTGCGACGCCGGACTGGAGGATGTTCTGTCCGCTGAGCGCGATGGCGCTGGCGGTAAGCTCTCCGCCGCTGGTCAGGTCGCCGGTTGCGTTAAAACTCAGCGCGTTACCGGTGGATTTCCCGGCGTGCGCAATCGTGCCCGCCGTCACCGACAGAGCGCCTTTCGCCGCCTGCGTGCCGTTCAGCGCGGCATTCTGCGCCTGCAGGGTAAGCCCCTGCCCGCTCTGCAGATGCGCATCCTGGCCGGTGGTCAGGTCGCCGGTGCTGACGGTTAAGGCCCCCGCCGCGTCCGTCTGCCCGTTCAGGCTGGCGCTGCGGGTCGCGGAAATCTGTACATTGCCCTGGCTGGTGGTGCGGGACGCCTGACCGCTGGTCAGGGTGCCGGCCTGCGCCGTCAGCGCCGTCGCGCCGGACAGGGTGCCGTTCTGTTCCAGCACGTCTGCCGTCACGCTCATCGCCCCGTCAGCCAGCAGGCTGCCGCTGTTACGCAGGGCCTGCTGCGCCGTGACGTTCGCATTGCCTTTCGCGCTCAGCGTGCCCCGCTGCTCCAGGGTATCAACGCTCAGCGCCAGGTTGCCTGCGCTCTGCAGGGTACCGCTGTTAGTGACCGTCTGCCCCTTCAGGGTGACGTCGTTACCCTGCACCGTGCCGCCGTTTGTCAGCACTCCTGCGTTCACGTCAAGGTGGCCTTTCGCCGCCAGCTGGCCGCTGGTGGATACCCTGTCGCCGGAGAGGGCAATGTCACGCCCCGCATTCACCTGCCCCTGATTACTGACGGCGCTGCCCGTCAGGCGGATATCGCCCGTGGCATCGGCCCGGCTCTGGCCGTCCATCACCAGCTGTCCGCCGCTCAGGGCCAGATTCTCCCCTGCCGAGATCGCGCTGGCCGTGGATGACAGCGTGCCGCCGCTGCTGAGGGTCGCGCGGGTATCGCTACCGCTGCGGGTATTCGCCAGCGTGATATCTTTCCCGGCCGTCACGCTGAGCGCGCCTTTGCTGGTGACGCTGCCGCCGCGCTGCGTCAGGCTGCCGTCGGTGGACAGCGTGGTGTCGGCCTGGCCGTCAGCGTCGCATCCGCAAGCGCCATTCCCTGTTTGCTCGTGACGGTTAGCGCCCCGCCCTGAGCCGACACGCCGCCGCCGTTGACAGTCAGGGTAGCTTTACTGTCCAGCGTCGCCGCGCCGCGGGAGACCAGGGAGGTATTGCTGAGCGTCATCCCCTGCCCGCTGCTCACCGCAAGCGCGCCCGCGCTGTTTGTCCCGCCGCCCGTCGTCTGCACTTTCCCCGCAGCGGAAAGGCGCATATCGCCCTGGCTGGCGAGCGTGCTGTTATTGAGTTCCACATCCTGCGAGCTGGCCACATTCAGCGCGCCACCGGACTGATGGCTGCCGTTGAGGGCCACTCCCGCGCCGTTCGCGGTAATCGATCCGCTGGCCAGGCTGTTCGTGACCGTCAGTTTCCCGCCCGCGTCCAGCTGAATATCGCCCTGGCGCGCGGTGAGGTTGCCGAGGTTCACCCCCACGCCCGTCTCGCTGGAGACCAGGCGGATACGGTTCGCATACATCCCGCCGAGCGCGCCGGTATCCACGGCCACCACGGGCGCGGCACCCTCACCGGCAATCGGCCTGACGCTGCCGTCTGCGCCCACGCGGTTCGCCCCTGCCGTTACCGTCAGGTCGTTCGCATGTATCGCGGCGTTCACTTCCGTTGCGCGCGCAATAATCGACAGCGCGTCGCTCTTGCTGGCATCCAGCCCCTGGCCTTCAACCGTGATGGCGCCTTTCGTCACCTCCAGCGCCTGCAGGTTACCGCTGGCGTCGAACTGCGGTTTCCCCGTGGTCAGGGTGACGTTCGGGGTGTTGATAAATCCGCACCCGTTACAGGTAATGCCGTACGGGTTGGCCACCATGACGTTTGCTGCTTTACCGGCGACTTCCGTATAGCCCTGCAGCTGCGAGCGGCTGGCACCCGTGACTTCGTTGATAATGCCTTTCGCTTCCCGCCCGGCCTGCAGGTTGGGGTTGTTCTGGATAAGCCCGCCCAGCTGGGTCTGGGTTAAACGGTCCGTGCCGTTGTTGAGGATAAGCCCCTCTTTGCCGACGTTATACTCACCGAACTGGTTATGCGAGATACCCGCCCCGTTGGGCGTGGCGATGTTGACGACCGGCACCCCGTTCCCCGCCCGATCGACCGTGGTCTGCCCGGTCGGCGTAAGCGCCGCCGCGACGGCAGGTGCCATCGGCTGCCAGACCATCAAACCGCAGACAATCCAGCTGATCAGACGCTGCGAGAAACGAACGGGTGGGTGACGGGTATCCATAGTCGTAGAGTCTCTTAAAGCATGAAGGCAATGCGCCAGTTAACGCTCACATGATCCGGGCCGAGCCAGTCGGGGTAGTGCAGGGGCGTCCCGACCGAAATCTGGCTGCTGTACCCGCGCCCTGCGCTGTTCAGTCCCACCGAAGCGCCCCACAACGTGCCGGAGGCAAAGCGGTCCTGACGGTCTTTTTCCAGCCAGCCGCCGTCAACGGCGACCGTTGCGCTCACCGCGCCAATCACCGGAAGGGTGAAGAGGGAATATCCCAGCTCGTTGCGCCAGTAGCCGCCGTTGTCCCCGGACAGGTACTGCTCTTTAAAACCGCGCACGGAGCTTTCACCGCCGAGCGTCAGGCGCTCGGAACCGTACAGCCGGTCAGGCGACCACTGGCCGTAGGCGCTGGTCAGCCACCAGGCATTACGGGTAATCGGCCGCTGGAAGCTGGCGTTCAGGCTCCATTTACGGAATTCCGCGCGCGGCATATCCCCGGACTTATCTTCGTCGGTTTCGGCATTGAACCACGGCATGCCGTGGCTCCAAGTCGGGTTGAAGGTCGCCACGCCGCCCAGCATTTTTTGCGTGTGCGTAATGCCCAGAATCAGGCTGGAGAGGTTGCGCGTGCTGCTCTGAAGCGGCGCGTCGTTGAGCCAGTTGCGGCTGGATCGCTGAACCACGCCTGCCGCAATGCCGGTTTTCACCTCCCCGTTGCGGAAGACCACCCAGGACGCGTTAAGGCGGTGGGTTTTGGCATCGCCCGTGGAGAGCCAGTTGAATCCCTGGTTACTGATGGTGGTCCGGTAGTTACTCCAGGCGTAGCTGTAGTCCAGTAATCCGTAGCCAAACGGCACGCTGACGCCCGCCTGGAAATTCTGCGCATCGTACGCGCTGGCAAAATCACTGCTGCGCCCGCCGCTGACAAACCATTTATCCGCCAGCCCCAGTATATTATTGGCGGTGAGCACGCCGCTCAGCTGATCTTCGCCGGTACTCTTCTGCCCGCTATTATCCAGGCTTACCGATGCACTTAAGGGAAATTCCGGCTTTGCCGTAAGATTAACAATGGAATATCCGGCCTGCGTTCCCGGAAGAATTTCAATCTGAACCGGATCGGCGCGCAAACGGTTAATTTGCTCCATGCCCTGTTCGATGTCGCGTAAATTAAGGATGCCGCCCACCCGTCCCGGAAACGCCATTTTCAGCATACGCGGCGTTTCGCCTTCCAGACGGATCGCTTCCAGTCTGCCTTCCAGCACAACAATATTCAGCTGGCCGCCGGAGAGATCCTGCTCGGTAAGAAAAGCGCGGCTGGTGATATATCCCCGGCTGATATACCAGTCAGAAATATGGGCGAGAAGTTCCGTTATTTTCGCCATATCCAGACAGCGGCCCTGCCACGGCGCGACAAGGGTCTGCCGGGTTTTCGGGGAGATTAAGGTCGCACCGGAAAGGGTAATGGTATGAATGGTGAAACAGGGTCCGGAGCCGGAAACAGGCAGCGGTCTGGCGGGCGCGGGGCGAGGAATACTCCGCTCCAGCTCCTCACGCTGTTGCTGGTTCTGTAATAAAAGCTGCTGCTGTTGCTGTTGAATGGAATCGCGATCGGCTGGCGATAAAGGTGCAGCACTCACCCTCGCTGAAAAAAGCGAAAAGAATAAGATAGCAACGGCATAATTTACTAATGAAATTATTCTAATTTTTATTTCGGCGCTATTCATCCATGCCACAAAAATGTCCGCAATGATTATTTTTGTAATATAAGAGTTTTCTTAAAGCGAGTATATCTAATTTGAATTAGGGCTCCTAAAATTAATAGTTATTTCAGAAGAGTGAGAAGGATATTAAGAGAAAATAAGAAAGGATTTAACTCACCCTTAAATCTTGAGTTAGCCGTAATACACTAGGCATGAAGCCGAAACGTCTTTCGCCACTCCGCCGGACTCACCCCAAAACGCGCCTTAAACTGCTGTCGCCAGGTGACGGCGGAATTAAATCCCACCAGCTCAGCCACGCGTTCAATCGGCATATTTCCGGCTTCCAGCAGGATTTGGCTGCGCCGCAGGCGTTCGGCGGTCAGCCAGTTGGCGACGCTCATCCCTGTAGCGTTAACAAAATGACGAGTCAGGGTGCGGCGGCTCATCGAGACCACCTCAGCCAGCGAGTCCAGACTATGTTGTTCGGTGATGTGCTGCTGCAGGTAGTCGATCAGGCAGTTAATGCGTCCGTCGCGGGTATCTTTAGGCACCGGCTGGGCGATGAACTGCGCCTGCCCGCCCTCGCGGTGGGGCGGAACAATCATCCGGCGGGCAATCTGGTTAGCAACCACGCTGCCAAAGCGCTGGCGAATGATATACAGGCAGCAGTCGAGGGCTGCGGCAGTACCGGCGGAGGTGATGATATTGCCGTCATCCACGTAAAGGGCATTAATATCCAGCCGAACGTTCGGGAAGAGCGACTGAAACTGACGTTCGAACTCCCAGTGGGTGGCCGCACGTTTGCCGTCGAGGATCCCCGCCCAGGCCAGCACAAACGACCCCAGACACAGCCCGACGATTTCTGCGCCGCGGTCTCTCGCCTGTACCAGGCTGTCGAGCAGCGTCTGGGGCGGGCGTTCAAGAACGTGCTGCCAGTAGGGAACGACAACAATATCGGCCTGCCCAATGGCGGTAAAATCCTGCGTGGCGTTGAGGGCAAATCCGTCTTTTGAGGTGAGAAACCCTGGCGTTTCGGCGCAGATCGTCACGTTAAAGCGCTTTTCTCCGGAGACCGAGTCGCCAAACAGAATGCAGGGAACGGAGTAGTGGAACGGGCTGAACCCGTCTACTGCGACAATCGCGACGTTGACTAGCGACATTTGTCTCTCCTTTCCCTTTCAGACACTCAGAATATAACGGTTTCGCCATCCTCAGGAATACTCACCGCGTCACTCACCTGGTTGGCTTCTACGTACTCACGCAGCGCGCTGCGGGTCAACAGGCAGTGGTTAATGGCCTCCATATGGCTCGCCACAATGTTGGCCTGCGGCAGCAGGAAATGAACGTTAAGCACATCTTCCTGCCCCATAATAATGGGCCCAAAACCAATGACGTGGGCATAGCCGGCGTTCAGCACCACCACGTCCGGCTGGTGCTTTTGCAGATCGGCCGCCACCTCGTCACGCCAGACGGTATCCCCGGCAAGGTAGAGCGTCTTCTCATCAGGATGACGCAGCACCACGCCACAGGCTTCGCCCAGCCGCTCCGCCAGTTCGGGCACGGCGTATGCGCGATCGGTACCGTGCTGGCCGCCGTGGGTTTTCGCTATCCGGATATCACCAAAGGTGGTTGCGTCGGTCATGACCGTCAGGTTGCTAAACCCCTGGCTGCGCAGCAGCGCGGCGTCACGATCGTTTTGCACGTAGATCGGTTTGTCTTTGGCGATCAGTTCCACCGCCGCGCGATCCCAGTGATCGTCATGGGTGTGGGTGACGATCACCGCATCGGCGTCCAGCAGCGTGCTGACATCAACGGGCAGTTCAACCATTG
>OKVJ01000374.1_pt1 | contig 18046 bp, 18 predicted proteins | sample 1606921 | NCBI WGS metagenome assembly OKVJ01 (sample SAMN03281016, study PRJEB24777) | human gut metagenome | isolation source: fecal sample PR161 from 1 month old female Malay infant, caesarean...
GTCTGCGCTTCTCTGGACCTAAAACATCAATCATTCGGACTCCAACGACTAGTCTAAAAACTAGTATTAAGACTATCACTAACTTAAGTGATACCAACTGTCTGGAGATTCAGGGGGCCAGTCTATGGATTTTCAGGTATAACTTCTTCCGGGACGACTTGACTGACTGACATTTCAAAATCCTTATAGCTGCGCAGAACAGCCATAAGGTGCAAAAAACGTCATTCTATGGCGATGATTAACTCATCTGCCATTTCTGAAGTTTTTTTCGGCGGGGAAACCAGGTCGGAGGGGATCATCTGGAAAGGCCACTTTCATAACAGCGCAGCCAAAAACGTCCTTGTTTATGATGTGTTTGAATCCAGGGGTTCACAGAATTTCAGAGCGGATTAATAAGCACACGAGTTGGGTCATTGGCTTTGATATTGCCTGGTGGGGGGAGTCGTTCTCCAGAACGAGCAGCAAGAGCCTGAATTCTGAGAAGCTCAAAAGAGGCTTTCTGGATAACGTCTTCCTTTGTTTGCGCTTCAAGTGAAGGATGTTCAAGATCAGGGAAGCGTAAAACAATACCGTTATTGCTGCTCTCAAGTTCAGCAGGATACGGAACAAAGATCGCCGCCAGTTTCTGCGCCTGTCGTTTACGTATATCGAGTTTACTAACCAGCTGCGTCGCACGAAGGTGGGTATAGCGTTTTAGCATCGTCAGGCTCTTGTGTCCTGATATCGCTGCAATTTCCATAACATTCAGTGTTCCGAGCTCAAAGAGACGGCTTATAGCTTCGTGTCGTAGATCATGAAAATGCAAATCGACAATGCCTAAAGCCTGTATAACTTCTCGCCAGGCGCTTTTAAACCCATTGGATGTATAACTGAAAACAGGTCCGGATAGAGGGCCGGAATACTCTCTTAATACCTTTCTGGCTTTAAAAGACAACGGAACATCCCTTACGCTCCCATTTTTAGTGAGAGGCAAATGAGCGATGCCAATGTGCAGGTCGATATTCTCCCAGCGAAGTGAGAGGATCTCCCCCTGACGCATAGCCGTTTCAAGGGCCAAATGAAAAATGGCTGCCAACTCGATATTTCGTTTTGCCAGCGCCCTGCCAATCTTTCGCTCCTCCTGAGATGTCAATCTTCGGGTTCGCCCTTTGGAGGCCGGTGGTTTTCGTACATGCTCAACAGGGTTATGAGTACATGTTCCCCATTCAATTCGAGCAAGGTTATAAAGGGCAGATAGCAACGCAAGTTCAAGTCGGACACTTGCAGGGCTATTAGTTCGCCCCGTTTTACCACTTACTTCAGAGAGTCGCTGATCACGGTATTCTGCAATATCAACCGAAGTAATCTCATGCATGTATCGCCTGGCAAGAGCTGAACGCTTTATAACATTTATCCGATAAAACTCCTGCAGATGGCCCCGCTTTTGCACAGATGCACAACCGTAATATTTATCAAGAGCTACACCCAGCTCCATTTTCTTAATTCGCTGTCTGAGTTGCATCGCATATTCCTAAAAAGATTAGAAATATATCACATACTACTGTCAATCCGGTGCGTGGAAATCATCCCAAAACAAGTTCTCGATACAGGCTTTCGATGTGGGGAAAAATGTCACTAACAGTGATATTGGAATCCATGCTTATTGCTCATGGACGAACTTAAATGGTTCACCTTTTGGTGGATTTCAGAAGGTATATGCAGATAGTTCAAATCGCTGGTTTGTTACCAATACGCGATGGGGTGATTACGAATCAGGAGGGACAATCACTGTCACTTGCTTAAATCTACCTGGTGCCGGAATTTGACTGTCAATCCGGTGTGTGGAAATCTCAAGATTCTGGTCATTACACTGATGTCGCAATGTGGGAAACCACCTCAACAAAAGGAGTTACATATCAGGTCCCAGGTGTTCATAAATACTGCTTTATTTCTGGATTAATGTCGGCAGGTGACAATGGTACATGCCGTGTATATCCGTCCGGTTCTTCGTGGTGGCTTGACCTGATCGGTTACAACGGAAGCAGCACTCAAAGATGTTGGGTAAGCTGTATCGATTGAACTGTCAATCCGGTGTGTGGACAGCCGCATCAAAAATCAAAATGCAAACCGTTTTTGGCGAAACCACCTGCGCCAACAAAGCGGTTGCATCTGCTTATTGTCCGTCAGGTACAGTGGCAATAGGTGGTTCTTATGCTTTAAAAAGTTGGTCTGATGGTTCCAACCATAACTCACCCGACTCAATGGTTCTTGATCCTGTAAATGACCGGTTTTACATCGTTTTACCGAACAATTCGAAAGGTGCAGCGTGCTTCCAGGCTATAGCAAACTGCGCCACTAATTAGACGCCAAATCAGTTGTCAGAAACAGACGGCAACGCAATTCGCTTGCCCATTACCAACCTTTGGAGCCGACAAGGTCCATGTGCCATTTGAGTTTCTTACCAAAACGCAGGCACGGTAATTGTTGTAATCGAATCGTGTCTGAGACAATGCACAATATTTATGTTGCCCAATATTACGTGATTGACCGGAGCCGATATCAGGAGAGAAGAACAAATCACCGATTTCAGCATTGTTTTTCCACACACCGGATTGACAGGTTTATTTAATTGCTAATGCACGCCACGCAATGTTGTTGCTGCGGCTTGAATCTTTGTTTTTTACGCAAACGCGAAATTGGCTTCCATTTATGACTGTAAAGTAAGCAGAGGTTACTCCAGCATTAGCCAGAGAACTAAGATCAGATACACTTCCTGTAAGCGATAGAACCTGGCTTACCAGTACCGGAAATCCGCTGTTGACACAGCTATCGTCGCCAATACCGTATATGGTTCCGAACATTTCTACATGTGATCCATAGTCAATAAATCCTGGGTAAACAGTAGAAATTTCATTTCCTTGCCACACACCGGATTGACAGGAAAGTATGGCTCCAGTGGCGTCGCGGCTTACAAGGCCGTTTGGTGAACAAACTGCGCCAGCAGTATTGACTCCGTCGAGCTGCAAAACTTCTCCTGTAGAAAGTCTTCCATCAGCCCGCACACTTCCGCCACGAACCTGACCGCTTGTGTAAATATTCTTATTATTTATGACTCGAACCCAGTCATTATCTGACATATAAAAACCGCCGCCATACGTTTCATTTAGCCATCCCTTACTCCCTCGAGTTATGAACCAGCCATTATTTGAACGTATGTCGTTGTTAGCCGTTATTGTATTTCCTGCGGTGACGTTTGAACCGGCAGTAACATTCTGTCCTGTAACAGTTCCATTCGCAGTTATATTTCCAGTGGCCGCCACATCGCCACTGAAATTACCCGTTACGGCATTAATCGTGCCTGCGTTATTAAGATTGTTACCTCCCATATCAATACTGGTATGCATCGTGTTGAGGTCTGGCTTGCCGGTTACCGAAAAACGATAAAGGCGATCATTTTCACCGCGAGCAGCGCCCAGTTCATCTGTGGTCAGTAAAGCCGCAATATGTCCCTGAGTTGTACTTATCCCAAACTGTGAAAGAGGAATAGTCCAGCTGCCCATAGCGCCGGTAGCAGTACCTGATGTCCATATATAGCCGCCCATACCCGAGGTGATATCCATTGATATCTGGCGCAGTGCGAGAAAAGGCAGTGCCGCGCCGTTTTGAGTGTAAACCAGTGCCTGCAGCTGATCTGTATTAGTGGCATTACGAACAACAGCAGCCAGATAAGCCTGTCCGTCTACTGTCGTCTCGCTGAACCCCTGCTCCAGAAATCCGGTGTTTTTCAGCATAGCGGGTGTAACCGTAACCGGGGTCGTGGTGGTGGCACTTGAAAGCAAAGTATCGTAATAACGGCCAGTGTAGCTCTTCACAGCTTGTGTAAAGCGAGATACCTGTGACGCGGTATTCAGCCAGGTCCGTTTTTGCATCCAGTCACTGATAAGGGTAAAGCCCCAGACGCTGACCACCAGGAGAATAATCAATGAAGCACCAGTGCTGAGGATAGCCCAGCCCCGGTCAGTCGTTTTATATGTGAACACAGGCATCACCATGTAATAAGCGGTTGATACAATTTAAACAGGGTCACAGAAATCGCGCCGGCGCACAGCCAGGGTCCCATCGGCCCTCCTTCAGTTATGCGACGAACAGATATCTGCCAGAGCACAAAGAGCACCACGCCGATCAGCAGAGCATTAAGCCCCTCTCGCCCTCCCAACCAGGCCGCAATAGCACCGGCCAACCAGACATCGCCAAGCCCCAGACACTCACGGGCATGAATCCTAAAGGTGACATAACGCCAGACGCCAAAAATCACCAGCGCAGTGGTAGCTGTGAGGAAGTGCCCTATAAAGCCGGGAGCGATAAGAGCGGAAACAAGACCGGCAATAAGACACCTTATCGTCAATTCTCGAGGCAGAAATCCTGTGAACGCATCGGTAAGCGTCAACCTGAAAAGAAAGAGGCAGAACAACAGAGACATCAGTCGCTCCAGTAGCGGCACAGGGGACAGCATCATGCCAGTTGCCGCTGTAGCGTAAAGCCAGATGAAGCCGGTGGATGCAGGGGCGAAAAAAACAGCAAACCATTCCTGATCATCATCCAATATCATCAGGCTGAGACGAACCAGGCTCCTCATAAAACTGAATAAGCTGAGGCATAGAGGAAAAATGATAATGACAGTTGCCCAGGGCATACTCAGCGTCAGCAGTGTCACAGTTTTATTCCCCGTTCATTAAGTAAAAGCCGACGATAAATGGCATAAATCCGGTTGGCATAGGACTCGCGAGTTTCGTGCCGGTCCTTACGAAAACCTGCGTTATAAGAGCCAAGACAGTTCCAGCTTATGCCGCATACCTGAAAATGCTTCGCCAGTATCCAGGTACCTATCTGAACGTTGAGGCACGGACGGTTCAGGAGGTCCTGTGAGCTGCGAATGTAACCCTGCGCTATCAGCGAAGCGATATGCGATGAATTAACCTGCATCAGTCCATAATCGGTACTGAGTGCCTGCCCGGTCTTTTTGTCACGATTAATATTTGTGACATCCGGTCGCAGGCTGCTTTCACCTATGGCTATTGCCTTAACCAGTAGCGGGTCAATGTGGTATTTAGCGCCCGCCGATTCAAAGCAGAATGCATCCACCCGTGGGCAAACCAAAATCAGCAGCAGAAAAGCGGACAGGCGCAGCATGTCATCAGCCGTTATGGGTGAAGACCAGTGTATTGTTACCTGTCATTCCGCTGTCTGATGAGCAGGATTTGCCTGCCTCTTCTGCACTGACCAGACCGTCACTGTAATCGGTACTGTTAATGGTGATAGCACTGAATGCTCCACCGGAACCGAGTTGAGTAGTGATAGAGATGCAGTCTGCCTGCGGAACTTTCTGCGATGTAACTGAAAATCCATTGTTAAATCCATTCGATGCCACAGGTGCCAGAACGACCTGACCACCATAACCGTTCCACATCGTAGCGGTACCGGAACTGGCTGTTCCCTGGATAGTCCAGCCAGCCTTTGGTGCGCCCCCCTGCTGGATAAGCGTTCCCGTCATAGTTGTACCGCTCGTAAAGTTATATCCCCCCTGCGCCTGCTTAAGCTGCTGCGCGTTTGTCACGACGGTCTGGAGATTTGAAACCTCAACGGCAACGGACTTTTTCCCCCAAAGACTCCAGACCAGAGCACCAACTATAGCCAGTACGATAATCGTCCCGATCGCAATGGTACCGTGTTCAAGAATGCCCCAGCCCCGGTCAGGCTGATGTTGGCGATGTGGTAATGTCTGAGCTGACATGGCGGTTCCTTAGTGTAAGTTGAAAGTGTTCATGTCCTGAATCTGCATCACCATCATCAGGATGAGTAAGAAGAAACTCATAATCAGAACGAGAGAAAAGAGTTTGGTGGCATTCGCCCGACGCACGACGCGCGCGAGCGCCTGTTCCAGCCAGCGGTCCGCATAATTGGTGATGAGCGAAGCAGCACCATCCCCCTTATCCAGAAGAGAGAGATAGTTCACAGCCTCACGGCTCGGAAAATCATATCCGCTGTTACGCAGAGCTCTGCCAAGTGAATCGCCTTCACTCATGCACTCCATCGCTGCCTCGATGCGTTCCTGCAGCCAGGGCGGTGCAAAACCGTTAAGGATCTGCAAAGCTTTGAGTTCCTGGACACCCGAACCAAGAAGCGCGCCAATATTCATAAGGAATACAGCTCCCTGCAGGTCTTTATAAACAGACCATGGTAGTAACCAGTCAGCACAGCGCCTGAGACGGCCGCGCCAGCGGGGCAACGACCAGAAAGACAGCAGCACAAGCCCTGCGGCTGTAGCGGCAGAAGCAACACCCCACTCGGAACTCCACTTCGCTACTCCATTCATAAACCCGAGTGCACCGGTCCAGCGAGCTGGATCGGACATTTTGCTCATGGTGGGAACAAGTGCGAGATTGTTGGCCAGTAGTAGCCCCGTACTCAGGATGGCAAGCGCGGCAGGAAATACTGACGCAAAAATTACCTGCCCAAGAATTCGCCGACGGGCAACAATCAACTTATCAGCCTGCATCAGCGCGGCAGGAATATTACCGGTTTCCATTCCGGCGCTGATAAGCGCGGCCTCTTCGTAAGGTGCCCAGGCAGCCAGAACATCCTGCAGCGCGCGGCCAGGACGGTTGTCGTTCACACCCTCGATGCAGTCCTGAACAAGTTCATAATAAGGATGCCAGCGCCTGCCAAAATCAGTATGTACATCGCCGATCATGGTCAGCGCGTCTTTCAGGGCCTTACGGTTTTCAAGAAGAAAGCGCAGCGTTTCGTAAAATGGCTGGCGGTATTTCCCAGTAAAAGTGGCTCTGACAAGCCGGTAGCGAATCCTTTCAGGGAACGACATTTCCCGGGATGGATAAAAATGGCTGTCACTTTCCATCAGGCACCTCACAATCCATGATGTCATCCTCATCCAGCGGACAGATGAGATCGCCTTCCAGCGGATCAACAAGACCCTCTGCCAGATAACGCAACAGATGCATGCGGCGAGTAATCCCCCCCTGGTTTATCCAGTACTTTCTGGCAACTGAAGGCCCATGTGAAAGCCAAAGTTGCATCAGGCGAGCATCTGTCCGGACAACTTCGGCAATAGCTGTTCGCCCTGTAACGCCACGACTGATAATGCGTCCGGTCAGTGGTACCGTTTTCCGGCAGTGTTCACATCCCTCATAGTTGCGGAAGAAGAGATTTTTCGGTTCGCACAAGCCCGCGACAGAACAATATTTTTCGAGACGCGCGCGGGTTTCTTCATCAAGCTCAGGGACTTTGACTTCCCACGGTACCCGGCAGTGTTCACACAACAGCGGCACCAGACGCTGGCCAATCAGGCCGGTGATGAGTGCAGCATCCGCCAGAAGGTGGCGATCAATACCGAAATGCTCCATACGACGCAGGGAGCCGATAGGGCTCTGGGTGTGCAGGGTCGACAGCACCAGGTGGCCGGTTTCACTGGCGAAAATGGCGGCGAGAAGGGAATACAGGTCACGGATCTCACCGTTCAGGATGGCATCCGGATCGAGACGAAGTGCAGAGGCGTTTCCGTTACTCCAGGCGCGGCTGATGGCCTCCGGTGAATTGTCTTCAGGCATAACGGGGGTCTGAATACCACCCGGAATACGCCCCTCGGGCGGGTTTTCCAGTGTCAGCAGGCGCTTTTTCCCGCCGGTCAGTTTCAGCCAGATATCACTGAACACGCGCAGCGTGGCGCTCTTCCCTGAACCAGTAGGCCCGGTCAGCAGCGTCATGCCTTCCGGCATACGCAGGATCTGCATGATGAGCTTAATCTGCTCAGGCAAAAAACCCAGTTGCGGCAGCGTCGGTATATTGTCCCCGTCATCCGGGATCAGACGCATGACCACTATCAGCCCATCCGGAGTAGGACGGTGTTCGTAGCGGGCGCCATAGAGGCCGGCGCGGCGGGCGAACTTTGCATCGATGCGCCCTGACTGCTCACGACCGGCAAAGAATGACTGCTCGCGCACGTCGCACATGGAAAGATAAGATGTGGAGGCCAGCGTCATACCCTCCACATCTTTCACTTCATCCACCACCTCCAGCTCGCCGTGAATACGCAACTGAACGATGCAAATCTTGCGATCACCGCTTATTTCCATATGAATATCAGAGGCATTAAAGTCGTTACCCAGCCTCATATAGCTGATGACCTTATCCTGCGACACACTGACGTCACGGTTACTTAGATCCGCCTCGCTCACACCCTGGTTAAGCCCACGGCCCTGACGTTCTGCCACTTCACGCCGCCGGTTCAGTTCGCTGAGTGTAACAAACTCAGTTTTTGCATCAGCCCATGTCCGGGTGACATCCATAACCCAGCGCTGTATGTCAGGGTCTTTTCGCCGGTTGCCGTCGATGAGTAGCGTAACCCCTCCAGACGGATGCTGCTCGGCAAAGACAAAATCCATGATTTCTTTATCAGGAGACATCATCACCTCAGAATGAAAGTTCAGAATTGTCGCTGAGGCGTACGATCGTGGACGTAACCTCCGTGACCCGCTTTGAGGTTCCGGGAAGCTGATCGCCTTTTGCTACTTCTGTGACTCCGCCATCAGGCAGAACAATGCGTGCACGCAACTGCGAGCCACGGCCGTAAATCTCCTGAAGGCGCACACCACCGGTCCGCTTTTCACCGACTGCACTGGCAGTCTGTTGTGAAGGAGCTGGCTGCGCCATAAGCGGCATGGCAGGCTGGGCGGCAGTAGACAGATAATTCCTGTCAGTACTCTGTCCGGACTGGCTTTCACGCAGCTGCTGCTCCAGACGCGCCGTCTGCACTTTCTGCTCCAGAATGAGGTTGCGCGCCTGAGCTGCTTCAAGTTCGCCAAGCGTAACGTTCGGCGGAAGCGCATCACTGGTTACGGTTGCCACTGCCTGCCCGCAGAACAGAGCGGACAGCAGCAGGCCCGTTCCCGCGGGATTAATTCTGCGCATAAATGCTCCCCTTCATGGTGTAGTCGAACTGCCCCTGCGGGCTCATGGTGATTGACACGCTGTTCAGGCGGAGCCCGGTCGCATCAAAATCCTGCAGCAGACGTTCAGGCTGCAAACGCGAGCTGACAGTAAAAGTGAATTCGCGCCAGTCCTGTACGGGCATGGTTTTCTCTTGTCCTGGCGCGACCGCTGGCGGTTTCACTTCACTGAACTTGACTTCCAGGTTGCGGCGCTGCAGGTGCGAAATGAAACGCATCAGTTGGGCATCCGCGCCAGGCAAGGCCTCGTCGGTATACTCACTTACGCTGTATTTCCGGAAGGGAATGAATACGTCGCCGTTTTTACCTCCCTCCTGAAGGTTGAAAACAGCAGAATGCCCAAGAAGCACCCTCGCGCGGTGGGAGAAATCCTCCACCGTAGCACCAGGTGTGGCGAGGTAACGCAAGCGCAGGCCTTCAGGGACACATTCACCGTCCGTAAAGCGCCAGCCAGCCACCGAGGCGAAAAGTGGTTCGCGTGTCAGCCAGCAATTACCAAGTAAAAGCGAAACTGGTGGCTGAGAGGCCCATGGATGTGGCGCTCGGGCTGGCGCAGCTGGCTTATCAGCAGACATCGCCATTCGGGCGCGAAACTCTGCCATTGCAGCAGCCTGTTCCGCTTTTTGCTGAACGTCGTCGTACCAGTAAATTCCTGCTGCTGCCACGAGTGTAATAAGCGCAGCAGGCATAATAAGCGACATCGTCGTCAGGCGCTTACCCAGGCGGCAACGCTTCAGTTGCGAACGGTTCAGCCTGTCAGTGAGCGAGGTTGCATCACAATTATCATCTGCGGTTGCAGCACAGCGCAGACCCGGTGTATCAGCATCGTTAAAACGCAGGAAGTTTTCTGCTGCTGATTCTATCTTCGCGCGTGAACCGGTCACATCACCCATGACAGAAAGCTGCCCACCGCTGGCTGCAAAGAAAACCCAGAGATCTTCGTTGCGGCTGAGGCGGTATATCCCCCATGTATTTCCCCCTTCAGACAGCAGGAATGCTACTGCAAGAGAGTAAGGGCTACGTCGCACACGCCCGGGGGAAACGACCCCCATCATTGATGCGTTACGCCTGCCGGCAACTACTACATGCGTGTCAGGTGAGGCTTTTCCCCGGAATCGCGTTAACAGTGCGCTCCGCTGCTGCTCCCAATGAAGTCCTGCCATCCAGTCGCGACGGTTGTGGGTGACGCGAATGCCGCTACGGAGTGAAGATTTTTTCTTTGATGACATGGATTACCTCAGCAGAACAGGGGTGATCATAATCACGAGCGTGTTACGACCGCGCGTACCGTTCTGGCCACCGCCCAGGATAAAGTTGTCGGGTGTGAATGTTCCCTGCTTGTTTGCAGAAAGGTTCTGTTGCTCAGATCCGGTTAATACCAGTGTCTGGCCTGAGCGCAGGTTAACTTTACGTGCCAGCCCCTGTGTCGAGGTATTCGGTATATCGTTACGGGTATTCCCGTCCCTACTGATAAATTTCTCTATCTGCGGTGGACTGGTATAGCTAAAAGCGAACTGCAGTTGCACGTCACCGTTTTCCTGGATGAACGGCAGCATGGTCATGAACAAACCGGCGGTGATTGTGGTTACGGTCTGTGAGGAAGTAACCCCGACATTAGCTGTTGCAGTTGAACTGGAACTTGTCAGAACGCCCTGTTGGTTTGAGAGCTGATAAGCTACCGGCGTCAAATTTGCTGTTGGGTCGGTCTGGTTCAGCGCCATGCTGACGTTGCCCTGCTCGGAAAGCGCTTTAATCAGCAGGCTGGAGCCGGAAAATTTGGCGGCATTGCCTGTTGCCGTGTCGAGAATCGAAATGCCGGCACTGCCTGCTGAAGTCGAAGCATTGGCCATTGAACCGGTCAGAGTGGCGCCAAAATTGTGCAGGGATTTGTATACGAGCCCCCAGTCAAGACCCAGTTGCTCATTACGCGTCTGGTTGACGCTGACAATCTGTATGTTGAGCTGGACCTGCCTGCTTAGAACCTTATTCTGATACTCAATGTAACGACCAATACGCTCCAGAACGTCCGGTGTGTCAGTAACACTCAACGTGCCAGTAGCTGCTGAAAGCCAGAAACGACCAGATTTTGGCGTCAGCATCTGCTCGATGGTTTTACGAATGTCGTCGTACAGGTCGCTGTTCATGCCATAATCGGTCTTCTGATTAGAGCTAATGTCTCCGCTAGTCCCCCCCGATGTGCCGCCACCGCTGCCCAGCTGATTGCCAGAGCCGGAGTTAATTGATGCGCTACTGTTTACTTTCGTATTCAGGATAACGAGCTGAAAAGTGCGGGTATCCTGTCGATAAAAATAAACTCCGTTTCCGTCACTGCGCCATGACAGCCCGTACCCGCTGGCTTCGACATCGAGCAGATCACGAACATCTCCCTGGAATTTAAGGCCACGCATGAGCGCCGGTGATGGCTGAACGGAGACGGGCTGAGCTGACGTAGCCCCCATCTGTGCCAGGGGAACCCGACCATTGTCATCCGGCGCCGGCAGTTGACCACTCATCTGAGAAGTTACCACGCTGCCGGTACTCACGTTGCTCAGCGCAGCAAATGCATCTGGTGTGATGGAGACTCGTATACCACATAGCGCAGTGATGCGCTGTCCCAGCTCAGGCAGTGAAATGCCGTCAGGACGATTAATCGTTATCTGACAGGGAGGCAGATTCTTTTCGTCCGGAGTGGAGACCACCGGCGTGACTGGCTGCAGGTTTACCCAGGGCTTATCCATCCAGACAACAGTTGGTTGTGATATGGACTGACGACTCTGCAACACTCGCTGAGCCGTATCGGCCTGCCCAACGGCTTCCTTGTCTATTTTGCTGATTTCATTCAGCGAACATGATGACAGCACAAACGCAGCGGTAAGTACTGTCAGGCAGAAAGGTATACGCGGCATCCGCAGCTCCCTGATTCTGTTAGTTAAGATAAACAATGCTGCCTTCCGTCACACCGGACGGCAGAGACAGGTTCATATCAGTGCCATCCGCCATCCGCAGACGACCGCCTCTGACGGTCAGGGCAAGCGCAGAAGTCACTGAGCGGGCGCGCAACGCGGCATAAACACCGTCTGTTTCAGGTACCCAGATCCACAGGCGACCGTTCTGAATAATGCTTTTGATACGACTGTCTGGTAACGGCACCATTCCAGTCAGTGCGGTTGATACGGGGCCATCTGTTATGGACCGCCCGTGACGCCAGTTATTTACGACATCAGCAGTCCGAAGCATGTCTGCTGCAAGCTGTTCAGGCTGAGTCTGCTGCAGCGCAAGCCGTACATGCTCTGATGAGTGGTGCTGTGCATCACCGGCTATCAAGATGATGACAAGACAAAGCGCGAAAACTGGCAGCGCATATCCCATATCATTTCCCGTCCTGAATCGGCTTATCGTCCACGAATACCAGGCACTGAAGACGATTTGGTGCTGCATAGAGGGGTTTTTCTGCAGGGCGATATAACCTAAACAGCTGCACGATAACCGACTCGAAATTACCGCGCAGCGTAAATGGTACATCGATGCGGTAGTTCACAGGCGTTGGCCAGATAACTACCCAGGTAGGACTACTGCCACTCTCACAGCGAACCGATGTAGCCCATTGGATCAGAGTCTCTTTTAACGTAGTGCCTGCCTGCGCGGTCCAGGCCTGTCCGTCTGGTAACGAGGAAAGCAATGCTCCCGGAGTGAAAACAGTTTTTCCGCTGACCGGAGCAGTAGGAGAGATAACAGTGGAAGGTGGATTACTGTTCTGAACTGTTCCACCTGGTTTCACTGCACCAGATGGAGTTAAAGGCACACCAAGAGCAGCTTTATTCAGAGGTGTTGACGCAACTGACAATGCTGACGGCGCAGGCGCAGGCGCAGGAGCCAACTCTGTTGATGGTTTTACCTTGCCAGATGTTAACTTAGCTGCGGGACTTGCCTGTGTTTTCTGCACCGGAACCTTAGATTTTTCCCCAGGCTCGCTGGCAGAGAACGGGTTACGAGGTGTTTTTGCTGTCGTTGCAACAGATAAAGGAGAAACAGCTTGAGAGGTAACTTTTGGTGTCCCTGGTGACAAAATGGAACTTTCCGGCCGAGCCGGGGGCAACGGATAGCTGTTATTTCCAGTACCAGAAAGTCCCTTAGAACTGTTAAGTAGTGTACCTGTAGAAGCCGATTTCCCTGTTCCCTGACTTGCTACACTCGCCTGCAAGGGACCTGTTGTTGAGAGGGCAAGATGTCGGTATTCATCACGCAGAACGAAACAAATTTCTCGATTCAGGTCATCTACGCGCATACGCCAGGCAGGCCCGGCCAGGATTTGTAAAGCATCTCCAAGCTTCACAGGTCCTATTGAACGCTGCACAGCCGGTAATGGTTTAACGAACAATTCAGAGAATACACCCGGTTCGCCTGAACACAGTGAATAACCTGATTCAAGCATCACGTATCGCATACCTTCCCCAATCGTATTCACCATCTGCAAAGGCATCCTGATATCGATAATCTGATTCAGTGGGTCACGCTGAGCATCTACAGGTAGCGTACTGGCAAGTGTGTAACGATCGTAACGAACAACTTCAGGGGAACGGTTTTGATAAAGATCCTGAACACGGGGAGAGCCCTGAAGCCTGCTCATGGGTCCAGAGCGAGAACTAAAGTCTGTGCAGCCAGCGGCAAGCAGACATAGCGTGATGGCCCCAAGCCGATAACGTGTCTGCAGGTTTATTTTTACCATCAGGAATCCCCAGGAGTTGTCCGAAACAAGTCGGATATTCTGGCGGGGATGCCTTTTCGGACAATGCAAAACTATTACTGAGAACTGAAGAAAATTTCCTCGGTGGGGCAACCGCGAAAGACCAGGATAACCAGTTTCAAGGGCTTTCACCGTTTTCGGGCGCAGGGAAAGGAGCTACACGAGACCGATTTATCCAGCCAGTTGGCAATCTTTTAAAATGTATTCGCTTAGATTTGACCTGACACAGCTATGGCACAGAACCAAACCTAATCTGACAGGCAGCTCTGTGCCAGGAGCGGACGTTAAATTGTTCTGACCACTTCTCAAATCGCGCTCAAACTTTATTTAGAATGGTTGTTTTTGCACTTTTTTCAGTTTCGCAATCTGTAATGTAATTGCAGGTAGCTTGCTCTCTGCCCTCTTAATTCAGATGGCTTCGAAGCATAGTGCAGAATGCGCAACCGTAACCTGTGACCGGAGAGGCATTACAGGTTCCGGCGAGCGATGGGCCTGAGTGGCTGAGGTTAAAACTGCTAAAAATACTGGCTTCAATCGCAGTGAGTTTATTCGTGGAGATCGTGGTCGTCGGGGAGAGTTCAGATTTAAATGCCAGCGCACTGAATGAGGTCACTGCCAGGGATGCAACGATAATTTTATGAATTTTCATTTGAGTTATCCTGAATGAACAACATACGACAATCCTTCACTGTAACCTGACATCAATGTGTTATTCGCTCGTGGCAAACGTGAGTTTTTCCGGGCATTGAATCATTGACGCTTTGACACTCGGACCTTGACTATCTTGTGCAGGTCGTAGAATAAATAAGCGGGACGAATCGGAGAAAACGAAAGAAGATTGTAACATTCCGTCACACATTTCCGCGCTGGCCCTTCTTTACAATCATTGCTGTGCTGATTTAATGTTATGTTATAACATACATTCCAGGGGCTCGTATGCTTTCTCCAACGCTTTTTTCACTCTCTCTTCTCCTGCGACTGGGCGTGGGCATACTCATTTTAAGTGTTTTATGGGCTGCCGTTCAGTGGGCGATCGCACTGCCATGATTGAGCTTCAGGAACTCAGCGTCGGTTATAACCATTCTCCCGTGACATCCATCATCAGTGGACATATTGCAGTTGGCAGCATGACTGCAATCGTCGGTGAAAATGGGTGCGGCAAATCGACGTTACTCAAAACTCTGGCCGGTTTTCTCCCTCCTGTGAATGGCCATATTATCTGGCCACACGGGCGTCCGGACACGGGATGGCTTGCCCAGCGAAATACCCTGGAGTCCGATTTCCCGATAGTCGTCCAGGATGTAGTGAGCATGGGGCTCTGGCCGCGAGTGTCACTTTTTCGCAGTATCCGCCGCAGCGAGCGCTTGCGAATTGCGGCCGCACTTGAGCGTGTGGGGTTGCTGCATCTCGCAAAAAGCCCTATTGAGACGCTTTCAGGTGGGCAATTTCAGAGAATGCTTTTTGCCAGAGTCTGGTTACAGCAGGCTCCATTGATCATGCTGGATGAACCGTTGACCGGGGTAGATGAAAACACCAGTCATGTCCTGATGTCATTGATCGAAGAAATGCATCAACGGGGACAAACGATTCTGGCCGTTCTGCACGATACCACGCGGGTGCAGCGCTATTTTCCTTCTGTATTGCGTCTGGAAAGTGAGCGCAGCTACTGGCAAACGCAAGTGCACAAGGAGTGTGTGTCATGACGTTACATTTCCTTATTCAGCCTTTTATTGAATATGGCTTTATGCGTCGGGCGCTTGTGGCGTGTCTGGCGCTGTCGCTTAGCACTACCACACCGGGCGGTTTTTTTTTTCTCCGGCGGATGAGCCCGGTGGGGGATGCGTTGTCACACGCCATTTTGCCCGGCGTAGCCCTTGGTTATTTGCTCAGTGGGATGTCGCTGTTTTCAAATGCGGCAGGGGGGTTTATCGCCGGGACTGTTGTTGCACTGGTAGCCGGATGGGTCAGCAGGCAAACGCCGCTTAAGGAAGATGCCAGCTTTGCCGGATTATATCTTGGCTCGCTGGCGCTCGGTGTCACGCTGGTGTCGTTACACGGATCCAGCGTGGACCTGCTGCATCTTCTCTTCGGCTCGATTCTGGCGGTCGACCGGGCGTCCCTAATTTTCGTCGCTGCGGTAGCGACACTAACCCTGCTTAGTCTGGCGGTATGCTACCGGGGACTGGTGAGCGAGGTATTTGACAGTACGTGGCTTGAGGTCAATAAAAAGCGCCTGCCCACTCTGTTTCACACGCTGTTTCTGGGTCTTCTGGTTCTCAATCTGGTGGCGGGTTTTCAGGTGCTCGGCACGCTGATGGTTGTCGGTGTGATGATGCTGCCAGCGGTTGCTGCACGATGCTGGATGCAAACTTTACCAGGAATTCTACTGCTGGCAGGTGTGGTGGGTGTCCTGTGCTCGTGGCTTGGGCTCAGTATTTCCTGGGCTATCGCGTTACCCGCAGGGCCATCTGTCGTGCTCTGTGCCAGTATCTTTTTCTTTTTTTCTATTTTATTTGGCGGGCGTAGCAGACTGGTTGTCACTCTGTTGCGCCATTTTTTTGGTAAGGAGTGATAATGAAACGTACAGCACTTTTTCTGGCACTCAGTATGGGGTTCATGGCGCACAGCGCCAGCGCGAAAACCATTAATGTGGTCACCAGCTTTTCCATTCTTGGCGATATGGTGCAACAAGTGGGAGGAGAGCACGTTAGCGTGAAAGCGCTTGTCGGGCCTGACGGCGATCCGCATACCTTTGAACCATCACCGCAGGATAGCGCCGCTATCGCCAGCGCGGATATTGTAGTAGTCAACGGTCTGGGGCTGGAAGGCAGGCTGGACAGACTCATTAAGGCGTCAGGCTTCAAAGGCACACTGATCGTCGCCTCTGAGGGTGTTAAAACGCATACTATGGATGAGGATGGTGAAACCGTGGTTGATCCTCATGCCTGGAACAGCGCGGCGAATGGCGCACAGTATGCACAGAACATCGTGAATGGGCTTATCAGTGCAGATCCTGAAGATAAGGAGGCGTTGAGAAAATCCGGTGAGGACTATATTGCGCAGTTGAAAGCACTTGATGACTGGGCGAAAAACCGTTTCAGTGGTATTCCTGAAGCAAAACGCATTGTCCTGACCAGCCACGACACGTTTGGTTACTTTAGCCGCGCATATAACGTCCGTTTCCTCTCGGCGCAAGGCCTTTCCTCTGAAAGCGAAGCCAGTGCAAAAGATGTTGCCGAGTTAATTGAACAGATTAAAGCGGATCATGTTACAACCTGGTTCATGGAAAATCAGCTCGACCCGCGTCTGGTCAAACAAATCGCCAGGGCAACCGGTGCGAAGCCTGGTGGTGAGTTGTACCCTGAAGCGCTCTCACCAAAAGGTGGCCCGGCGGATACTTATACGAAAGCGTTCAGACATAATGTTGATACCATCGCTGACAGTATGAAGTAACGATTTAAGCCAGGGATCACTCTGTGTGGCGCCTGAACGGAGACGTGCCAGTACAGCTCTTCGTTCAGGATTATTATCCGCATCCCCGGGACGGACATCTCAACTTAGATTCTACAAGAGCTTGTTAAAGCTGATTTCAGCTGTTCGTGGGCAAAGATGAAATGTCCGCTTTTCGCTCAAAGCAGACTGTCAGATTTGATTGTGTGCTGGCGGAGTACGGAGAAAACTGTCAGGTCAAGCCTGAGCTAATACATTTAAAAAGAAAAGCGCCGGGAAATCCGGCGCCTTAGTCTGCAACTTAGTCATTATCAGGCTACGCGATGTGGAACATGGGTCACGTCACCACGGCCAGCGAGCAAGCCATCGACTGAGATATCCTCATCGAGATTATCCCAGTGAATACCACGTTTACTCAGTTCATAGTCATTACGTTCTTTGTCTGTGGCATTCAGCAGACGAGGAAACCAGGCGATTGGTACGCCCATCACCCTGCCATCGTTTAATTCGACCCACATGGTGGTCTCATCAAATCGTACATTTTTAGCTGAAATAGTCATTCCAGGCCTCCACAAACATCGTCTGGTTATGTTGAACCATCTTAGTCAACTCTTTAAGAGTCCGGGCATCGAAGCCATCGTTCCTGCTCAGTTTAACTTCATCTTCAAGCCAGAATTTCGCTTCACCATCAGCGTTACGGACATGAATATGAGCGGGTTCTAGGGAAGGTGCGATTTAATCAGTCATGACGATCCAGAGCCTGGATATCCTCCTTACGCGGCAAAGTAAGCACCCCAGTTTGGACAATATTTAATCTCCCCCATCAACTCAGGGTAAGCAAAATGTCACT
>OKVJ01000379.1_pt1 | contig 17830 bp, 31 predicted proteins | sample 1606921 | NCBI WGS metagenome assembly OKVJ01 (sample SAMN03281016, study PRJEB24777) | human gut metagenome | isolation source: fecal sample PR161 from 1 month old female Malay infant, caesarean...
TACCTTGACGGTCATTTCCAGATCACCCTCAACAGATTTTTTCTCCACCAGCCCAAGCTCGCGGGCAATGATGTTGGCGTTAAGCAGATCAGCGGCAGCGCCGGAAAATTTCTGCTCATAGATGAGGTCTTCCACTCGCGTAGTGATCGGGAGTAAATCTTTTTTCTTCGCGTATGCTTCCCACGTCTTCCGGTCAATATCGAGGAACAGAAACAAGCCACTAAGCGTCATAGCACGCATTTTCGGGAGTCTGGCTTTAGTGATTGTCCCCTGAAAACTAAATGCTTTGGTTTCCCACAGAGGATGTTTTTCCACCCAGTCGAAATATTCACAGCAGGCATCCCACAGCTTTTCGGGATCAGAGAACTTTGGGTTTCTCCCGTGCTTGCTGCGTGCCAGCCAGAATTTATTGCCCTTTGGCGCTGCCATATCTCATTACTCCGTGTTACGACGGGTGTATTTCCGTTTCTGCTGAATTTCTTCGGTATCGCTTTTTGGCTCTTCAATTTTTTCATCGTGTGGTTTTTCTTCCGGGTAAAGCGACAGGAATGCATCCACGACAGATGTGACAATGTCTTTAGCTGCCTGCGTTCCGTCCGAACCGCCGGGCCAGCCAAAATTTTTAGCCAGAACGGCGCCAGCACTTTTGACGATCTCCACCTGAATACTGGTGTCTAACTCATGCAGTTTTTTCACTGTTGTCTTCCTCTTCAGGGATGAGGCCCATAGCGGTCATCAGGATTTTCAGTTCTGGGGCGTCACCGTTTTTTACTGCGCGTAAAATCACACGGTCAGAATTGCCGTTCGCGTAAGCAGCTGCGCCATACATGGCTGTATTCAGGTGCGCTTTAAGAAAGCGGGCTTTCATCAGCTCCAAGAGTTTTTCGGCTTCTTCGTCATTAAGGGTGATCATTGGTTTCTCCTTTCATGCTGCTTGCAGTGAGGCCACCAACTGAAATGGCCTCTTGATCTCCGGATTTGTTAGCAGTCTGCATCAGGGAGGGCGACTGCACGGCATGCCCACATACAGGCTTCCTGCATTTTGGTGCGCGCGAGTGCCAGGCTGCGCATAGCTTCATCAATCTCCCGAGCCTGCTCAGCGCTTAACATTGCCGGGCCATTACGGACAGCCAACAATTCACCTCGCTCGGTATCAAGCAAACTACAGAAGTGGCGGCTGACGCCTTTAAGGCGGTTCATGCGCTCTATGTCGCCAGCGGTTAATGTGCGGTAGCCTTTTACAGTGCTGCCGTCCTGCGGTTTAGCTTCACTCATTGGTTTTCCTCTTTCGGTGGTTGTCGTGCACTCCGCAGGAGCAGAGTGATCATGTAGTTTTTGCTGTGGCGTCGGCAGGAGTCGAAAAAGCTTTCACGTTTGCTCATAGGGATTTTGTTTCCGGAAAACTTCTCCGCCAGCTCTGCCGTTGGGAAATAAATGCGACGTGAATTTCGTCCTGTTTCGTTGTGGGCGCGGAATATAAGATTGTCTTTAAGCAGACTGTCCAAAATAAAAAATACAGTGCTGCGTGACATACCGAGCGAATACATCACTTCGGCAGACGTTACCCCTTCCGAACAGGTGCGAATAAGCTCAAGCACCGCAATTTTTTTTCTGGTTAAACCCGACATAGGCGCAATACCTTCACTTCAGTCGTCACCTGATCGAGCAACTCCAGTTCGGTACCGTATTTGCCCTCCCATGTCTTTTGTCCGGCATGAATTGCCACGCCAAAACCGCCAGTGCGGTGATGTGCAGGGCAAAGAGGCAAGGTTCTTTTGTGATTTGCGCGCTGGCCGGCGCCCTGCCCGGTTCGGATGTGGTGAATTTCTGCCGGAGTGGAACCGAAACCGAGATTGCGACAGACAATGCAACCCAATTCGGCTACGTCTGACAGCCAGTCTTTATCGTCTTTAGTCATGGTGGTGACCTCAGGCCGCATAACTTAAAAGCTGAGAGGCTGCGTTTTCTGCTGCCTGCTGCGTTGGGAAGGTGCGGAACAGAATGAAGTTCCAGAGGACGTCGAGGACTGACTTATAAAGCTGGGAAAATTCAAGGTCGTCCATTTTGGCGAACGATATGGACTTTGGCTCTTTGCGGATGGTGCCATCAGGCATCTGATATTCGTTATAAAAACCAGCTTCGATGGTTACCCAGGCACGAAACGCCTCGAATGATTTAACAGCGCTGATATTACCTGCGCGTTTTTCCGCCTGATCACGAAGGTATTGATCCGCCAGTTCCTGCAATGTGTCGCCATGCCCGGCATAGTGGGCCACCAGCTGCACGTAACCACGAACCAGTTTTTTATCGGCTGGCGATATTGCACCGCCAGAAGGTTGCCAGTAATCAAATCCCAGATTCAGGAGGGCAAAATATTTGCGGTGAAATGCCGGGTTTCTTGCCTGCTTAAAATCAGAGCAAAGGACTGCCCCCATGCGAATTTTCTTCACAAACTCGCGGGCGTCTGGAGATGCAGGGATTAATACATCGCCTGCTGATTTGATAAATGAATACTGCGCCATTGGGTTCCCCTTTAGCGCAGCAATTGTTCAGAATTACATTGTGTTGGGTGTTCAGGCCAACAGGGTAATTATAGCATAGTACCGTCTGGTTTGATAATGGTGTAACCAGTCAATTTAGCTAACTCAAACAACGCGTTAAGTGTCGCCACATGCTCATCAGAGTGGACTATTCTGGTCTTCTTGATCTTCCCATTTTCACACGTTATCAGTACATCGCCATCGTCGGGGAGAAGGTCTCCTGCGTCTTTCTTATCAACCACTACCTCTCCCTCAACAAATACTGTATAAATTTACAGTATATATACTACCAACTGACAGTGAGCGCAAATTTTTAAGAGCACTAATCGTTAAAAATCAACAATAAAACAGAAAATTATATGCTTGAATTAAAAAGAAAACCGCCATTTCTGACGGTTCGTTTTTGTCTGGTGTGGTCAGTCACTATGCTGACAGTTTGGTTTCGTGCCAGCCGTACATTAGCCAGCATGCAGCTTCTCCAGAGTGCGGGCATGATGCCACCGGCAGTTGATCCCCGCACTTTCCGCAGCGACGTTTGCTGATGGCGTTAATCCGGCCGCGCACCCGCGCATCATCCTGGCGGATCAGCAACGCGATGTACTCGGCCATTTCATAGGGATCGCGACCAGGGCGCCGGGCGGCGCAGTTCCGCGCCAGCATCTCCTGCTCCTGCTCGTCAAGCACCAGTTCAATCTTGCGCTCACCGGCTGCTGACTGCCGCGCGCGCTGCGCGGCTTTGCGTTCTGCGGGGGATTTAGGCACCGTTCACCTCTACGCATTGAATATTATCTACGCTTGGCGAAACGTCGTCCCATGACCTCTTATCACCTGCAACTTTCATCGCCTTAATGGCTGCTTTGCACTGCTCCATACTCTGCATGGGGACCACCTGCATATTCGATGTATTGCTGCTGATGACGAAAATCAGGAAGAAGTACGCCATCACTTCACCTCCCGCGGCGCTGCCGGCAGCGGCATCCAGTGGGTTATCTCGTTTTCGATGGCATCGCCGCAATGATAAAAAGTCTGTGTTTTATGGCTGTAGTGACCGCTTGTTACTTCTCCAATTTCAGCATCCCATAGGATTACCTGTGCGCGGTCTTCCGGCATCCTCTCGCTTACCGGAATCCATTTACCCGGCACGGCGGCCGGTTCACTGCCGGGTGACTGCGTGGCGGCTGCGAGCATGGCGGCGCGGCCCAACTTCCACAAGGTAGCTGCATCCCTTATTGAAAGTGAAAACTTATCACCTTGATAGCCAATTTCAATCAGCTGCTCCACCGCGGCACTTACCTCGAAAGCTCGTCTGAATTCCTCCTCGAAATTGTCAATAATTTTTTCGCTCACCACCGCTGGCTGCGCGTGGCGATAGAGCGGAGCAATGTTTCGCTCGAGGTCGGTAATGACGCTCCATATTGGGACTGACTCGACGCCTTGCTTCGCCATATCACGATAACTGTCGGCATACGCCAGCACAGGATTGCGATCCGGCTCGCTGTCCGCTACCGGCTGCACTGGCGGCATATCTGGACCTTTGCGAATGGCTTTTGCCAGCTCGATAGGGTCATCGTAAAGCCAGTCTCCGGTGTCAGGGTGATTGGCTTCTGCCAGTCGAGCGGCCCACTCCAGACCGTCTTTGTGTCCCTGCAGGTAGTCGAGAGGCAGTTCAACCGACTCGCTGCTGTCCATTGCGGCCAGCGCCATGCGGGCCAATGCCGAAGCCTCACCGCATTGCACGTGATCGGTTTCAACAATTTCGAGTAACTGCTCTCTGGTTATGGTTGATTTGGTCATTGGGCTATTCCTCCACGCTTATATCTACGGAAACTTTCATCTTCCCCGCGGTGACCTCAAAGCCAGTAACATCCGCATTTATCATGTATTCCGATATCACCAGGGCGAGTAGCTTTAGTTTTGCGTCAGTGTTGTCGCCGTTCAGTTCTTCCAGGAGCTCGACAACCGGCTCCATGTGTTCACCCATTTTCATCACTCAGCCTCCACCTTGATGCTCATCTCATGCAGATATTCGTCTGCATCCTCAACAAACTGACCTCCTACGCCGTAATAGCGATGAGTCACAATGTCGATTGTTGCGAGGGGATCGGCTTTAAAAATTTGCCGAAGGTAATCCTCAAGATCACCCACAGGATGTTTTATGACTGGCACTTTCCCAGGATGGCGAACTACTAAAAACTGGTTTCCTTCCTCCTGAATTTCATTGTTCTCCAGCTCGGCAATACGCTGCCGCGCCTTCTCCAGCGCCTCTACCAGCTCGGCACCAGCCGCTTTCCAGGCGAAATACAGTTGGTCTTTGATGTATGGCCCTGTTTTGTCGGGATGAAATGACGACTTAAACCAAGCCTCGAATTTTTCTCTCTGCGCCAGTTCGGTGATATCAGTCATGCTGAGGCTCCTTGAGCAAGAGAATCGCGGATTTTTACGGTCTCCGCGTTGTATGCGTTGGCATAAGCCATACGGCGCTTATCCATCAGGACGACAAGCCGATATGCGCGAAATGCGTATTTGCGGTCGCCTTCACGGCCTTGCTCACGGAGGTGGTCACGCAGCATCGTGAAGAAATACGAATGGCGATCTCCGTCGATATCGTCAGGCCAATCAGTTTCGTTAAGCAGCCAGTCGCGCGCTTCTGTGCATTTCTGGCACGTCTTGAAGTTGCTGGCATCGCCATCCTGGACAATAAACACTTTCTCGTAGGTATCGCCTGGATTAATGGAACCGTGACACTCACAGCAGCGATGTAACTTGCGAGCCTTAACTTGCGATGAAGTATCAAAGTTGCTCATGCTGCACGCTCCGCCTTCTGCTTGTTGTATACGGCCCAGCTAAGGGCATCGAGTTTGCGCTGGCCTGCTTTGTCGAAGAGGTGAATGCCGTTTTTGCAGGCATGCTCGGCCTTCACTTGCTCTTCCAGTTGAGCCAGTTGCTCATAGGTGAGCGTTGCCAGTTTCAGGCGGTTCCAGCCGAAGTTAGGGATACGGTTGCTCATTTGTCGGCCCCCTCGCTGCGGAACATCATGATTGTCAGGTCGCCTTTAGTGGCCAGGCGAACGGTAGAGCCAGGTTCCAGGCTGTTAAGCTCAAAGGCGTCATAAAACTCATTCACAGCTTTCTGGCGGCGAGATTCCTTACGACGCTTGTCCCACTGCCTCAGAGCATTTTTGGTAATCCACTGGCCTGTTTTAACCATGATGTATGCCCAACCCAGAATGGCTAAACCGGTATTGAGATAAGTGGCGATGTTCATTTTCCGTCCCCTTCGCGCAGCGAGTCTGCCAGCCACTGCAAATTCATGATCTGCACGCCGATATTGCTGAACTTCTTCTCCAGGTGAGCGATGGCCTTCTCAACTCCGCGCGCCTCGACGGCCGCCAAGATGCGATCGGTAGCTGGGAATGGGTTTTCAGCATTAACATCGCGGGAAACGTACATGTTGATTTCTGAAACATAATCCAGCGGCACACCCGCGAACATGGTTCCTTCGCCTTCAGAGAGGTATTCAACGTGGTTGTCGCTTATGTCGGTCAACAAGCGAATCATCGCCATGTTTTCCGCAGCCAGTCGGTCGCGCTCGGCACGTAATTTCTCGACATCAGTGACCAATGCGGCATTACGTTCTGCCAGTTGGTTGAGTGTTAATCCGTCGTTGTTCATGCTACCCACCATTCAATAACCATGCAGATACCCCAGGTCACGACGATAACAGCGACCCAACCGGCAATGTCGATCACAGCTGCGAACCAGAGCAGAGCGCGCCGGCTATAATTTTCAGGTTCAAAGTTCATTGAGCCTCCCCAAGCACCCAGCGCAGTGCTTCAGCGTATTCACCGCTGGCACCTTCGAGGGCTTTTGTGATTTCTTTGCGTGATTTGAGACGTGGCTTAGTTTCGCCAAGCACAGCGCGCTGACGCCGGGCTTTTTCATGGCCGGTTGTGCCAGCAGTTGCCGCTTCGATTTCAGAAACCTTCTCCCGCTGCTCTTCTGGTTTAAGCGATGCCAGCTGACGCGCCTGGGTAACGGTGACTGTGCCAGATTCCACCGCGTCCCTGACGGCCTGAGTAGCATCGAGGAGGGAGAGCGTTGCGCGGACGGTCTGAACGCTGCAGCCAAACAACACAGCAATGTCGTCCTCATCGAGCCCGCGGTCGAGCGCGTCTGACATTTTTTTTGCCCGGCCAAGCGGTGTATCAGGTCGGCGAATTTCGTTTTCGCTGACCATGTATTTAGCCATCTGATTTGCGGAACCGCGTTTAACGACTCCAGGAACAAGCAGTGGGTCTTTGCCCTCTTTCAAAAGAAGCTTATTTGCCTCCAGAGTATGTTTAACGCGCTGACGGCCAACAACCACGCAGGTGAGCCCAGTTTCAGGGTCTTTCCAGACGATAATCGGCTCCAGTACACCCAGCTCCTTGATGTTCAGAACCATCCCTTCGTCGATCGGCAGGTTAATACGTTCATCGTAGAGAAGATGGGTTTTGTCGGTAACCAGATGCAGCTTTTCCGGCTCGAACATCAGAACGTTGGTTTTGCCGCTGGCGCCATACGCGTCGATCGAGTTTTTAGCCATTTTTTTTAACTCCCATCAAACCGATGTTTAGAAACTGTTTCATGCTCTCTTCTCCCGCCAAAAATTTAATCTCGCTTTGAAAAATTCCCGGTAGCTTTCCGGCGTCGCTGCAATCGACTCAACGATGAACTGACGAGTAACTTTCTTCTCGAACAGCTGACGTATGAGTGCCGCAGCCCGCATGTCGTAGTGCTCTTTGATCTGGCACTCCTGCGGCCATTTGGCGCGATTGAGCGGTAAGCCGGGCGGCAGATAATCTGATTGCCCGGCCATGCCTCATGCCCTCGTTTTTTCAGAGTTGGCGTAATAGCGGGGATCCACGCTGGTCAGTGTGAAATGCGGCACAGGCATGTCGTCATGCCGAATAATTCCGACATGATTCGATGAGAGCATCGTTGAGATACGTTTTTGCAGATCACGTAAGGTGATCTCTGCATCAGGATGATGTTTTTTGATGGCTGAAAGAATATTCTGATACGACAGTGTCTTACCCTTCATCAGCGCAACTAATTGTTGGGCGGAAACTTCATCGATGGTGCTATTCAGAGGTTTAATACTCTCCAGCAGCAGGCGATGCCGGCCAATGCTACCGACACGCTGGCCAGTTTTTTTATCGAAATGCTCATTAGGTCCAGCAGACCAGACGGTAGCACCCTCGCTGAGCCGTACAGTTTTTTCACCCTTGTAATAAATCACGGTGCCGACATGTGTTTTACGACGGCGGCCGGATACCGCGGCCGTAGCAGTTTCACGTTTTACCGGCTTTTTCGGGGTGATCCCCGGAACTGGTTCTGGCCGCGGAGCAGCGACGAATACAGAACGGCTACGCGCACGGGCGCCGGCGTTCATGCGCCACAGAATAACGGGGATCCAGTTACAGCCATCATCTGGATTTACAGGTTTTGGGTAATTTAAATTCGTGGTCATAGGTCTTTCCTCGGTTTTATTGCGCTGGTCAGGCGCAGTTAAAATGCATCGGTGTTGTACTTCTCTGAATATCTACGCGGTTGTTTTCGTGGTTTTGCTGCCTCCAGCTGAATGCGTGTTTTCTCTTTGCCGACATGCTGATCAACGTGCAGGAAGTGACCGTTTTTGAACTCCTGATAGATAACGGCACCAGCAGCACTGAATCGACTTTTCCCCAGGATGATTTCGGCGATCCCCGCCGCCGGGCTTTCAGGGTTGTAGACTTCATCGCGGTACAGGAACATGATGCTGTCGGCGTCCTGCTCGATAGAACCGGAGTCGCGGAGGTCTGACATAACCGGGCGACGCTGGGTCGCCGGACGGGAATCCACGGCGCGAGAAAGCTGGCTAAGCGCGAACGTTGGCGTATGCAGGCGCATAGCCATAGTTTTAAGGTTTCGGGAAATATGGGCGATCGCCAGGTCGTTACGCTCTGCCTTCGGTTTTTTAATCAGGCCAAGGTAATCAACAACGATCATCGCCAGATGCGGATAGCGGCGCTTATGCGTCTCTGCAACAGCCCGGATTTGCTCAATTGTCAGATCGGTAGCATCGACGATCCAGATATCGCGCCCGTTCATGGTTTCCATGGCCGCTGTAAAGCGCGCCCAGTCCTCATCGTGCATATCGAGAGGATTACGCAGGCGTGACACCGACATGTTTCCAGAGCCTGCCAGAGAGCGTTCTACAATTTGCGCAGCAGCCATTTCCATACTGAATATCAGCGCACCACCGCCGGCAGCGGTAACGCCATCGACAAGTTTCAGCGCAAATTCTGTTTTTCCCATGCCCGGACGCCCGGCGACGACAATCAAATCTTGCAGGTTGATTCCACCGGTCGCATCGTCCAGTTCCTCGATCCCCGTTTTCAGGTTTCGGGTGCCCTCTTCGCCGTCCATGCGTTTCTGCATGGTTTCCATGTACACAGGCAATAATTCGCTCATGTGTACCGGCTGCACGTCGCCAGTGTCTCCGGTCATGTCCAGCAGCTGCGCCACGGCAGTTTCAACAACCTGATCGCGCTGTTCCTGGTTGTTTGCCTGCCGGATGCCATCAGCGCCCTGCTGCAGTAATTCGGCCATACGGCGGCTGCGCCACGCCTTAACCATTTTGCCGGCGTAACCCTTCAGGTTCGGTACCGTGGCAGGCATACGTGTAATTTCTGATAAATCAGCCAGGCTACTACCGCCCAGCGCTTCACTGACAAACAGCATGTCGATCAGGCCGTTCGCCAGCGCCTGTTTTTTAATTTCGGAGAACGCGCGACGGTGAAACCCGATGCTGAAAGATTCTTCAGGCGTAGAGGCGATCACGTCGAATGCGTCCGGACTGGCGCCGCCATTTAGCAGGCCAGCCAGCACACAAGCTTCCAGTTCCTGCGGAGTCATAACGAACCTTCCCGGGTATTACGTAACGTTTCTGGTTTCATCAGGTAGTCAAAGCTGGCTCGCCATCCGCCATCTGTACCGAAATAAAAATCAGGAGCATCAGCGCGGAATTTTTCGAAGTACCCCAGGAATGCACCGGTAGTTTTATTTTTCATGTGAGCAGCCAGGCGGGTGATCATCCGGCGGCGGTCGGCATCCAGTTCAGCAGCAGGCAGAACGTCAGCGAAAATTTCGTTGTAGCCGTTCATGACGGCTTCCGGGTCGATCTTCGCCTCCAAAACAGCCCACGCCTCAGCGTCGGCAAGATAGCCATCAAAGCGATTTATCCGGCAGATGTTCGCAGGTTTCGGCAGGCTGTCACCACGGCGGCGCCATGTGGCCAGCACCCAGCGGATAACCAACTGCAGTTCGTCCAAGGTGTACCCTTCCCGAGTGGTGGTAGGAGTCAGCATCATCACAAACGGTTTCAGGTCACGGCAGCGGGTGCCCGTTTTCTCGTTGTAAAATTCCAGCGCTTTTTTAGCATTAGAATTAATTCTTTCCTCGCCTTCCCCCGTTTGGGGGTTAGGGGGATCAGTAGGTTCTATGACTGGTTCAAAAGAGTGACTGGTTCTGGTGCCGCCACACGGCATAGGGGCTATGCTTTTTGGCGGCATACCTGTGCTTTCTGGCGGCATAGGGGCTATGCTTTTTGGCGGCATACCTGTGCTTTCTGGCGGCATAGGGTTATCGAGATTCATACAATACAGATTCGATGCGTTTCCCTTTCCGTTTTTTACCCCCGGGCGGTTTTCTTTGACCAGCAGACCCATAGAAATTAATGCATCGATATGGTCACGAACTGCGCTTTTGCTGCATTCGCAGTGATCGGCAATATACTTATAAGACGGCCAGCATTCGCCGGAATCATTGGCGTTATCCGCCAGTTTGATCAGCACTAGTTTTCGTATCGGGTTACCGGTTTTGATGGCCATTGCTTTGGCCATAAGTGTCATACTCATAGTCAGATCCCCAGCGTATCGGCCAACTGGCGGCAGGCTATTTCATATTCTTTCTGGGTCAGACCTAATTCCTGCAGTTCTGCCTTGCGCAGCTCGTAGCGTTCCCAGATCGTCAACGCAGCAGCGCGACGTTCCTCAAAAATCGATTCGATATCTTCCATCGGGACTTGCACCCCGTTCCGGCGAAACCCGTTCCGCCAGGTGATGCGGTCTTGTGTTCTCATTGGTCTTTCCTCGGTACAGGTTAAACGCTGGTCAGGCGCTGTGTTTCTCTCATCGCTTGCAATGCCTTCGCAACTTGCTGCGGGCCGTCTCTGGCCTCGAGCAATAACGCGATAATGGCCGCCGCAAATTCGCGTATGGCGACGCAGATCAAATACTGGGTTGACATGTCCAGGCGTGCGTAACGTTCCGCCGGCAGTGCCGCCTCCATCGCCTTGGCCAGCGCTTGGGTTTTGGTTCTGGCCGCTTTAGTTTCTCCACGCAGCCAGCGAAAAATCTGCTGGCGGTTATTGTTGATGGCCCGCCAGTCTGCTTTTCCATCTGCATCCTCAATCTGGTGCAGTTTCAGCACGCCGGTGTTACCACCGAGACGAAACCACATACGGCTTATCTCGATGGCAACCAGCTCCTGCCCACTTTCTGCCGCCCAGCTGAATATCTCTCGCTTCAGTTCCTCGATGTTTTCCACTTCGCGTCTCCTGTCGCTGAAAATTGATTAAGCGTAATCAGATTTAGATCACACCAGTTGTTAAGCTGCGTTCTGTTCGGGGATGCCATCGGTAGGTTTCCGATAAATGTTTGGTAGCAGGTCATGTGGTGTTACCTGATACTCGGTGGCCGCAGCCCATTTCAAAGCCGTTGCAGCCCCAAGCAGGCATTTACCTGTAGCGATTCGGCTTACATAGCCTTGAGTTTTCCCAACCAGTACGGCGAACTCATGCTGACTAACACCAGATGTTTTTAAGTAGTCTTTCAGTTTCATCATTAAGGCCTCTGTGATTGAACATTATGAATATTAATAACGTTAATATTTTTCGTCAATACCAATGACCTTAGAGTTTGATTAATTTTGCGAATAACATGCTGCCATGAGAAAGAAAACCATTGACGCCGTTGAGCGCGAAGCAGCTAAACGCCTTCGTGAAATCTGGAACGAAAAAAAAGTAACTTTACGTCTGACTCAGGAGAAGGCAGCGGAGGTGCTTGGCTTCAGCACACAGGCGTCAGTAAGCCATTACTTAAATGGCACCACACCACTGAATACCGACGCCACCTTAAAATTCGCTTCACTTCTTGGAGTGAAACCAGAAGAGATTCGACCCGATCTGGCTGAAATGATGAATTACGTTAGAAAGTCAGGTGAGTATTTAGAAGATCGGTCAGTACCAGGCTGGAAGCTACTTAGCCCAGAACATGCAGAACTCATTGATTTGTATGAAAGACTGCCACAGAGCGAAAAGGAACGGCATTTATCTGATTTAAAAGAGAAAGTGGAAGGATTTGACCGTTTATTTAGAGAGTTACTAGCCACACGAAAGCAATAACGCCCCCCTCCATGTGATTATGATCCCAGCTTCGAGCTGGGATTTTTTTGTCTAAATTTATCAACACCATACAAAAAATATTGTCGTTATTAATATTTTGATATTGACCAATAATATTATCATTATTAATATCCATCACATCAACGACGCACTAACCACGCGGCAGTTGTTCAGAAACAGTTCTGACAGCCCGGAAAGACGGGCGCGAATTCTTCGGGTCGCCGACAGTACGATGACATGCGGGAAAGACTGCAACCGGCGTATGGCACATGCGTCGAAGCGGTCCGGGGGATCCTTGGTACATGGCCCAGCGGGTAGCCGGAATGTGCAAGCCAGGTGTCCAGGCACGACAGGCGATTCACCATCGTGGCGGTACGGTGTGACTCCCGGGAAGAGTCCGGGATACAACATAAGAGCGCACTTCATTTTTATCAGTTATGGCGATGTTGTTAAATCAAAAGGCGGAGTGCGCTCCCAGTTGTACAGAATCACGTAGCCAGCGTGGTACCAGAGAAAAATTGCTGTGTGTAGTCTTGGCCCGGGCGCCCCGGGCATTTTTTTAACACAGTGACGGTTTTACCGTTGTGCCTGAGTCCCCGAACGGAGAGGCCAAACCCGCAACGTGACACCAGGGAAAGACCGGAGGAAGTACAACGCCTGACCAGCGTCAACCTGAGCATGACCAGCTCTGGCACCGGGGAAGACCGGAAAAGGAAAGACCAATGGGCCTAACCAGCCTGACAGCCGGGAAAGACCGGCACCCTTTAGATGGCAAAAGGCCCGCACAAGGCGGGCCAGTTACCCCGGGCGGCGACCAAACCACCCAGATTCCGTAGGGGACCAACCCTACGGAGAGGAAAGACCAATGCCGACAGAATCAACACTGATCGGCTCTGAGTATACATCAACAAGGAGTCGCTATGGAAGCGCTTACCATCCCAGTAACAATCTACGTTATGGCAACAACCAATCCATATCTACCAACATCTTATCACTCATTCACCTGTGACATGTCACAACAATACCCTGATCTGTATGTCCTCGTTACTACCAAAACGATAGAGGTTGCCATTCCGGCTTTAGAGCCAATCGACATTATTGGCATGCAGGTTAATGCCCTTCGTGCGAAGAAAGAGAAAATCTCTGCCGAAGCTAAGAAGGAGCTGGGTGTTATTGAAGACCAGATTCAGCAACTGTTGTGCATCGATCACTCTCCAATTGAAGAAAGCGACGTACCGTTTTAATTAACCGGCGCGTGACCTGCGCCAGTAACCAAGAGGAAAGACCAATGACCATCTACAACGGCTTATTTGAGCCAAAAAAATCGGCTATTAAGGACTGCGGCGCCGTGAAGTTGGCGATCGCCGTCGAAGCACCGAACAAGAAAGTCGCTGAAAGCATTATGACCGGAAAACTCTGGGAGTCTTACCCGGCGAACGGAGACAACTATTTCAAACCTAAGCTGTGGGAACACATTGAAGGCCAGCCACTGCCGGCAGTCGGCCAGTTCGATGAACATTTCGCCCAGGAAAATACCTTTGATGGTGAAAAATGGGTGGCTAACAGCCAGGATGACGGCGCCACCGAGTTGCCGGCAGGCGATGAAGTTATCGATCTGATGAAGGTATCCCCCAGGGAGCGTTTTGCCGCTGTATTACTCTTCAGCAAATTAGAGATAACCGGCCAGCTCTATTCGCAGGTTGTAGATTATCTTGATGATCTGGATAATCACGATGAAACCATGGAAGAGGATGACCGCTTTAACTTCAATGTACTTTGCGCCCTGCACAACAACGAGCCGGTTAAACATATGCATGTTGAAGGCCTGAATAATCTTATTCATGGCATTTTCTCCCATTTTGAAAACCAGACGCCGGGCAAAGCGGCTATTTCTCAATTTGTAAAACGCTGGCTGGAAAATCCCGGTAAACGTGAAGACATGGTACCAGTTGAAATCACATCAACAGACTCCGCCAACACTGAAACAAGCGTTAAAGTTACTCCAAAGCGAGGTTATAAACATACCTATGCCACACTGGATCAGGAGATCGCTGTCGCCCTACTCCCTATTTCTCCCGACGCGCCAGTATTATCAGGCAACCTTCGCGATGCTGAGAAAATCATTGCAGACGAGCGCGAAGATTTTAAACGTTGGTCAATGGCGCTTCGCACCACGGAGCACATTCTCAAATATGACCGAGACAGTATTTTTGGCGTAGTGCAGAACGTACCGGCGAAAGATACCTACCATTTCCCTGACAGCCTGCGCCGCCATATCGATTCATGGCTGGCGGCCAACGGCCGCTTTGAGGAAACCGAGACAGGATCCGTTAAACAACCAGAGGCGACGCAAAATACCGCCTCAAACGTGGGCGAAAAAGTGGAAGCGCCGCAGCCGGTTGTAACCGACACCCTGGCCAAACAGGCGCGTGAAACGCTCAATGATATGGGTTATAGCGTATATGCCTCTGGTGAAGGTGCAGAGCCGGAAGAGAAGTTAAGCGTTAAGGCTGAAAAACTGGCTGATGATTCCGAGCGTTTAGCAAAACAAATCGTTCACGCTGAAAGCCTGCCTAACGCTGAGGATGTTGTGCAGGCTGTCGGAAAACCAATCATCGGGGAAGACAATTTAGACCTATGGAAACGCGTATTTAAAACCGACGAAAGGTTTACTAAGGCTTTCACACAGAACGGCGGTGGCACCTCAATAAACGGTACCTACATGACCATGCTCGCCACCCGTGAGTTTGGCCCCAAGGGCATCGGCTGGGGCGTGGATATTGTTGAAGAGCGTTTCGATATTGGCGCGCCGATCACTCGGCAGGTAAAAGGCAAAGACAACAACGCATCGTGGGAGCTGGTTCTTGATGGGAATGGTAATACCGTCAACGAACAGCACCATGTTGTGACTGTCCGGCTCTGGTACATCCTGAACGGCGTACGAGGTGAGGAAACAGCATACGGCTGTACACCCTACATTTACGGTAGTAAATACGGGATCACCTGCGACGGCGAAGCAGCCAAAAAATCACTGACTGATGCGACCAAAAAAGCGTTATCCGGCCTCGGATTCAGCGGCGATATCTTTATGGGGCTTTACGACAATCTGGAGTACCGCCAGAGGAATAAGGCCGAGTTTGATCTGAAGAACGCCAGCGAATCAGCCGAAGATGCAGCACGGCTTCGCCAGGAGTTTGACGACAAATTAAGCCGCGTTGCTAATACCCTGGCGCATGGCGTGACGGTGAACGAAATCAATGGCGTGTTTTCCCCTATTGCACGTGAGATCGATGTACACATTAAAGCCGCCCAGGCCAACGGCGATACGCAGCATGAACGCTATCTGTCTGGCCGACTCCGCCGACTCATCACCATTAAGGATGGCCGCATTAAAGAACTGAATAAAGCCGAGGAGAAAGCATAATGACTTCCACTACTGCTATTGCTATCGCTGCCGATATGTCAAAACTCCAGGCGCTTCTGGAAAATGAAGATGGTTCTGGTCTGTCTCCGGAAATGATCGCCGACACAATGGAAGGTCTCGAGTTACAACTCGGAGATAAACTGGATGCCGTATTCGTCCACGTTCGCAATCTGGAAGGCCTGGCAAAAACCTGCGATGAAGAGGCCAAACGCCTCGCCGCCCGCAAAAAATCATTCGAAGGTAAGATCACGAACCTGAAGAAATATGTTCTCCAGTGCCTACTGGCCGCCGGTCAGGATACGGTTAAAACCGCCAAAAATACCTTTACCGCACGTAAGGGAGCTATAAACGTCGTGATCGATAATGATGAATTACTGCCGGATGAATTAGTGACAGTTCAGACGTTAGTCACTCCGGACAAGAAAGCAATCAAGGAAGCGATTGAATCAGCACAGGCAGCGGCGGCCCAGATTACCGCTGACGGCGGAGAGATACCGGAAGAACTGTTAAACCCAGTGCCGGGAGCTCACCTTGAGATTGGCGAACGGTCACTGCAGGTGCGCTGATATGCTGAGACTATCTCTGAAAAAAGGTGATGCAGTTCATATCGTGTTACCGGATGGGACTAACGCAATTATCGAAGCGCTGGCCCGGTGTGAACTCGGTATGCACTTCCCCCGCAATATCAAGATAACGCGTGAGGATGGTGCATTCCAACCGAAACAAAACCTGATTAAGCATAATCAGAAATAGCCCATCACTACCGCTAGCATTGTGGTCTACCAATAAACCGGAGATCACAATGCTACGTTGGCAACCAGGTGTAGTTTTACTTTCTGAATTCGATATCAAAATTGGCAGGCTATCAGCCAGCGTTAGAAAAAGGACTCTGACCCAGTCCGATATCCATATCGCTTGTGATACAGCTGACAACGCAATAGCCCGGCTTATGAGGAAAGACCATGACCAGAGAAAACGATCTCCTGACCGACGATGAACTGATAGAATTGACCGGATACCGATTTCCTTCTAAGCAGTGCTCGGCTTTAGCTAAATCCGGTATTTCGTTTGTTAAACGTCGGGACGGCCGGCCTCGCGTGACATGGACACATGTGAATGCAGCACTATTCGGAGACAGAAAAATAGTTGCTGACGAAGAAGAAAAACCAAACTTTGATGCTATTTAAATTATGGGAAGAAAAAGAAAAAACCAGGAGGATAACAAACTTCCTCCCCGCGTTTATTCAAATAAGTACAGTTACTATTACAAACCAACCTCAAAAGAATGCATCACAATTGGCCCCGTATCAATGCCCTTGTCTCAGTTATGGGCAAGATATGAGGCATTAATTGACGAACAGGCCAACGTAATGACATTCAGTAAATTATGGGGGTTATTTCTTAAGAGTGCCTATTATCTTGAATTGAAACCAAGGACGCAGAAAGATTATCTGCAACACCAGAAAAAGCTACTTGCTGTATTTGGGAAGATTACGGCAGATAAAATTAAAACTGAAGATATCAGGATGTTTATGGATAGGCGAGGCTTGCAAAGTAAAACACAGGCAAATCATGAAATGAGTAGCATGTCTCGTGTTTTCAGATGGGGTTTTGAGCGGGGTATGGTTAAAGGAAATCCTTGCCAGGGCGTCAGTAAATTTAAAGCTGTCGCCCGCGGGAGGTACATTACCGACGCGGAATATGAGGCCATCTATAAGGAGGCGGATGATGTCGTTCGTACAGCAATGGAAATTGCCTATCTTTGCGCTGCCCGCCTGGCTGATGTACTCGGCATGCAGTGGCGACAGGTAACGCCGGAAGGAATCTTCATTCAGCAGGGTAAAAACAATGTTAGCCAGATCAAGCAGTGGACAGACCGGCTTAAACAGGCTTTCGAACTCGCAAAAACATTCTCTAATTCCGGCAATCCAGGAGCATTCGTCCTGATGGGCTCACATGGTAGCGGGTTCAGTAAAAGAGGATTCAGCCACCGATGGGAGGAGGCAAGGCATAAAGCTTCTGTAAAACTGGGGTACGTTCTCGACTGTACGTTCCACGATCTGAAGGCGAAAGGTATCTCTGATTACGAAGGAAGCAGCCGGGATAAACAACTGTTCAGCGGACATAAAACAGAAAGCCAGGTTCTGATTTATGATCGTAAAACGAAGGTGTCACCCACTCTCGACAAGCCGCCAATTGAGACTAAAAATTCTAAGTGAATATTCTAAGTCTATTCTAAGACACCAAAGCAAAAAGGGGTTACCTTTCGGTAACCCCTTCTTTTATATGGCGGAAGCGCAGAGATTCGAACTCTGGAACCCTTTCGGGTCGCCGGTTTTCAAGACCGGTGCCTTCAACCGCTCGGCCACACTTCCGGTGT
>OKVJ01000394.1_pt1 | contig 17258 bp, 17 predicted proteins | sample 1606921 | NCBI WGS metagenome assembly OKVJ01 (sample SAMN03281016, study PRJEB24777) | human gut metagenome | isolation source: fecal sample PR161 from 1 month old female Malay infant, caesarean...
AGATGATGCGTCTGATGAGCGGTGAGATCAAAGGCGATCAGGACATGATTCTGCTGCTTTCCAAAAAGAACGCAGAAGAGCGCCTGGCCGCGTTTATCTACAACCTCTCCCGCCGCTTCGCCGAGCGCGGTTTCTCGCCGCGTGAGTTCCGTCTGACCATGACCCGTGGCGATATCGGTAACTACCTGGGCCTGACCGTTGAGACCATCAGCCGTCTGCTGGGTCGTTTCCAGAAGAGCGGAATGCTGGCCGTTAAGGGTAAATACATCACTATCGAAAACGGCGAAGCGCTGGCCGTTCTTGCCGGACACGCCCGCAACGTGGCGTAACTCTCCGCCTGTTGATAACCAGACTGATAAATTCACGTGATTTATTGGTCTGGTATCATCGCTTCCGCTTTAAGACATTTTCACCGTAGCACGTCCCCACACAGCGCCTGAAAGGTTGTCGTTGAGGTTATGAATTGAGAGAAAGTTTGTTTTTCGTTTCAGTCGTGATCGCCTCAGTGACCTTTATATTCATCTGGATCATGCTTGTCGGTCCGATGAAGGGGGAGGAAAAAACCTACGTTCAGGATTCCACGACCTTTGCGATAGCGGTGATGGTGCTGCTGTTCATTGCGTTTATCGCGGTGACATCCACCGTGCTTTTCCTCTGATAAATTTTCATGAATTATTGATCTGGCAAAAGCTCCCCTCTGTTTCATTCAGGATATATAGGTTACTCTTTTAATTACAGACTGTGGTGACAGTAGTAAGGAGACCTGTATGGCCAAGTATCAAAACATGCTGGTAGCTATCGATCCGAATCAGGACGATCAGCCGGCATTACGACGTGCTGTGTATTTACATCAACGGATTGGTGGCAAAATCAAAGCATTTTTGCCGATCTATGACTTCTCGTATGAGATGACCACCCTTCTGTCGCCTGACGAGCGCACCGCTATGCGTCAGGGCGTCATCAGCCAGCGTACCGCGTGGATCCGTGAACAGGCGAAGTATTACCTGGAAGCGGGAGTGCCTATTGATATTAAAGTGGTCTGGCATAACCGACCCTTTGAGGCCATTATCCAGGAAGTGGTTGCCGGTGGGCACGACCTGCTGCTGAAGATGGCGCACCAGCACGACAAGCTGGAGTCCGTAATCTTCACTCCGACCGACTGGCATTTGTTGCGTAAATGCCCTTGCCCGGTCTGGATGGTGAAAGACCAGCCGTGGCCTGAAGGCGGGAAAGCCGTCGTGGCGGTGAATCTCGCGAGCGAAGAGGATTATCACAATTCGCTCAACGAGAAGCTGGTGAAGGAGACCATCCAGCTTGCCGATCAGGTTAACCATACCGAAGTGCATCTGGTGGGCGCCTATCCGGTTACCCCGATCAATATCGCCATTGAGCTGCCGGAATTTGACCCTAGCGTCTATAACGACGCGATCCGCGGTCAGCACCTGCTGGCGATGAAAGCGCTGCGCCAGAAGTTCAGCATTGACGAGAACATGACGCACGTGGAAAAAGGGCTGCCTGAAGAGGTGATCCCGGATTTAGCCGAACATCTGCAGGCCGGGATTGTGGTGCTGGGCACCATTGGCCGGACCGGTATCTCTGCTGCCTTCCTCGGCAATACCGCCGAACAGGTGATCGACCATCTGCGCTGCGACCTGCTGGTCATCAAGCCGGATGAGTATCAGACGCCGATTGAGCTGGACGACCCGGAAGACGATTAACGTAAACATCAAAGCCCGCCGCTCCGGCGGGCTTTTCTCATCAGCTCTCCATTACCGGCTTCGGCTGTTCACCTGACTCATCCTGCATCCACGGCGCGTGCAATACCATGCTGGGCAGCGCCAGCTTAATCTCCTGGGCGTTCAGCCCTTCAAGAATACGGATATTGATCTCCTGCTGGATGTCCATGTATTTGTTGTAATCCGCGGTATTAACGATATGGACGACTTCGAACGTCAGGCGGTCGCGGTCAAATCCCAGAAAATGGGCACGATCGAATTTTGTCTCGCCGACATCGGTAATGATCTGCCTGACCATATCCCCCACGTAGCGCAACTTATCGGGCGGCGTGTCGCTGGCAACGCCAAAGGTAAAGACGATGCGACGCGTCTGCATGCGTTTGTAGTTGTGAAGCGTCTGCTGAAGCAAAATGGCGTTACCGCAGACGATCTGCTCCCCGCTCAGGCTGCGGATACGGGTCGTTTTCAGGCCAATGTGCTCTACCGTCCCCGCCACGTCGTTGAACACCACAAAATCGCCAATTTCAAACGGCTTATCAAAGCCGATAGAGAGCGAGGCAAACACGTCGCTGAGGATCGTTTGTACGGCGAGGGCGATGGCAATACCCCCTACCCCAAGGCTGGCAACCAGAGCAGTGATGTTGACGCCCGCGTTAGCAAGGATAGACAGCAGCATCACTGACCAGACGATGGCACGGAGAATAAGCCCCGTGATCACCAGCGTGACCGGGTTTTTATGGCTTCCAGGCACCAGCATGACGTGACGAAGCCACGACACCACCCCCTGATCCATCCACAGCGCCACCTGGATGGCGAAAACCAGGAACCAGGCGTGGCTCACGGTGCCAAAGAGATGATCCGGCAAGTCAACGAAACGCAGGCTGAAGAGCAGCGCCACCACAAACAGCAGGAAGCGGCTGGTGCGGTTAAGCATATCGGTCAGGATAAAACGCATCCGGTTGGTGGTCGGGTGCTTGTCGCCCCAGGTGGTGATGCCTTTCTTAACGAACGCGATCAGGCGCGTTAGCAGCCAGTACACCAGCAGCGTCACAAAGACAACCGTGGCGGCACCTATCCAGAATGTCGGCGTCATCATCAGCGCGATGATGTCGAAGCGGGACAGAAATTGCATTACACCTCCTCGTATTACACAAAGGGTAAAGTATAGACAGAGGAGAAACGCTGGCCGCAGAAATAGGAAAACCGCCCCGAAGGGCGGTTTGTCAGGAGAAAGCGAATTACAGCGCTTTCAGAATCGCATCCACGCTGGCTTTGGCGTCGCCAAACAGCATATGGGTATTCTCTTTGAAGAACAGCGGGTTCTGCACGCCAGCATAGCCGGTGTTCATCGAGCGTTTGAAGACAATGACGTTCTGCGCCTTCCACACTTCCAGAACCGGCATCCCGGCGATTGGGCTGCGCGGATCGTCCTGTGCCGCCGGGTTAACGGTGTCGTTAGCACCAATAACCAGCACGGTGTCGGTGTCGGCGAAATCATCATTAATCTCGTCCATCTCCAGCACGATGTCGTATGGCACCTTCGCTTCCGCCAGCAGTACGTTCATGTGGCCCGGCAGACGTCCGGCCACCGGGTGAATACCAAAGCGAACTTTGATACCGCGCGCGCGCAGCTTCTCGGTGATTTCCGCCACCGGATACTGCGCCTGCGCCACCGCCATACCGTAGCCTGGGGTGATGATCACAGAATGCGAGTTTTTCAGCATTTCCGCGGTGTCTTCCGCGCTGATCTCACGGTGTTCACCCACTTCTTCGTCAGAGCCGGTAGAAGAACCGTCAGAACCGAAGCCACCGGCGATAACGCTGATGAACGAACGGTTCATCGCCTTACACATGATGTAAGACAGGATGGCACCGGAAGAACCGACCAGCGCACCGGTGACGATCAGCAGGTCGTTGCTCAGCATAAAGCCCGCAGCCGCCGCTGCCCAACCGGAGTAGGAGTTCAGCATCGAGACAACCACCGGCATATCCGCACCGCCGATGGACGCCACCAGATGCCAGCCAAACGCCAGCGCGATGATGGTCATCACCAGCAGCGCCAGTACCTGCAGGCCCACGCTTTCGGTACGCACGAAGACCACCAGGAGCACAAACGACACCACCAGCGCCGCCAGGTTCAGCTTGTGACGGTTAGGCAGCATCAGCGGTTTAGAAGAGATCTTACCGCGCAGCTTGCCGAACGCCACGATAGAACCGGTGAAGGTTACTGCACCGATGAAGATACCGAGGAACACTTCGGTCAGATGAATGTTGACCAGAATCGGCTCCATGCCCGGTTCGTGATACAGGTAGCTGTTGAAGCCCACCAGCACCGCCGCCAGGCCCACGAAGCTGTGCAGAATCGCCACCAGCTCCGGCATCTCGGTCATTTCAACGCGCTTCGCCAGGCGAATACCAATCGCGCCGCCGATGATCATCGCCACCAGGATCCACGCCACGTTGCCGGTATCCGGCCCGAAGATGGTGGCAATCAGCGCAATCGCCATCCCGGCGATACCAAAGTTATTTCCCTGCTGAGACGTTTCGTGTTTGGAAAGCCCCGCCAGACTGAAAATAAACAGGATTGCAGCAACAATGTATGCGGCTGTCACTAATCCTCCAGACATATGCTACCCCTTAGCCTTTACGAAACATTTTCAGCATGCGCTGAGTCACGGTGAAACCACCGAAAATATTGATACTGGCGATCAGCACCGCGATAAAGCTCAGGAAGCTGATCCAGCCGCCGTGTCCAATCTGCAGCAACGCCCCTACCACGATGATCCCGGAGATAGCGTTGGTCACCGACATTAGCGGCGTATGCAGCGCATGGGAGACGTTCCACACCACGTAGTAACCCACAACGCACGAGAGTGCAAAGACGGTAAAGTGGCCGAGGAACTCTTTCGGCGCGACGTCAGCCAGCCAGCCGAACAGAATAATGACCAGCGCCATGATGGCGTATTTGCGCCACGGAGAAGCCGGTTTAGCCGGTTCTTTTGGCTCGGGTGCCGCTTTCGGCGCAGCCTGGGGCTGGGCTGAAACCTGAATAGGCGGCGCAGGCCAGGTAATTTCACCTTCGCGAACGACGGTGACGCCGCGCACCACCACATCGTCAAAATCGACGGTGATGTTGCCGTCTTTCTCTTTGCAGAGCAGCTTCAGCAGGTTAACGAGGTTGGTGCCGTACAGCTGAGACGACTGGGTTGGCAGGCGGCCAGGCAGGTCGGTATAGCCGATCACCTTCACGCCGTTCGCGGTCGTGGTCACCTGATTGGCAACGGTATACTCGCAGTTACCGCCGTTTTGCGCCGCCAGGTCGACAATCACGCTGCCCGGCTTCATGGAGTCGACCATCTCACGGGTGATCAGCTTCGGCGCCGGTTTACCCGGAATAAGCGCGGTGGTAACAATAATGTCGACGTCTTTCGCCTGCGCGGCGAAGAGTTCCATTTCGGCTTTGATAAAGGCTTCGGACATCACCTTCGCGTAACCATCACCGCTGCCCGCTTCTTCCTTAAAGTCCAGCTCAAGGAATTCGGCCCCCATGCTCTGAACCTGTTCCTTCACTTCGGGACGGGTGTCGAACGCGCGCACGATAGCGCCCAGGCTGTTTGCCGCACCGATTGCAGCAAGACCCGCCACGCCCGCGCCAATTACCATCACTTTCGCCGGTGGGACTTTCCCCGCCGCGGTGATCTGGCCGGTAAAGAAGCGTCCAAATTCGTGGGCTGCTTCAACAATGGCGCGGTAGCCGGCAATGTTTGCCATGGAGCTCAGCGCATCCAGCGACTGCGCGCGCGAAATACGCGGCACGGAGTCCATCGCCATCACGGTCACGCCACGGGCCGCCAGCTTCTCCATCAGTTCAGGATTTTGTGCAGGCCAGACGAAGCTCACCAGCGTGGTGCCTGGATTCAGCAGCGCAATCTCACTCTCTTCCGGCGCGTTGACCTTCAGAATCACGGGCGACTGCCAGACTTCAGCACCGTCCACCACTTCCGCGCCAGCCTGAATAAAGGCTTCGTCATCGAAACTCGCCAGCTTGCCTGCGCCGCTTTCAACCGCGACGGTAAAACCCAGCTTAAGCAGTTGCTCCACCGTTTTCGGTGTTGCCGCTACGCGGGTTTCATTGGCTAACCGTTCTTTTGGTACCCCAATACGCATAGTTTTCCCTTCCATCGGTTTTTGATGATGGTTTGTCGATAAATGCCCGCGGTTTGTATCAATTTTCGCCAGCATGATAGCGACGAGAAATGAGTAACCCCGCAAAATAAAACAGTAACAAACTGTCTATAACCTACTGAAAATAGCGCTTGTGATCTACCGCCAGAAAACACTATTTCTTACTTTATCTGTGAAAAATAAGCGATCGGCGTCACTGACAGTGATATTTACCTTAAATTCATCGCCAGAACCGATAAATCGCGCAAGCGAAGCGGTAAAAACATGATATAGCGCCATAAGAGAACAAGTTATTAACATTAAATTAACTTGTAAAAGTCATATGCTTTATCAGTTTTGCTTGTCAAACGCCTGTTTTTTCAACATATCACTAAATGTTATCGAATTCGGTAATTGAGTGAGCACAGGCAGTGAAAAATGGCGCAGACAGCGACGGGTTTTAAATGCCATAATCGGGGCCGTCTCAAATAAACAACAATACCAGTACATGGTTTGCGCAAGGCGAAGGATTATTTTTATGAAGCTTAAGAACACACTCCTGGCGTCCGCACTTCTCTGTGCGACCGCCCTGTCTGCGAATGCCGCAACAGAGTTAACGCCAGAGCAAGCGGCAGCGTTAAAACCTTTTGACCATACGGTCATTGTGGGTCGTTATAATTCTATTGGCGATGCCGTCGCCGCCGCATCAAAAGCCGCGGATAAAAACGGGGCGGCCTCGTTTTACGTCGTTGACCAGTCCGATTACGGCAACAGCGGTAACCAGCGCGTGACCATTGCGCTGTATAAAGATAATGCACCAAAGGCTGACGCGCCGAAAAACCGCGTGATCAACGGTATCGTTGAGCTGCCGAAAGATCAGGCCATTGAGCTGGAACCTTACGACACCGTTACCGTTCAGGGCTTCTATCGCAGCCAGCCAGAAGTGAACGATGCCATCACCAAAGCCGCGAAAGAAAAAGGTGCCTACTCTTTCTATATCGTGCGTCAGGTGGATGCTAACCAGGGCGGCAACCAGCGCATTACCGCATTCATCTACAAAGAAGATGCGAAAAAACGCGTTCTGCAGAGCCCGGATGCCATCCCTGCGGATTCTGAAGCGGGTCGCGCGGCGATAGCCAAAGGCGGCGAAGAAGCGAAGAAAGTTGAAATTCCGGGCGTAGCGACCTCTGCGGCGCCAAGCGCTGAAGTGGGCCGTTTCTTTGAAACGCAGTCCACGAAAGGTGGCCGTTACTCCGTGACGCTGCCGGACGGCACCAAAATTGAAGAGCTGAACAAAGCCACTGCCGCGCAGATGGTGCCGTTCGACAGCATCAAGTTTACCGGCAACTACGGCAATATGACGGAAGTCTCTTATCAGGTCGCGAAGCGTGCGGCGAAGAAAGGGGCGAAGTATTACCACATCACCCGCCAGTGGCAGGAACGTGGTAACAACGTGACCATCAGCGCCGATCTGTACAAGTAACAAAACCGTTGACGAAAGGCGGCGCAATGCCGCCTTTTTTGTTACTTTTTTTGAAAATCTGCCACACATCATTGCATGCTTTCGTTACACTCCGTAAAATCCCGCGCCTTAGTGTGATCCACCATTTTTATGCGCCTTAGCGAAATAATTATTCTGGATTGGGACTTTTCATAACAGGAAGCCAATGGAAAAGAAACTTGGCCTGAGTGCTTTAACTGCACTTGTATTGAGCTCAATGCTGGGCGCGGGCGTATTCAGTTTACCGCAGAACATGGCGGCCGTCGCAAGCCCTGCCGCCCTGCTCATTGGCTGGGGCATTACCGGTGTCGGGATATTGCTGCTGGCGTTTGCCATGCTGTTGCTGACGCGCATTCGCCCGGATCTGGACGGCGGCATTTTCACCTATGCACGTGAAGGTTTCGGCGAGCTGATCGGCTTCTGTTCCGCCTGGGGCTACTGGCTGTGCGCGGTCATCGCCAACGTCTCTTATCTGGTGATTGTCTTCTCGGCGCTCAGTTTCTTTACCGATACCCCTGAGCTGCGCCTGTTTGGCGACGGCAATACCTGGCAGTCTATCGTCGGCGCCTCGGTGCTGCTGTGGATTGTTCACTGGCTGATTTTGCGCGGTGTCCAGACCGCCGCCAGCATCAACCTGGTGGCGACGCTGGCGAAGCTGGTGCCGCTTGGCCTGTTTATCGTGCTGGCCTTCATTGCGTTCCGTCTCGACGTGTTTTCGCTTGATTTCAGCGGCATTGCGCTGGGCGTTCCGGTCTGGGAGCAGGTGAAAAACACGATGCTGATTACCCTGTGGGTATTTATCGGCGTTGAGGGTGCCGTCGTGGTTTCTGCCCGCGCGCGTAATAAGCGCGATGTTGGACGCGCCACGCTGCTGGCCGTCCTGGCGGCGCTGGGCGTGTATCTGCTGGTGACCCTGCTGTCGCTGGGCGTGGTGGCGCGTCCTGAACTGGCCGAAATGCGTAACCCGTCCATGGCAGGCCTGATGGTGAAAATGCTCGGCCCGTGGGGCGACGTGGTGATTGCCGCAGGGCTGATCGTCTCCGTCTGCGGTGCTTACCTGAGCTGGACCATCATGGCGGCTGAAGTGCCGTTCCTGGCCGCGACGCACAAGGCGTTTCCACGCCTTTTTGCCCGTCAAAATCATAATAATGCGCCATCAGCCTCACTCTGGCTGACCAACATCAGCGTTCAGGTCTGTCTGGTGCTGATCTGGCTCACAGGTTCAGACTATAACACTCTGCTGACCATCGCCTCGGAGATGATTCTGGTACCCTATTTCTTAGTGGGTGCGTATTTGTTAAAAATCGCCACGCGTCCGGCGCACTATGTTGTGGGCGTAGGGGCCTGTATTTACGGCCTGTGGTTGTTGTATGCTTCCGGGCCGATGCATCTGCTGCTGTCGGTTGTGCTGTATGCGCCGGGTCTGCTGGTGTTTATCTATGCCCGCCGCACGCATCAGCTGGAGAACGCGCTGAAACGCCGTGAAATGGCCTTAATCGGGCTGTTACTGGTTGCTGCCGTACCGGCAACCTGGATGTTAATGGGATAGCACTGTCTTTCCCATTGTTGAACTGTAAAGGAGAATACGATGGGAAATGCACCGCTTCGCCCAATACTGATCACCGGTGGAGGCCGCCGTATCGGCCTCGCCCTCGCCCATCACTTTCTCAACCTTCGCCATCCGGTCATTGTCAGCTACCGTACGGAATACCCGTCGATTGAGGGGCTGCGCAAGGCCGGAGCGATCTGCATTCAGGCTGATTTTTCCACCGACGAAGGCATTCTGGCCTTTGCCGAACAGGTTAAATCCACCGCGACGGGGTTGCGTGCCGTGATCCATAACGCCAGCGCATGGTGTGCCGAGAAGCCCGGCACGTCCCTCAGCGATACGCTCTCCGCCATGCTGCAGATCCACGTTAACGCCCCTTATCTGCTTAACCACGCGCTGCAGGACCTGCTGCGCGGCCACGGGCATGCGGCGGGCGACATTATTCACTTTACCGATTATGTGGTGGAGCGCGGCAGCGACAAGCATATCGCCTACGCGGCCAGCAAAGCCGCGCTGGATAACATGACGCGCTCCTTTGCCCGCAAGCTCGCGCCTGAGGTGAAGGTGAACGCCATCGCCCCGGCAATGATTTTGTTTAACGAACACGATGATGCGGAATACCGCCAGCAGGCGCTGAATAAGTCGCTGATGAAAATTGCCCCAGGCGAGAAAGAGGTGATCGACCTTGTAGATTATCTGCTCACCAGCTGCTATGTCACCGGCAGAACCTTTGCCGTGGACGGCGGCCGCCCGCTGCGCTAGTGAAAGCGGCTCCAGAAGAAGATTAACACCCAGGCGCTGAGCCCCCAGCAGACCACTGCCCCGCCCAGCGCCAGGGGAAGCCGCAGAAAACCGGTGAAATACCACAGGGAAAGCAGGTAGAGAAAGTACGGTATGATTGACCACATGCCAAACACGATGGTCGTGCGTAGCGCTTCCGTACCCCGCTCAGAGGCCACAATATAGTGGGCAATCAGCGCAAAGGTCGGGAACAGCGGGATAAGCCCGGCAATATAATAGTTTTTGGTTTTTGCCAGAATGCCAATCAGTAATACCACCAGCGCCCTCAGCGCGGCTTTGATCACCAGCCCCATATTTTTTCCTATAACAATCAAATAACAAGAAACGTCAGCATAACGGAAGCGGCGTTAATTTTGAAAGATTAATGGAAGGTTAAGGTTCCGCGGTGTATTTTGGCTTTTTTCACGAAAACAGACGCTGTATGAATAAGATTGTATATGTTGAAGACGAACCCGAAGTCGGGCAATTGATCGCCGCCTATCTGGGTAAACATGATATGGACGTCATTGTTGAGCCTCGCGGCGATCGTGCCGAAGAGGTGGTCGTCCGTGAAAACCCGGATTTAGTGCTGCTGGACATCATGCTGCCAGGCAAAGACGGCATGACGCTCTGCCGGGACCTGCGCGCCCGCTGGGACGGTCCTATCGTTCTGCTTACCTCACTGGACAGCGATATGAACCATATTTTGTCGCTGGAGATGGGCGCCAATGATTACATTCTGAAAACCACACCGCCTGCCGTCCTGCTGGCCCGCCTGCGCCTGCATTTGCGCCAGCACGCCAGCATCGAACGCGAAGCGCCCGCGCCGTCCCTGACGCCGCACAAAGCGTTGCGCTTCGGTACGCTGTCTATTGACCCGGTTAACCGCCAGGTCCTCCTTTCCGGCGAGCTTATCGCCCTTTCTACCGCAGACTTTGACCTGCTGTGGGAGCTGGCCACGCATGCCGGGCAAATCATGGACCGCGACGCGCTGCTGAAAAACCTCCGTGGCGTGAGCTATGACGGTATGGATCGCAGCGTTGACGTGGCGATTTCGCGATTACGCAAAAAACTGCAGGATAACGCCACCGAGCCCTACCGCATTAAAACCGTGCGTAACAAGGGTTATCTGTTTGCCCCGCACGCCTGGGAAACCTGATCGTCGGATAGGATAATCTGCGCGAACTGAAGGCATTGCGCGAAAACGCCCTCCTTTCGCGCATTTATTTTTACGTTTGCGCAACATTTAGCTTGCTAAGCACGCAAACTATTCCATAATTAGCTTCTCGACTCTCCTTTCTTCAGCTCATCCCGCACTTGCGATCGTTTTACTCATTTTCGCCGTGAAGCTTTCACGACATCGCTCCCAAAAATCTTGAAATGAGGATTTAAGCCCATGAATTATGTATAGCTACGGTCAGGTAGAAGCGATAAAAACCAATCTTGAGTGGATTGTTAATCAGGCATCCCTTAACCACACCTCACCCTTACGCACCGATCAAAAAGCGCTCTTAGACCTGCTGGAACTCATCCAGTCTTACGAAATACTGCTGGATCTCATCAGCGAATACGGGGCGGATGTGATTGATACGCCTATTGCGGAAGGCCTCGCCATGACTGAAAAACTCATCGCCAAGGTAAAAAACAGCGCGAAAGCCATATAACACGCTCGACAGTCGTGAAAAAACCGAAAGGTTTTCATGTATATTCTGCACATAGCGTTTTTTCGGCGAGATCCAATGAAAAAGCTGTTTGTGCAGTTTAGTGTGCAGAAATCTGCAATTTACTGGAAAGGCTATAGCTTCTCTACCGTTCGCAAAGCTATTCACGGCTCGTCATTTTCTGGTAATCATTAGGTGTTATTCCTGTCAGGCGATAAAATACTCGCCTCATAACATCCGGCCCAGAAAAGCCACATTCAACGGCAAGTTTCTTCGCTGGCATTTTTTCCTTTTCAATCAGTACTTTTGCTCTAGATACGCGCTCGCGTTCGAGCCACTGCGCCGGGGTAAGGCCAATTTCCTGCCGAAATATCCGCGTAAGGTGCCTCTGGCTGAAGTTAATATGCTCTGCCATCACAGCAACCGTTGTCACGTCTTTAATATTCGCGATTGCCCATCTCTGGAGCTCCTGAAGAGCTGTACGGCCATCAAGCGAAAGCGTATTGCTCCTCATAAAGTGAGACTGGTTAACTGGACGCCGGAAAAACATGACCATTTGATCGGCGACTTCTGCCGCAACCTCCCTACCGAGATCTTCTTCAACAAGTCGCAGTGCCAAATCCAGGCCTGAAGTAACGCCCGCCGCCGTTCTCACTCGCCCATCGTCAACATACAACGCATCTGCCTCTACGATTATTTGGGGATGCCTGGCGGAAAGGGTTTTCGCACATGCCCAATGCGTGGTCACTCTTTTTCCATTTAGCTTTCCGGTGAGCGCCAGGAGTAATGCCCCCGTACAAACTGAACCAAACCGCTTGCTTGACTCGCAGAGTGCGTTAATTCCATCCAGCACACGGGGGTCCGGCTGGTAATAAGCAATATCCGGCGCGCCGGCAACAAGGAATGTATCTGCCGTAAGCCCACCGCAGTCTGACAGGGTTGCATCTGCCGTTATCTTTACGCCTGACGAAGACCGAATCACAGGATCGGTAACCGAAACAACGCGCAGCGAGTAAAAGCTGCGCTTAAGAACCCGGTTAGCCTCAGCAAACACATCTATGGGACCACAGACATCAAGCATCTGAACGCCTGGCACCGCCAGAATAAAAACGTTATGACTCATTTTAAGTCTCCGGAGTCCTGAATCATCTCTATGTCCTATAAAGTCTTTAAAATACATTTTGGGACATTCAAGGTAAACCTTATGCTGTATACCTACAACAGAGAAGAGGAGTTTTCATGATTCGCACAACCGAAGATATCAGTATCCCGGACAGCAAAATGGCCCGTGAAGCCACCGAGTTCATTCGTGACACGGAATCCGATCTGCTTTTTAACCATTCAAGCCGCGTTTACCAATGGGCGGCTCTGGCCGGTCAGAAAAGAGAGGTTAAAGCCGATGCTGAGCTTTTGTACATTGGATGTATGTTCCATGACATTGGCCTGACTCGCGAATACTGTAGCTGCGATAAACGTTTTGAAGTAGATGGTGCAAACGAAGCACGGAAGTTTCTGGAAAGTTATGGCATCGGAACTCAGGATATTGATAAGGTCTGGACAGCAATTGCCCTCCACACCACGCCGGGTATTCCGGAATTCATGGCGCCGGAAATAGCGCTACTTACGGCAGGAGTAGAAATGGACGTGCTGGGAATTGATTTTGAAGTATTCTCACAGGAAGAAATCAGCGCAGTTACCCAGCGTTTCCCACGTACACCGCATTTTAAGGAGGACATTATTCAGGCCTTTTATGACGGCATCAAACACAAGCCGCACACGACATTTGGTAACGTAAAAGCGGATGTACTTGCAGACAAGGATACACTCTTCAAACCTATGAATTTCTGCAGCATTATCCGACAGTCTCGCTGGCAAGGCTGATAACGGACAGCCTGAATAGTACCTGATGGAGGCATCAGGTACTATTCAGGCATGGGGATGTTCGGATAAGAGTAATAGTGCGAAAGTCTCCTTCCGGTCAACTGACAGTATGCCAGTGAAGCCACATTGCATCGCATTGCGTCTTATCCATCCGGTACCAAAGAGTTTTTCTCCGGATTCGGGGAAGATATAAATCTAGATTTCACAGCTTAAGTACAACTTGCTAAGAATTTCGGCATCAGCGGCGAATTGCATAAGTTTTTAAAAAATTCAACACCTTCAGAAACAAACGCTCGCATCAGATTGAACATTTCAAAATTACCAGCAGTTAAATCGATTTCCTTACAGGTTTAATGTATCTGTCGATGTAAGTCATGAACGTCTATTTATCCACTCAAGGTAATAGCAGGTGATTTATCCGCTGTAGGGATATCCCTTTTAAATCCACTTACAAATGCGCTCGTGTTGGAAGAATATCATGTATGGTATTCTTTAGTTGTTTATATTTAGTACATTGCCCACAGTAGTTACATCCTATGCTCAATTACATTGTCATTAATTAGTTAGCGAGATAAGAATGAAATCAAACGTAAAGTATACTTTTCATCACTTCGGCATCCCGTTACAGGATGGCGTTTTTGAAGGTGCATACAGCGAAAAAACGGGGATGTATACAGTTGATAACCCAGGTCAGTTTCGTGTGCAGTGGCATAGATTTAAAGATAGTTCTCCACTCCACAATCTGATAAAAACTGTGCCTCATGTCGCCTTCAAAGTGGACAACCTGCTAAGAGCTATCGAAGATGAAGAAGTAATTCTTGGTCCCTATGAGCCCATTGACGGTTTCTTTGTTGCCATGATTAATGACAATGGCGCACCGATTGAACTCATAGAAACTACACTCTCAGATGATGAAATCTGGGGAAGAGCAAGGTCCGGTCAAGGCGACCTTTACAGGAAGTAATTTTATCTGGGAGCCGTTGTGAAAATGGCTCTCTGTGAATACTTATTTGAAGCCTGGCAAATAAATCTGAACTTCGCTCATCATATACTCACGAGCCACATGAAGAAATTGTTTCCTACCACCAGCTTCCCACCGGCCCATTTTGCTGGCGCAATGACTAACCTCTTTCGTTTCGGTATTAATAATATGATCAAGCTTGTTCAGCCGAGAAATTGCTTCAAAACTGAAAGAGAAGACAGGCCTACCGAATGATAAAACGATCGGGCATTCGCCGCAGACGCCCCTATCAGCTGCGTCATACATACGCGTGCTGGATGTTGTCGGCAGGTGCTAATCCTGCTTTTATAGCGAATCAGATGGGTGATGAGAATGCAGAGATGGTCTTCCATGTATACTCTGCGAGGATAAATGTTCTCGATAGCGATCAGGTACCATTTTTGAATCAGCGCTTTGGCGGATATGCAAATGTCCCTATAGTGCCCCTGAAGGTCAAAACAAAGTAGTTAATTACTTGATGTCCCGGTGATATTTAATGAAAAAGCTGTTTGTGCAGTTTTACCTTTTACTGTTTGTCTGCTTCCTGGTGATGACCATGCTGGTCGGCCTGGTTTATAAATTCACCGCCGAACGTGCGGGCCGGCAGTCGCTGGACGATCTGATGAAAAGCTCGCTCTATCTGATGCGCAGCGAGCTGAGAGAGATCCCGCCACACGACTGGGCGAAAACCCTGAAAGAGCTGGATCTCAATCTGTCATTCGATTTACGCATTGAGCCGTTGAAAGATTTCGATCTGGACCCGCCCGCCATGCAGCGTCTGCGCGACGGGGACATCGTCGCGCTGGATGAGAAATACACCTTTATCCAGCGCATTCCGCGCAGCCATTATGTGCTGGCCGTCGGGCCGGTGCCCTATCTCTATTATCTCCATCAGATGCGCCTGCTGGACATGGCGCTGATGGCCTTTATCGCCATTTCGCTCGCATTACCGGTCTTTATCTGGATGCGGCCCCACTGGCAGGACATGCTGAAGTTGGAATCCGCCGCGCAGCGTTTTGGCGAGGGGCATTTTACTGAACGCATTCACTTCGACAGCGGTTCCAGCTTTGAGCGTCTGGGCGTGGCCTTTAACCAGATGGCCGATAACATCAACGCCCTAATCGCCAGTAAGAAGCAGCTTATCGACGGAATTGCGCACGAGCTGCGCACGCCGCTGGTTCGCCTGCGCTACCGTCTGGAGATGAGCGAGAATCTGACCGAGGCAGAGAATCAGGCGCTTAACCGCGACATTGGCCAGCTTGAAGCGCTGATTGAGGAGTTGCTGACCTACGCGCGTCTCGACCGCCCGCAAAACGAGCTGAACCTCACCACGCCGGATCTGCCCGCCTGGCTGCAAACCCACATTGATGACGTTCAGAGCGTAAATCCGCAGCGCACGCTGTTGACGCGCGTCACGCCGGGTGACTACGGCGCGCTCGATATGCGCCTGATGGAGCGCGTGCTGGACAACCTGATGAACAACGCCATGCGCTACAGCGAAAGTACGCTCCAGATTGGCCTGGATTTGCAGGGCAACCGGGCCAGCCTGACGGTGGAGGACGACGGACCGGGAATTGCCCCGGAAGCGCGAGAAACCGTGTTTGAACCGTTTGTCCGCCTCGATCCCAGCCGCGATCGCGCCACCGGCGGATGCGGCCTGGGGCTGGCGATTGTCTACTCTATCGCGCAGGCGATGGGCGGCACGGTGCATTGCGAGGAGAGCGAGCTCGGCGGCGCACGCTTCTGTTTTAGCTGGCCGGTGTACCATAACATCGCCCTTCCCGTCCCTGCCTGACCTCAACCGCACGCTGGCCTGACCCGGCGTGCTGTGCTATATGATAAGTATGTTGTAACTAATGAGTGTGTTTATGGCGAACTACGATCTCATCGAACGGCTTAACGGCACGTTTCGGGAAATAGAACACGAACTCCTGACCCTGACCGAGCGTTTGCAGGCCTGCCGCCTGCTGGCCGCGCGCGTCTTTACCCTGCCGGATGTGGCTAAGGGAGCCGAGCACGATCCGCTGGACACCATCGAGGTCGAACAGCACATCGGCAGCGCGGCCCTTGAGCTGGCGCTAAAACACTATCGTCGCCTGTTTATCCAGCAGCAGTCAGAAAACCGAAGCAGCAAGGCCGCCGTGCGCCTGCCGGGGGTCATCTGCCTGCAAACCGATGCGACATCGCGCGAAGCGCTGGAAAGCCAGATTGCGCATATCAACACCCTGAAAGCGGCCTTTGAAAAGATCATCACCGAAGAGTCCGGCCTCGCGCCTGCCGCGCGGTTCGAGTGGGTGCACCGCCAGCTTCCGGGGCTGATTACCCTGAATGCCTATCGAACGCTGACGGTACTGCGTCACCCCGCTACGCTGCGCTTCGGCTGGGCGAATAAGCACATCATTAAAAACTTCACCCGGGATGAGATTCTGGCCCAGCTGGAAAAAAGCCTGAAGACGCCGCGCACCGTCGCGCCGTGGTCGCGGGAGCAGTGGATTGAGCGCCTGGAGCAGGAGTACCACAGCATCGCCTCGCTGCCGGTGGATGCGCGCCTGAAGATAAAGCGCCCGGTGAAGGTGCAGCCTATCGCTCGCGTCTGGTATTCCGGTCAGCAAAAGCAGGTGCAGTATGCCTGCCCGACGCCGCTGATTGCGCTTTACGATGCCGATCAGGGCGCGGAGGTACCCGATATTGGGGAACTACTGAATTACGATGCTGACAATGTTCAGCACCGTTACAGACCTCAGGCGCAGCCGCTACAGCTGATTATTCCTCGGCTGCACCTGTACGTGGCGGGATGATTATTTCAGACTACCGACCATCGCTTCCGGGCGAACCCAGGCGTCAAACTCCGCCTCCGTGAGATAGCCCAGCGCCAGGGCGGAGGCTTTCAGCGTCAGCCCCTCTTTATGCGCTTTTTTGGCGATCTCGGCGGCCTTGTCGTAGCCAATATGGGTATTGAGCGCGGTGACCAGCATCAGAGATTCAT
>OKVJ01000398.1_pt1 | contig 17169 bp, 19 predicted proteins | sample 1606921 | NCBI WGS metagenome assembly OKVJ01 (sample SAMN03281016, study PRJEB24777) | human gut metagenome | isolation source: fecal sample PR161 from 1 month old female Malay infant, caesarean...
GAGCTTCACCAGCATTTCGCTGGTCATAAGCTTGGAGAGCGAGGCGATGCGGATAACCGAGTCCAGTTGCGGACGAACGTTCGAGCCGGGACGCGTTTCTCCAAAGCTTCTGAATACTCGCTGGTTACCATCAATAGCTACCATCGCCATCCCTGTTGCGCCACTGCCATAAAAAATATGGTTGGCGTAACGATCAACAATATCAGACGCGAAGACAGCATCGGGCGACTGTTGTGCTGCATGAGCGGAAGTCAGTGTTAACGCGCACAGCGTCGCAGAGAAAAACAAACAACGTTTCAACGAAAGCATCCGTAAATGAAAGAAGTGAATAATGCGTATTTATACTACCAGGCGGCCTATTTCAAAGCACCGAAAAGCGCATTAATTCGCTAAATAACGTAACGAGGGGTAAACATGAACTTTTTTCCGCATCGCAAAATAGCCGCTTCGTTGTGATACCCTTTTTCTTTCCGCAGCGAATTTCTGGAGGCGAGTAATGTCAGGTCAGCGAGTGGTGATGGTCGTGGATATGCAAAACGGGGTTTTTGCAACGCCACGTCTACGACGAGAAGAGTGTGTGGCGCAGATTAATAAGCTTACACATGCCGCAGATACGGTGATCTTCATCCAGCACATCGAAAACGGTGGACTGGAAGAGGGGAGCGATGGGTTCCGGTTACTACCTGACCTTTATCAGCCTGATAACGCGTTGTATGTCACTAAAACCGCCTGTGACAGCTTTTACCGCACCCGGCTTACGGATGTTTTACGCGAGCATGATATAGCTGCATTTGTCATATGCGGCTGTGCGACAGATTATTGTCTTGATACCACACTGAAAAATGGCGCCAGCCGGGGATATTCAATTACCGTGGCCGAAGATGCCCATACGACAGCCAACCGACCAGCGGCCCCGGCTGAAACATTGATCGCCCATTATAATGAAGTCTGGCGCACACTTACGGTGCCGGATAACCCCGTTTTTGTGAAATCCGTCGAAACAATTCTTCACGAGTGGCAAACGAACTAAGGCGTTACGCTCAGGTCTGATTCAACAGTTCTCACAACGCTCCCCACCGCAGGAGGCTCCTGTGGCGGAGATGCATTGTGCGCCGTATGAGTGATGAACAAAAATAAGAAGTGAGCAGGAGAGTATTATGTTTAAGTCTTTTTTCCCAAAGCCGAAGCTGTTCTTTCTCTCGGCCTTTATTTGGGCACTGATTGTAGTCGTTTTCTGGCAGGCCGGTGGGCAGGCCTGGATAATGCGACTGGTTGGCGCTTCTGAGGATGTTCCCATCAGCGCGGCGCGCTTCTGGTCCCTGAACTTCCTGCTATTTTATGCCTACTACGCATTATGCGTCGGTCTCTTTGCGCTCTTCTGGTTTTTCTATGCCCCGCATCGCTGGCAGCGCTGGTCAATTCTCGGAACGGCCCTAATCATTTTTGTGACCTGGTTTCTGGTGGAAATCAATGTCGCGATCAATGCCTGGTACGCACCATTTTACGATCTTATTCAAAAGGCCCTGAGCGCGCCGAATAAAGTCAGTATTGGTCAGCTTTATAGTGAAATTGGCGTCTTTTTATGGATCGCCCTGATTGCGGTAACCGTCGCGGTGCTGAACAATTTCTTCGTGAGCCACTATGTCTTTCGCTGGCGAACGGCAATGAACGAATTCTATATGGAGCACTGGGAACAGTTGCGCCATATCGAAGGGGCGGCGCAGCGTGTTCAGGAAGACACCATGCGTTTTGCTTCTACGCTCGAAGATATGGGCGTTAGCTTTATCAATGCAGTCATGACGCTGATTGCTTTTTTGCCGGTTCTGGTAGCACTGTCGCCACATGTAGAGGAATTGCCGCTGATTGGGCATCTGCCATATGGACTGGTGATTGCGTCTATTGCCTGGGCTCTCTCAGGAACCTTTTTACTGGCATTTGTCGGGATTAAACTGCCGGGGCTGGAGTTCAAAAATCAGCGCGTGGAAGCTGCATATCGTAAAGAGCTGGTGTATGGCGAAGATGATGTCAACCGCGCCAAACCGCATACGGTGAAAGAGCTCTTTTCTGCCGTGCGCCGTAACTATTTCCGTCTTTATTTCCACTATATGTATTTCAACATCGCCCGCATTTTGTACCTGCAGGTCGATGTGGTGTTCGGTCTGGTTGTCCTTTTCCCGACCATCGCAGCCGGGGCCATTACCTTTGGTCTGATGCGCCAAATCACAAACGTGTTTGAACAAGTGCGCAGTTCATTCCAGTATTTGATAGCCTCCTGGACCACGCTGGTGGAATTGATGTCCATCTATAAACGTTTGCGTAGCTTTGAAAGCGAGTTGAATGCGCAGCCAGCATCGCAAATGACCAATACTCTCAGTTAATGCAAGGAACGATATGCCTGTTTGCGCGCCGCGTCTTATCGCGACCACAATGACACTGCTGGCGGGAATGATTCTCGCCGGTTGTACCACACCGAAAAACACGACCAGCGCAGGAAAAGAGACGAAGGGGGCCGAAGCGGAAAAGCCCCGTGATGTGGCGAGCGTGGTCAGAGAAAAAATGCCCGCAAGTGTGAAAGACCGGGATGCGTGGGCGCAAGATATTGCCACCACCTTTTCGAGTCAGTCGATTGCACCGACGCTGGAAAATATCTGTTCGGTGCTGGCGGTCGCGCAGCAGGAATCTAACTATCAGGCCGATCCGGTGGTGCCCGGGTTGAATAAAATTGCCTGGAAAGAGATTGACCGTCGCGCGGCACGTTTACATATCCCACTTGCCCTGGTGCATACCGCGCTGAAAATTGAATCGTCCAATGGCAAAAGCTATAGCGAGCGTCTGGACAAGGTCAGAAGCGAAAAACAACTGAGTGAAATTTTCGACGATTTTATCAGCGTGGTGCCGATGGGGCAGACGCTCTTTGGTTCTTATAACCCGGTGCATACCGGTGGGCCTATGCAAGTCAGCGTTGCGTTTGCCGAGAAGCACACCAACGGCTACCCGTGGAAAATGGAAGGCTCGGTGCGACAAGAGGTCTTTACCCGTCGCGGCGGCCTGTGGTTTGGCACATACCACTTACTCAATTATCCGGCCAATTACACAGCCCCCCTTTACCGCTTTGCTGATTTTAATGCCGGACATTACGCCAGCCGTAATGCGGCGTTTCAGAATGCGCTAGGCAAAGCCACCGGCGTTAAACTGGCGCTGGATGGCGATCTGATTCAGTACGGCAGCAGCGATGCAGGAGTAACAGAACTGGCGGCCAGAAAACTGGAGGCAAAACTCGGGATGAGCGACAGAGATATCCGCCGCCAGTTACAAACCGGCGACAGTATTGCCTTAGAGAAAACGGCCTTATACCAGGGCGTTTACCGCCTGGCGGAACAGAAAAGCGGGAAGACGTTACCGCGAGAGATGCTACCGGGTATCCAACTGGAGAGCCCGAAGATCACTCGCAACCTTACAACCGCGTGGTTTGCGAAGCGTGTCGATGACCGCCGGGCGCAATGTATGATGAAAAACTAATGATGGCGTCGCCAGCGTAATACCAGGCCAATCACACCCAGAAATGCGCAGCCGATCAGGAAAGGCACCAGACCAAAAATGGTGCCGACGCCAAACCCCATCTCGACGTGTGGTCGGCTGGTGTCCTGCATTTGCATCAAATGTTCAAAGACCCCAGGCGCGTGCACCAACAGGTTAAGCAGTTGCGCGCCTGCCCAGAAGCAGAGCAGCACAAACACGGCATAGGCGATATTACCGGGCGTAGAGGCGTCGCGAGTTTTTTTACCCGAAAAGGGTTTCGACAGGGTAAAGTCAGCCATATAGACCTCCGCTACGTTTAATTACGTTGGCTCAGTGCCAGTGAATCGATGTAATTTTGACAGGTCGGTTAAATTGTCAACATCGGAATGGTGATAATTTCGCACCGGGAATGATTCCCGATGTGTAAATTTTGTACGCGCTCACATTTCGGTAACATTTTGGTTACCGAATTAACATTTCAGAATTTCCGCATATGCCACAGACGGGCCATGACAAATATGCGAGGATGGCGTTTTTATTGCCGGAGTTGTCATGAAGCTGCCTTCAAAAATACGCCGTGACTGGCATTACTATGCGTTTGCAATTGGTTTGATCTTTATTCTGAATGGCGTTGTGGGTTTGCTGGGTTTTGAAACGAAAGGCTGGCAAAACTATGCCGTCGGGCTTGTAACCTGGGTTATCAGTTTCTGGCTTGCCGGATTTATTATTCGCCGCCGCCCCGAAGAAAACGAAGAAGCGGCGAATGAGGAAGAAAAAACGCAGGATTAACCGTTCATCGAGCTTCTCAGCGCGCTATCAGCCTGATGGCGCGCCAAAGCCAGTTCAATCAGGCGCGTGATCAAATCGGTATAACCGAGACCACTCGCCTGCCACAGTTTCGGGTACATGCTGATATTGGTAAAACCTGGCAATGTGTTGATCTCATTGATGATAACTTTGTTGTCCGGCGTCAGGAACACGTCGACGCGCGCCATTCCGGCACAGCCCAGCGTCTGATAAGCCTGGACGGCGATGGCGCGAATATGATCGTTCACTTCGGGCGCGATTGCCGCCGGTACAACCACCTGCGCACCGTTATCGTCAATGTATTTGGTGTCGTATGCGTAAAACTCACTGTTAAGCACGATTTCACCGCAGGTACTGGCCTGTGGATCGTCATTACCCAGCACCGCACATTCGATCTCGCGACCGGTAATACCGGTTTCGACCACGACTTTATGGTCAAATTCGAACGCCAGGTTGATAGCAGCATGGTATTGCGCTTCGTTGGTGACTTTACTGACGCCAACGGAGGAGCCTTGATTGGCAGGTTTTACAAACAGCGGTAGTCCAAGCTTCGCCTGTATCTCAGCGAAAGAAATACGGTCGCGATTACTCCGGGTTAAGGTAACAAACGGAGCGATGGCGAGACCCGCATCACGCAGGAGGCGTTTGGTCACGTCTTTGTCCATGCAGGCGGCGGAGCCCAGCACATCGGAACCGACAAACGGCAGATTTGCCATACGCAGCAGGCCCTGGAGCGTGCCGTCTTCACCCTGAGTACCATGGACAATCGGGAAAATCACATCCACTTGCGGAAAGGGTTTAGCATCACTGGCATTCATCAGTTGCTGTGACGGTTGCCCCGGCACCAGCGCAACGCTGCTTTCAGAGGGATTAAGTGCAATTCGCGCCGGGTCGCTGGCATTTTGCAGATAATTATTCGCGTCGTTGATATGCCACTGACCCTGTTTATCGATCCCCAGCAGTACCACATCGAAACGCGTTTTATCCATTGCATCGACGATATTTTTTGCCGATTGCAGCGACACTTCATGTTCAGCCGACTTGCCGCCGAACACGACCCCTACCCGCAGTTTTGCCATCTCAACTTTCACTCACTTGAATCAGAAAGCACATACCATATCACTTCTGCCATACTGTTTTGCAGTGATTAATGGAGGGGATGCGTGAAAGGGAAAGGCTTAGTTGTTTTGTTTATACTGCTGGGCGGACTGGCGGTCGGCTGGCGCTATTTGCCCGCGTACTACAACCCCTTCGCGCCCTTTCAACTTAATGACCCGCCGGGGCGCATTACTCAGTTTAAGTTACGTCGGCTCGATGCGGTGCAGTGCTTCGATTTGCTGCAACAGGCGAACCAGCAACAGCTCATCTCCTCAACCTCTGTCGCGGATACTCAGGGGGACTGTCCGTTGAAAGAGGTGGTACGGGTGCGCGATTTTGGCCCGGTCAAACTCAGCAGTAGTTTTCTTGCCAGTTGCCCGCTGGCGCTCAGTTCAGCACTCTTTGTTGAACAACAGGCCCGGCCGCTAACGCAGCAATTTATGCGCAGTCCGCTCACGCGCATCGACCATCTGGGAAGTTACGCCTGCCGTAATATCTATCATCGACCCGATGCCCGGCTCAGTGAACACGCCACCGCCGAAGCGCTGGATATTAGCGGTTTTCGGCTGGCAAACGGCCAGCAAGTGACAGTACTGCGTGGTTGGCCGCGCGATGACACGCATCCCTGGCTACAGGCGATGTTAAGCGCAAGTTGTGGGTATTATGGCAACAGTCTCGGGCCGGAATATAACGCGGCGCACGCCAACCATTTTCATCTCGGGATGCGTGGGTTTGGACTCTGTCGCTAAAGCATAAACCACCGAAATAAGTGGGGTTTATATTCTGGGCTGTGGTCTGTGGTGGAATAGAGAAGATAAAACACCAAAAAAAAACGAATCGCACCTCTGGCGCGTATTCTTATTCCCGTTCTTGTTAACCTGTGCGTAATTTGCCAAAAACTGAAAAATAATTGCTGTTTATGGAATCCTGGAGAATTAACCTTATTTCCGTATGGTTCGGCTGTTTTTTCACCGGTCTTGCCATCAGTCAAATCTTACCGTTCTTGCCCTTATATGTCTCCCAGTTAGGCGTTTCTTCTCACGAAGCGTTGTCGATGTGGTCCGGGTTGACCTTTAGCGTCACGTTTATGGTTTCCGCGATAGTGTCACCACTCTGGGGCAGCCTTGCTGACAGGAAAGGGCGCAAATTAATGCTGTTGCGCGCCTCGCTGGGTATGGCCATCGCCATTTTACTGCAGGCTTTTGCGACAAATGTCTGGCAATTGCTTATTTTACGCGGCGTCATGGGGCTCACGTCCGGTTATATTCCCAATGCAATGGCACTGGTCGCCTCTCAGGCGCCTCGTGAGCGTAGTGGTTGGGCGCTGAGTACACTGTCGACGGCGCAAATCAGTGGGGTCATTGGCGGGCCGTTAATGGGGGGCTTTCTGGCTGACCATTTTGGTTTACGAACCGTTTTTTTAATCACCGCGACGCTATTGATTGTCAGTTTTCTGGTCACTCTGTTTTTGATCAAAGAGGGCGCGCGTCCTAAGGTCAGCAAGGCGCAGAGATTGAGTGGCAAAGCTGTTTTTTCCTCGCTACCTTACCCGGGCCTGGTGATAAGTCTCTTTCTGACAACGCTGGTTATCCAGTTATGCAATGGTTCTATCGGGCCTATCCTGGCGCTGTTTATCCAGTCTATGACTCCTGACAGCAGCAATATTGCATTCCTGAGTGGGATGATTGCCGCCGTACCGGGCGTGTCCGCGCTTATATCGGCACCGCGGCTGGGGAAGCTTGGCGATCGAATTGGTACTGCGCGCATTCTTATGGCAACTCTGGTCTGCGCCGTGGTGCTTTTTTTCGCCATGTCGTTTGTTACCTCGCCGCTGCAACTGGGCATTCTGCGTTTTATGCTTGGCTTCGCCGATGGTGCAATGCTGCCCGCCGTGCAAACGTTGCTGCTTAAATATTCCAGTGATCAGGTGACCGGACGTATTTTTGGCTATAACCAGTCGTTTATGTATCTGGGTAACGTGGTCGGGCCGCTGATGGGAGCGTCCGTCTCGGCGATGGCCGGATTCCGCTGGGTATTTGTCGCTACGGCGCTGGTGGTCTTATGCAATATCTGGCAACTGGCGCTGGCATTACGTAAAACGCGACGTTAAGCGAATATCCAGATCAGAAGCTTCTGGCTCCGGTCTGGATATAAATTTTCTTTATAGAAAAAATATATTCTTTTATCTCCCGCTTCGCTTTGACGCATGGATAAATTTGCTTTTACATCAGAGAAACGTTTCGTTACTCGATTTCTTGTTTCACGGTTATACATAGCGCAAATTTAGCGAAAAATAATAGATGCATCCACTTTGCAACTACAGAACAGAATGCTAACGTCATCGAATATCACATAAGGAAATAGCGCTATGAAAAATCTCATTGCAGAGCTGTTGGTAAAACTCGCGGAAAAGGAAGAGGAATCCAAAGAACTGGTTGCGCAGGTGGAAGCGCTGGAGATCGTTGTGACTGCACTTTTACGTCAAATGGCGCTGCCTGAGCAGCAGGCGCTTATCCAGAGTATCGAAGGCGCGATGGACGATGTTCATCCAGGAACGGACGTTTCCGATCATGATACGGAGTTGCTGCAACAGTATATAAAAAAGCTTTTAAGGCACCCGCGCACCTGAGATTTTGAGATAAATCACGCTGTCATCTCACTGTCATGCGCGGTGCCTATAGTCGCTCTGTTTTATTTCTTTTTAAGTATTTATACACGGAGAAAATAAAGTGAAACAGAGCGCATTATTCGTCGCCTTATTCCCTATGCTGTTTACCCCTGTTATTTATGCGGATACCACTTCCGCTACGACCGTTCTGGAGAATCGTGCCGCAAAGGGCGATATTACGACGCAAGGCGGTGCCCGTCGTTTAAGTGCCGATCAAACTGACGCAATACGTTCCTCGCTCAATGACAAGCCGGCTAAAAATATTATTCTGCTGATCGGTGATGGCATGGGCGATTCCGAAATTACCGCTGCGCGAAATTATGCCGAAGGGGCTGGCGGTTATTTTAAAGGCATTGATGCGTTACCGCTTACGGGCCAGTACACGCATTATGCGCTGGATAAAAAAACGGGCAAACCCGATTACGTGACCGACTCTGCGGCATCCGCAACGGCATGGTCTACCGGCGTGAAAACCTATAATGGCGCGCTGGGCGTCGATATTCACGAAAAAGATCATATGACGATCCTGGAGATGGCAAAGGCAGCCGGCCTTGCCACCGGTAACGTCTCGACAGCTGAATTGCAGGACGCTACGCCTGCCGCGCTGATTTCCCATGTGACGTCGCGTAAATGTTACGGCCCGAGCGTTACCACTGAAAAATGCGCCAGCAATGCGCTGGAAAAAGGCGGCAAAGGCTCTATCACCGAGCAGTTATTGAATGCACGTGCCGATGTCACCTTAGGCGGCGGGGCGAAGACATTCAGTGAAACGGCTACCGCGGGTGAGTGGAAAGGGAAAACGTTGCGTGAGCAGGCGCAGGCGCGTGGTTATCAGTTAGTAGGGGATGCCTCGACGCTGGCCGCCATTACCGAAGCAAATCAGGATAAACCTCTGCTGGGTCTGTTCTCTGATGGCAATATGCCGGTTCGCTGGGAAGGCCCGAAAGCCTCATTGCACGGTAACCTCGATAAACCCGCGGTGACCTGCACGCCGAATGCGAAACGTACTGACAGCATACCGACACTGGCGCAGATGACCGAAAAAGCGATCGATCTGCTGAGCAAAAATGAGAAAGGTTTCTTCCTGCAGGTAGAAGGCGCATCGATCGATAAACAAGATCATGCTGCCAATCCGTGCGGTCAGATTGGTGAAACCGTAGACCTTGACGAAGCCGTGCAAAAAGCGCTGGCCTTCGCCAAAAAAGATGGCAACACACTGGTCATCGTTACCGCTGACCATGCTCACGCCAGTCAGATTATCCCGGCTGATACCAAAGCGCCTGGTCTGAGTCAGTTGCTGAATACCAAAGACGGAGCGGTGATGGCAATTACCTACGGTAACTCTGAGGAAGAGTCGATGGAACATACCGGCACGCAGGTTCGTCTGGCGGCTTATGGACCACATGCGGCCAACGTCGTGGGGCTGACCGATCAGACCGACCTTTTCTTCACCATGAAGGACGCGCTTGGGCTGAAATAAGTGGCTGCCCGGCAGGAAAACTCTTCTGCCGGGTGGTTTTTTCGCCATGACAGACCATCCTTAAGGAGCAAGGCTTACAGAAGGATGGTGCTATGAAAATAATGTTACTTGTTACGCTCCTGTTCGGCCTGGTGTTTGTTACTGCACTCAGTGCCGCTGAGAAGACCCTTACCCCTCAACAACAACGTATGACCCTCTGCAATCAACAGGCTACTGCGCAGACCCTTTCCGGCGATGCCCGCAAGCGGTACATGAGTGATTGCCTGAAAAACACCAAAACCGAGCCCGGACAAAAAAGTCTCAGTCCCCAGCAGCAAAAAATGCGCGAATGCAACGCACAGGCGACGCAGCAGTCGCTTAAAGGCGAAGATCGCAGCAAATTTATGAGCGCTTGCCTGAAAAAAACAGGCTAATCCAAACGGGTGAGCTCGCCACGCGACTCACCCGAAATTTCATACTTTCCCCGCATGACCCCTCTCTATAATTTGGGAAAATGTTTCAGAATATTCCCAAAAATGATGAATGATAATAACTTTTACGCAACAGAGAGCGGCAAGGAAAGACGTAACACTCTGCACGATGACGATCCCCATACGCTGGGGCTCCAGTTTGCGCAGCGGGAAAGGCTGCCCCGGGCGATAGGGTTGGCCTGTTTGTTTATGCCGCTGGCTGGCGTACTGGTCTTACAGCCGATAGCGGGGGGCTGGTGGATTTTATTGGTTTTATGGAGCTTCGTCTGGCCGCATCTGGCCTGGCAACTGGCGGCGCGCTCAAGCGATCCCTTCACCAGCGAAACGCACAATTTAAAGGCTGATGCCGTGCTGTCCGGTGTATGGATAGCGCTAATCGGTGTGAATATGCTCCCGTCAATCGCGCTGGCAATGATGGTTTTTATCACCACGATGGGCGCGGGTGGGCCCCGGCTGTGCCTTGCCGGGGTTGTTATGATGGCGGTTGCCTGTCTGGTTACTCTCCAGCTCACCGGCACGACTATTTCGCCTGCCAGTTCGTCACTTATTATCTGTCTTACGGTGCCGGTACTTCTGCTCTATCCACTCATTTTTTCATGGGTCAGCTTCCGTCATGCCGCGAGGCTGGAGGAACACAAACGTCGCCTGCAGGTGATGAGCATTCGTGACGGTATGACGGGTATTTACAATCGCCGCCACTGGGAAAGTCTTCTGCGGGATGAATTCGATAACTGTCGGCGCCATCAACGAATTGCGACGCTGCTGCTGATCGATGTCGATCATTTCAAAACCATTAACGATACCTGGGGACATGATGTGGGTGATGAGGCGATCATTGCCATTACCCGCCATCTGCAACTGACTTTGCGCGGTAGCGATCTGATTGGGTGTTTTGGTGGTGATGAATTCGCCGTCATTATGTGCGGCACGCCATCAGAAAACGCGATTGCGGCCATGGAGCGTGTCCATGATCGCCTTACCGCCTTCCGCCTGCCTTCTGCTCCGCAACTGGCGCTGCAAATCAGCGTTGGCGTTGCTCCATTGACCGATGAGATGACCCATTATCGTGAGTGGCTAAAATCCGCCGATCTTGCGTTATACAAAGCGAAAAAAGCCGGGCGCAATCGCACCGAAGTGGCCGCCTGATACCCCGGCTGGTTGCTATAGGCCCATTCTCTGCCAGGCTTAACGGGTCATCATTACACATTGAGTACTTCTTATTTCCTCGTGGTGTGCGCTGTCTGGCGTTACGTCCGTATCACCAACACTGACACGAGAGCAATGTTATGAGCTACCAATACGTCTTAGATATCAACTCACTACCGGAGAACACGCCGGTTAAAGTCGAAGTGGCGGGTACCGCCATGATCCTCATCCGCACCTTAACCCAGGTGCGCGCATTTCAGAGTAAATGCCCCCATGCGGGCGCCCCACTTGAAAAAGGGGCTGTATGTGAAGGGCGCCTGGTTTGTCCGTGGCATAAAGCTGAATTCGACATCAGGAACGGACAATGGCTTGAGCCGCTTGCGCTGACCAGCCTTAAGCAATATCCGGTGCTGCTGGAACAAAACCGCGTCCTGGTAAATCCACGCCCGATGTCCCCTGCCAGCAGGCCGATGATCCGTGGTGAACAGGAACAGACCACGGTTATTTTAGGAACCGGGGCGGCCGGCAGTTCCGCCGCTATAACGCTGCGTGATTCGGGCTACACCGGCCGCTTAATCCTTCTCGATAAAGAACAGGATGCCCCCTATGACCGTACGGCACTGAGCAAATTTGTTCCCGCAGGCAAAATGAAAATCAGTGACGTGCCGCATGTGCTGGACGAGGCCTTTTACCAGCAGCCGGGCGTTGAAAGCCTGCGTGAAGAGGTGGCCGATCTCAATAGTCGCGAGCACATTCTCACTCTGAGCAGCGGACAAACGCTCCATTTTGACAAACTGTTGCTGGCGACAGGCGGGCAGCCGTTATGTCCTGATATTGAAGGTAATCACCTGAGTGGCGTCCACGTTTTGCGGGATCTCCATCAGGCGCAGCAGTTGCTTAGCGATGTGGAGCAGGAACATCAACTGGTGATCATCGGCAATAGCTTTATTGCCATGGAACTGGCCGCGGCCTTACGCAATCAGGATATTGATGTGACGGTGGTGTCGCGCCATGAATTGCCTTTTGTTCCGCAGTTTGGTGAAGAGATGGGCCAGCACTTTCTCACTATGCATAAGCAGAATGGGGTGAAATTTGTGACCGGGGAACCTGTGGCGCTTGAGGGCAACGGGCATGTGCAGGGGGTACGCCTGAAAAATGGTCTTATGCTGCCTGCACATGTGGTGGTGTTTGCCACCGGGGTCCGTCCGTTTACCGATCTGGCCCATGATCTTCATCATGAAGAAGACGGTAGCCTGACGGTGGATGAAACCTTATGCGCCGCGCCAGGGGTGTGGGCGGTAGGCGATATCGCCAGCTATCCGGCGCCGGAAGGCAGACGCCGGATTGAACACTGGCGCGTGGCGCAGCAGCAGGGGCGACTGGCGGCAAAAAACATGCTGGGTGAACACCACGCGTTTGATCGGGTACCGTTTTTCTGGACTACCCATTTCGGTACGCGCTTTGAATATCTGGGTTATGCGCGGGAGTGGGACAGTGTGAAAATGCTCGGCTCGTTTGAGAGTAAACGCTTTGCAGTGCTCTATGGCGAAGAGGGCATGCTAAAAGCGGTGCTGAGCTGTGGTGAAAATACGGCAACGGCAGAACTGCTGGTGAAAATGCAGCAGCCGATGCCTCTGCGTCAGGCCAGTGAAATGCTGGCGTAGTGCTGATTGCGCCGCTGGCAGACCGGCGGCGCAATCAGGGGCTTATTTACTCATCTGTTCGGATTTCGCCATACAGGCCTGAATAGCGTCGATAACAGCCGCGCGGAAGCCTTTCTCTTCAAGCACTTTGACCGCTTCGATGGTCGTACCGCCAGGGGAGCAGACCATGTCTTTCAACTCTCCCGGATGTTTGCCCGTTTCGAGTACCATTTTTGCCGAACCCATCACTGCCTGCGCGGCAAATTTGTAAGCCTGGGCACGCGACATCCCGCCCAATACGGCGGCATCGGCCATGGCTTCGATAAACATAAAAACATACGCCGGGGCGGAACCACTGACACCGACCACCGGATGGATCATCGGTTCGGCAATCACTTCGGCGGCGCCAAAGCAGCGGAAGATAGTAAGCACATCGGCAATATCTTCCGGCGTCACCAGGGCGTTGGGCGTAATGGAGGTCATACCGGCATTCACCAGCGAGGGTGTGTTAGGCATGGTGCGTACGATTTTCCGATCGTGGCCAAGCGCCCGAGCCAGTTGATCAAGCGTGACGCCTGCGGCAATCGAGACGACCAACGACTCTTTGTTCAGGCTGGATGCGACGTCGCTAAGCACCTTGACCATAATATTCGGTTTTACCGCACCAAAGACGATGTCGGCTATCTGGGCCACTTCCTGCGCGCTCTGCGCGGCGTTAATGCCGTACTGATCATGCAGTGCGGCGACGTTGTCCGGCGATGGGGTATAGACCCAAATCTGCCCGGCCTGTACCTGGCCGCTGGCGATCAGACCGCCGAGAATGGCTTTGCCCATGTTGCCGCAGCCGATAAAACCGATTTTTTTCTCCATTACGTCTGTCTCTCTGCTGTTAAGTGTTCTGAGTTATAGCTTAACGTGGAAAGGCTTACAGGGCTAAAGCTTAACGTCATCCTTTGCGAAGCGGGGCATTTAACGCGACAATGCCCGAAACGAGAGTGAGGAGCGATGATGGCGATTTGGGTTGATGCGGACGCGTGTCCGAATGTGATTAAAGAGATTCTGTTTCGTGCAGCCGATCGCACGCAAACGCCGTTGACGCTAGTGGCGAATCAAAATATTCGCGTACCGCCATCGCGCTTTATCCGTTCCGTACGCGTTGCAGCGGGGTTTGATGTCGCAGATAACGAAATTGTGCGGCTGTGTGAGCCGGGCGATCTGGTGATCACGGCTGATATTCCGCTGGCGGCGGAAGTCTTAGCCAAAGGCGCGGCAGCCGTTAACCCGCGCGGCGAGCGCTACACTGAAGCGACGATTCGCGAACGGCTGACGATGAGAGATTTTATGGATACGCTACGCGCCAGCGGCATTCAGACCGGCGGTCCGGACAGTCTGTCACAGCGCGACCGTCAGCAATTTGCCGCACAACTGGATAAATGGCTGCTTGAGCGTCAGCGCCGCAAGACTGACCAGTAGTTTCATCAACCGTTATATGAATATGTTACGCTAAACGAGCCTGTGGGCTTGTCAACAGACAATCTTTTAAAGTAAGGTTATCGCTACATAGGTTGCATTAAAATCTTTACACTACAATGTGGCGTCATCTCTGGATTCTAATGAGGAAGGATGCAAGTTGTTTTTGAAGCGTAACGATTTGTTTACGATCACTCGACGCCCGGCAGGGTGATTTACCATTACCTTATTTTTCTTTTTTCACCTTGCGATATCAGAGGGAACATCCGTTCATGACGCTACCCATTTTTTTGATTGGCGCACGTGGTTGCGGTAAGACTACCGTTGGTCATGCGTTATCACAATTACATGTTTGTCAGTTTGTTGATACCGACCACTGGTTGCAGGAGCAGGCGCAGATGACTGTCGCCCAGCTCGTAAGCAAAGAAGGCTGGCATGGTTTCCGTGCGCGTGAAACCGAAGCGCTGGAAGCTGTCACCGCCCCTGCGCGTGTTGTCGCCACTGGCGGCGGCATCATTCTGAGTGAATACAATCGCAAATTTATGCGCGAACAGGGCGTGGTGATTTACCTGTCTGCGCCTGTTTCTGTGCTGGTGGATCGTCTGGAAGCGTATCCAAAAGAGAGTCAGCGTCCGACATTGACCGGTAAGCCTATCCGCGAAGAGGTGGGCGAAATTCTGGCCGGGCGTGAAGCCCTTTACCGCGAAGCCGCACATTATGTGGTGAATGCGGCGCAAGATCTTGACCTGGTGATCGCTGAAATTCAGACCGCTCTGCGTCTGGCGCGCGCCAGCTAGCGAAACGATTGTCTATACTTAAGGCCTGACCCCGTAACTGAGGTAACGTCATGCCTGGTAAACCACCTTATCCTCGTGAAGCCCGTGTTGTTGCTGTAGAAAAAGGCACAGCCGGGCAGACCGTCACCTGGTACGAATTACGTGCCGACCATCCCAAACCTGACTCATTAATCAGCGAGCATCCCACTGAGCAGGAAGCACTGGATGCTAAAAAGCGGTATGAGGATCCAGATAAAAACTGATTGCCTTGAAAAAGTTCTGAAACATGAAATAAGCGGGGCCTCATCACATTTTTCACTCTGGCAAGATGGATGAGGACCGTCAATAATCAGACATTACTGGCGTATTTGGGAATCTTTAAGAACCTGGAAGTTGCCTGTGCATTTAGGCTGCGTCAAAGCATTAACGAAAAAGCAGTGTTGCAAGGTGGATGAACAAGATGAGTTCAACGATGGCGATCCTCACCGTGGGGGTGGTGCCTGTTCAAACGATATTACCGTTGCTGACCGAGCATATTTCTGAACAGCAGATAACCCATTTCAGCCTGCTTGGAAAAATGGACCCTCAGGAAGCCCTGACAGAGTACAGGGTTGAGCGGGGTGAAACGCCGCTACCCACACGCCTGTGCGATGGCAGTATTGCGATGGTCTCACGCGAGAAAGTGGAGCGTGATCTGCAAAGCGTTATCGAAGTGATGGATAACCAGGGTTACGACGTGATTTTGCTGATGAGCACGGCGGATATCCGAGGGCTTAACGCGCGAAACGCCATTCTTATTGAGCCACAACGTATTATTCCTCCGCTGGTGGCCTCGATTGTAGACGGTCATCAGGTGGGGGTAATTGTACCGATCCCTGAATTGATGCAACCGCAACAGCTAAAATGGAGCGTACTGGAAAAGACGCCCTTTTACACGCTGGCACACCCGTACGAGGCGACCGAGTCCGAGCTGGTAGCGGCGGGAAAAGAGCTTATTGAGCAAGGTGCGGACGTATTAATGCTAGATTGCCTCGGTTTTCATCAGTGGCACAGAGATTTGCTCCAGAAATCATTGGATGTGCCAGTGCTACTCTCTAATGTTCTGGTGGCGCGTCTCGCTTCGGAACTGCTGGTATAAGCTTTCCTGTCCTGCAATTTCGCGTGACAGGAGCGAAGTCTGGCCTCTATAGTGTTTTTCCATACATTTTCTTTATAAGGGCCAGTTCATGCTTCAAAGTAACGAATACTTTTCCGGTAAAGTGAAATCCATTGGTTTTACCAGCAGCAGTACAGGCCGTGCCAGTGTGGGCGTGATGGCGGAAGGTGAATACACCTTCGGTACCGCGCAACCAGAAGAGATGACGGTTATCAGCGGTGCGCTGCACGTTCTTCTGCCGGGTGAAACGGAATGGAAGACTTACTCTGCGGGTGAAGTGTTCAATGTTGCCGGACAAAGTGAATTCCATCTGCAGGTAGCTGAGCCGACGTCTTATCTGTGTCGTTATCTGTAAAAAAACGCCCGGCTTAACCGGGCGTTCTGCTTTTTAGTGTCTGATACCTTTCATCTTAGCGTTGAGCCTCGCCCCCCAGCCCCTCCACAAGACTGTGGATTAGCGTCGCCAGTTCACCGGTCATCAGAATGAAATCGGCATCAAAGCGCTGGGCGACATCATCACGGTCAATATCTTCGTTCTGATCCCGCAACTCATCACCAAATTTCAGGCGCTTAATCGAACCATCATCACACACAACAAACTGAATGCGTTGCTGCCAGTCGAGCGCCAGTTTAGTCACCACTTTACCCGCTTCGATATGCACGGCGATTTCATCGCTGACCAGTTCCTGTTTTTTACAGCGAATCACGCCGCCATCTTCCAGCATCGCTTTCAGCTCGGCTTCGTCGAGAAGCTGAAAACCCTGCGCTACCGTGCCAGAACGTACCCATTCCGTCAGCGTCAGTTCAATCGGTGTTTCCAGCGTCAGGGGGACTACGGGCAGAGAGCCCAGGCTTTTACGCAGCAGTGCCAGCGTATCTTCCGCTTTTTTGGCGCTGGCGCAGTCCACCATAATGAGCCCATTCACGGTATCAATC
>OKVJ01000403.1_pt1 | contig 17026 bp, 29 predicted proteins | sample 1606921 | NCBI WGS metagenome assembly OKVJ01 (sample SAMN03281016, study PRJEB24777) | human gut metagenome | isolation source: fecal sample PR161 from 1 month old female Malay infant, caesarean...
GTGGAAAAAATAGCCTAAATAGGCTGATTCGATGTGTTTGCGGGAAAAAAATCGGCCCAGATCCGCGAAATTTTAATCAGCGAGTCAGCTTGGGAAGAAATGACCTGCTTATTCGCACCTTCCCTAGACAAATTGACTCATTATCAAGAAATGGCTACGACTTAAACAAAGAGCTTGCGATAAAAATTCCGAAAAATAAATAAAATTAAGCCCACGGGTCGTACTCGCTGATCACGTTGGGCTGCTTGCCGCCGGCAGCAGGGAAATCTGAGCGCTTAGTCACCGGGTATGCGAACGTCAGAAGCAGCGCATCGCCCTTGCCCGGCGACCGGCCCAGACGCTCTTTGATATCCTGTTTCGGCTCCATGACGATCTTGCCGTCCACCCTCACCTTGTACTCTGCAGCTGACAGGTCATCCGCCGTCTCCTGGTCGTCAAGCGCGCCGCCGAGCTTGAGCCACGTCTTACAGGCGTTGAACATCTCGCCGCGCTTATTCAGCATCTGCGGGTCTGCCGATGCGCCTCCGAACGGCACAAGCTGCCAGGTGCGGCCCCAGCCGTCACCGATGGACTTCAGTCCGGTACCGTAGCCGAAATCGATAAACACCGCGTCAGCCTGGTACTGGTCCTCAAAGTCGGCGATACGCTTCGCCATAATCAGATCGTCGGTGGTCTTGTTGCCGGTCCACAGCACTTTGCTGTGCAGCCCCTGGCGGAGATAAATCACTGCATCATCCACGCCGGAATATGCCGGGTCGACGCCGATTATCCGCGGGGCGTGCGCCACCTGCGCAGCGGTAACCACGCGCTTCATCGCTTCATCGGTAAGCCCGGTTGGGATAAACTGCAGTTCTGAGGCGTCCGGGAAGATCCCGCGCACGCGGACCTTCACAAAGTCGCTGTCCTCGCCGTAGTCATCGACCCATTTCTGCAACTGCTGTTTGTTGGTGCCTTCGACGGTGCGACTGTCGATCTGCGCGCACTTCCAGCGATGCTTGTATTTGCGGAAGCACTCCCGGAATCGCCCGGTGTTGCGCGTCGGGTTACCGAACGCCACCCAGATGATTTCGGTGTCTTCGTCCGTCAGCGCGCCCTCGGCAACCTCCCAGACCAGATCCGCGATGTTGGATGCCTCGTCGAACACCACAACGATACGCTTACGCTCGTTGTGCAGGCCAGCAAACGCCTCGGTGTTGTGCTCAGACCAGGGAATAGCATCGGCGCGCCAGCGTTTGTCGTGGCCCGGATCGTTGCTGTACATCGCGGTGGCGGTGCAGGTGAACCACTCTTTCGTGATAGCCAGGTTCGACCATTTGATGATTTCCGGCCAGGTCTTCGTGCGCAGCTGGTTGTCGGTGTTGGCGGTCACCACCACCTTGCAATCTTCACAGGTGGACATGGCCCAGTTAATCAGCATCGAGATGAATGCAGATTTGCCGATGCCGTGGCCGGATGCGCGGGAAATCATCAGCGGCTGGTGACGTGTCGCGGGATTCTGCAGGTGCTCGCCTATCTCGCGGAATGCGTCAGCCTGCCACTGTCGCGGCCCAGTGGCGTGCGCCAGCTCTGTGCCATCCTCGCCCCACGGGAACGCATAAAGCGCATATCCCAGCGGGTCATGGGTGAAGCTGGCGATATCGTCGATCAACTGTTCTTCCGGGGATAAAGCGGCGTCTGTCACTGGTCACCACCCTGACGCTCTTTCAGGCGGCGCCGGGCGGCGGCCATGCGATCGGCAATGGTGACGTTCACGTTAACTTCCATGCGCTCTTTGAACGCGTTAACGTCGACGTGCTTACCGATAAGCTCTAGGTTTTTCACCTTGTCGGGCCATTTCACCTTCTTCAGGATATGCTCGACATCCTCAACAGAGAGATCCGCCTCGCCATTCTCTTTTTGCAGAGAAGCCTGGGTCGTCTTGATGGTAGCGATATCCATAGCACTGAGAGAGGTACGCCAGACCTTCGGCCATTCAGCGATCGGCTTCATCCCGCCGTCATCGTTCAGGATATCCAGCACGTCCATCTGGTCGATTTCCACCAGGCGCAGCAGCACATAATCGGCGCTGACGCGCAGGCGCTTGTTGCGCTCTTCCATCAGATCAGCGATTCGTTTCTGGATACGTTCATCACGCATCATCGTGCTGGCTTTGACGTGGGCAGACTTTGGGGAGAACCCGGCATTGATGGCCGCCTGCGTCTGATTTTCAGGGCATTTCACATACTCCTGGGCATAGGCTTCCTGCATCACCGTCAACGGTTTGTACTGAGTTGATTTGCGCTTCGGATCCTTTGGCATGGTAAACACCCCGAAAATAATTACCTTTTAGGTAATAATACCATGCCACCAGCGATGTTACATGATCGGAATATCATCATCACTCACCCACCCGGCCCGGTTTATCAGGTAGGTAACGACACCCCGCACTTCAACATCGTCCAGGGCTTCCCCTTCCAGCGCCTCACCATCATCAGTGATCAGCGCCTGCCCACGGACGACAGCGAATTCAGTTTTCCCGGCATATGCGATAAGGACATGATCACCCTGCTTTGGCCTGCGGCAGACATCGACGATGGCATAACCGGCGGCAGTCTCCAGGGCGCGACAGTTGGCGTCATACTGACAAAGGCGGGAAACGGTTAGCGTTTGCTCAACGTAGTCTGCGGCAGGTGATGGAAACCCCATGATGACCTCACATAAAAAATACTGTACATTTAAACAGTATAATCATGTGAGGATTTAGTCAATCTGTCGTGACATGTCACAGAGGTAATTTTGTTTCATGCCAGCCGAGTGTGACCCAGCACTGAGAATCGCCAGCGCATGGGCATGACGCCACCGGCAGCGCATCGCCACACTTGCCGCAGCGGCGTTTGCTGATGGCGTTAATCCGGCCGCGAACTCGCGCATCATCCTGGCGGATCAGCAGCGCGATGTACTCGGCCATTTCGTAGGGATCGCGACCAGGGCGCCGGGCGGCGCAGTTACGCGCCAGCATTTCCTGCTCCTGCTCGTCGAGAACCAGCTCAATCTTACGCTCACCGGCGGCGGACTGCCGCGCGCGCTGCGCGGCTTTGCGTTCTGCTGATGACTTAGCCATTATGTGGCCTCCCGAGCCTAGCACATTCAGGCAAATGAGCCCTCACTAGCGCTTCAGCGACGGAGGTGACACCGTACTGCCGCAGCGCGCCACCCACTTTCCGCCCTTATGCTATACTTTTTACTCGTCTTAGATTTTCTTAAATGTTTCGATGTCATTTTCTTCATAGCGGGGGTTATATGATTAATGGTAGGGATGAGATGTTTGCTGTTAAGGGGGTATTTTCTAAGTCCAAAGCGTCTATCTTAGAATCAAATTGCGCAAATATTGAGAAAAAATTGAACGAAAAGTATGGCCCAAAACCTGAAGAACAAATTAATTACATTTGGAATCCAATTAGATTTTATATTCATACAAGCACAACTTCATCTGCTGGTGAAATCAATAACATTATCATAGGTGTACATAGCTCCATAGCCATTGCTCGCGAGGGTCGAGAGCAGCTAATAAAGCTAGGCTACGATGTGGATGATGTAATTGTTTGGTAGGATAAACGTCGTATGGTTTGTTCGTATGCCGCGCTCACCGCGCGGCTTTGCGGGGGATTAGCCAACATTCCAACACGGATCATTTGCGGCTTTCGACTGTGTTTCGATACAGATTCCTACATGACAATGGCTCATACTACAACCGAACCATCTCCGCCAATGAATGCCATCCATGCAAATTTCAAGAGTTTGATAATTACCTCTGAATCTAACGCCCTCAAACAACATGTCAAGGCGCTCAACGATAATACCATGCGGAGGATTTAATTTTAAAACGAGGATTATGTTACCAGGCCCACTACGTATTGTTATCCTAGGACCAATACACTCAACATCCCAATTTCCTGTACTTACAGACCATTCATTATCATTAATAACAAGGGCATCTCTTCCGACAGAGTCACAAAACACCCCCGAAAGCAGCATTGGTGAACTAACTTCCTGAGGTGGACGAACAGATAGCAAAGAACGTCCATTAACCATAATCAAATGAGCACAATCATAGAAAGTGACCCCCGCAAATACGACTTCAATCGGGTCACTATGAAAGTCAAACATTTCATTAGCGTGCCCATTCCTAATACAAACTGGATTTTGATTAGCTTGGGCTACAGTCTCTCGAGACAACCTTCCTCGGGCTCGGCTTTGGTTGCATCTAGGGCACAATAAAGTCATCCCATCAGGATTATGCTCTGTAGCATCTACAAAATCAGGTGCAAAATGCTCATAATCATAAAAAACAACGCCACATATTACGCAACCGAAACCACATCTCTGCCTGACTTCTCTTTTGACACCTTCAGGAATTGTTCTCGACAACCCATGATCATTAGTATTTGCCATTCCTATGCACCTCACATAAAACCTCTTTAACTATAATCGATACATATAAGGATGAAAAACTACCTGTAATTTGAGAAGAAAATTACTTTTTAATCCATCGTCTTGATTTTCGGACAGTGTGCGATTGCCACATCCCACAATTCACGCAGAGAATCATAAGCATCAGACCAATTAGCGGTTACATAAGCACCAATTTTAGTATTTAGTTGAAAAGCTCTTAACTGCTCCGGTGAGACATCCTTCGGCACAATCACGTAACCGGGAGGCGCAACAAAACGAACCTCTACTGAGCTGTCTTGTCCGGATGCTGGGTCAATACCATTTACCGGCGATGACTGTGTCTTCTCCAGTGCCTCTACCATAGCCAAAACGTCAGGATCACTGACATCAACTACCGTTATGCGCGACTCTACGTAATGTTCATCGGCAATGCTGCGACCTGGTGCGTAATGGCAACCAGTTTCATCATAGGTAGCGCCACTACAGCCATAAGTAATGCGGCTTGCCGACATACGCTGAATTGTCATTTCGGCGCCGCAAATATGGCATTTAGGAACCTCAGTTGGGCGGTAACGCTGACGGATTTCTTCGAGTTTTTCCACTGTCAGTTCGGTGATATCAGTCATTACTTGCCTCCTCGAATAACACTTCCCCTTCGATGCCACCTAAGGCATAAACAATCGAACCATCGTCCTGGTATTCGATAGGCATAGCGCTCCAGCCTTCACCTGCAGGGTCTTCATCATCGCCAACCAGAATAAAACCGCCGGCAGATTCTACAGCTTCGTAATATTCGCCTTCAGTCCAGTAGCCTTCGGTATCTTTGATGCATTTGACTTTCATGCTGATACCCTCCCATATCCTGCATATGGTGTTTCCCCGACAAAGGCATCCAGGGCTGAAATGTCATCGGGATTTTTGACGATATACTCAACAGGTTTATCGTCATACGTGGTGCGATTCTTCTGGACCTTCCAGCCACCATCCGTATACGGGCAACGGCGAAACTTCACTCCATCACCACCTGTGACATGCCAGACCCGGAATTCACCAGTTCGTGTCCCACTGTAAGTACCACCTTGAAATTTCTCAGCACCTTCAACGACAAAGCGCCATTTACGTTGTTTGCTCATTTGGCCACCTTCACGAAAATTACCCAGTGCGTTTTGTCTGCTTTCCCGGTGCGTTGCCAGATGGCCGGCTTCTCGTCGGTCAGCGCGATAATCTGGCTAACCGGTATCTGGGTTTCGTTCCATTTGAAGATAAGAACGCCGTGTGGCCGCAGTACGCGAAATGCCTCTTTAAACCCAGCACGCAGGTCATCGCGCCAGGTGTCTTTGTTCAGGCGACCGTATTTCTTACCCATCCAGGCGTTTTCACCTACGCGTTCAAGGTGTGGCGGATCAAACACGACAATAGGGAAATAGGCGTCAGCGAACGGCAGTGCGCGGAAGTCGGCGATAATGTCCGGGCTGATAACCAGGCTGCGTCCGTCACAAAGTGTGTGCTGCTCGGAGCGAATGTCGGCGAACACTGCACGCGGGTCCTGTTTGTCGAACCAGAACATGCGGGAGCCACAGCACATGTCGAGGATGGTTTGCTCAGTCATTTGGCCCCCTCGCGCAGCTGCTTGGCGAACTTAAGCGCTTCTTCGGTCGTTCCATTCCAGCGCCCACCTCTGCTGGAAACCCACTCCTCCACCCCATCAGCCTTAATCCCGGCCACGATGCGATCAGTGGCGGGGGCTTCTAACATGGAAAGCAAATCGGAGATTGTCCCTTGCGCATCGCACAGCCGGATAAGGGCATCCATTTGCTCTCCATCAGCGTCATAGCTATACAATCCGATCGTATCATGGTGGGATTCCATCTCCTCGAATGCTTCCAGGACGCCAGCCTTCAGCGCCACATTCTCCGCAGCCAGCTGCTTAAACGCTTTCGCCAGCTTCAGGAACTTCTGCTCTCTGATCGACAGCTCGCCTGCGCTCTCCAGGGAGGCGATGAGCTCGTTTACTGTTGAGATGTTCATGCTGCCACCAACTCGATCGCCAGATAAGCCACATACAGGACGGCGACGATTGCCACCCACCCAATGATGTTTGCCACCATCACGAACAGCAGCAGTGACCGCCGACTGTAATTCACGAAATCAAAATCCATACTTACCCCCGCTTACCCGTTTAACCTATTGATTCAATTGATATCAATGAAGATCGTTGTTTTAGAACTCTTCGACCCTCCACCCGCCGCCGGCTTTTGCCGGGAGCTTCGTTACTCCGATGATCCGGAATGGGTACTGGTCGGCGGCGACTTTGGTTTTCACCCTGGCATCGTCGTTCCAGTAACCCCCCTTAACTTCGTGCATTTCCAGTTGGCCGTTTGCCAGCATCACGGCGAAGTCAGGCGTGTAGAACGTGTTGTCAGCCAGACGCAGCTTGATGCCTTCGAACCGGTACCAGGCGATTTCCCCGTAGCGCTTACGCAGCTCAAGCTCTTGCGCATACGCCGTTTCGGTTTTGTTCATCTGGCCCGCTTTAAGCCGGCCAAGTGCCTGTAGTGTCTTTCGCATGATTTTTACCTTATTGGTAACTTATAACCATAAACGGATCAATATAAATAGTCTTGCGCATATTTTATTACCCCTTTGGTAAACATTAAGGCGTAAAAAAATGCGCTTCCGCGCTGCGCTGGCTGTCAGGGCGCCGGTCCGCCCCTGAATCCCGGCGGGATCTCGGTATCCGGACGGGATATGGTGTTCACATCTCGCTGCCCAGAGCCGCCTTTCAGCTCGAACAGCCCTTTCCAACCCTTCGCCATGCTCTGCTTCACGATCTGCATCTGCCGTGTGTGGTTTCCGCCAGACAGGTTAATCAGTTCGGTGATTGCTGCCCCCTCGCTCCGTTCAGTTGGCGCGTAGGCTTTAAACCGCATTTCTGACCTGTAGGCCTTCCACTCATCCCAGGCTTCGGCATTGAGTTGTTCAGGATACGGATAAGATTTTTTTGGCTCCCTTCCCCTTGGGGGGTTAGGGGGGATCTTATCTTTTACTTCTTCCTCTTCCTCTTCCTCTTCCTCTTCCTCTGGTAACGCTTTTTGTAACGCAGCCAGCGTTACTTTCTGCGTTTCATTTTTACGGTGTGCTGCAACCCTTCTGTTTGTAAGTGCCCGTTTTTTAGAGCTTTCCCCATTATGGCGCTCAAAGTTGGGGAGAATAAGCTTGTTGCCGTCGTAAGCGAGCCAACCAACAGCGATCAGTGCATCAGCGAATCCTGTAATAAAAGCGATACGGTCAAGCACTCCTTTTGTAACGCTGCCAGCGTTACCGTCGACAGTCTGCTGATCCGCCCATGCCCATATGCGAACGAGCTTACCAAGTACCGCGTCGGGGTCGATATTCAAGATTTCTGCTATCTGGAAAATCTCCGGCTTGTCTGGTGTGATCACCTCAACTTTTATCCAGCTACTGGCCATCCTGCACCCCCATATAAGCGCGAATGAAAGCCGCAGCTGCCTGGGCGTTTATGGCGTTGCCGTACCCTTTCAGGCGGCCGACGCGGTTGCTGCTTGCCACTCTTTCCACCCCGGGCTCGACTCGTCCCATGCGTGCGGCAGCCCCATCAACCAGCGGGAATGTGCCGGGTTCAACTGGACGCCATTTGCCATCTCGACAAAAGAGCCAGTCCGCATCTCGCCAAAAACCGTTAACCTCAAGGGGCCGCAGGTGAACGCCTGGCGCGGCAACTGGTCCAGTCGCTCTTTCCCGTCCCGCAGCGCCGTCATTCCCGCCGAATCCTTCCAGTCGCGTGAGGTTGGTGTCACCCATGCCGCTAGCACTGCAAAGTCCTGTAGATTGGGCTGGCGACCAGCCTCCTTCCTCGCTATTACCTTTTTCCAGTCCTGGTAACAGTTTTTGATGTTGCTCGCCAGCGGGCTCGGCCACCCAGTAAGCTCGCTCTCTGATGTGCGGAGCACCGATGCCCGCTGACGTAAACGGCACAAGCCCGAAGGCGTATCCCATTCCTTCCAGGTCAGCTTGTACAAGGTCGAACCATGTGTTTGCGTTACCGCTTGCAACCTGTTCGCCAAAGACATGCTGAGGTCTGCGCTCGCTGATGAGGTGGAAGAAGTGGGGCCAAAGGTGCCGCTCGTCAGCAAACCCATCTCCTTTGCCTGCCGCGCTGAAAGGCTGGCACGGGCAGGAGCCAGTCCAGACCGAGCGATCATCAGGCCATCCGGCGAGGCGGAGGGAATGGGACCAGACGCCGATCCCGGCGAAAAAGTGGCACTGGGTAAATCCTCTGAGGTCGTCAGGTGTGACATCTTCAATACTCCGTTCGTCAACTTCGCCCGGGGCGATATGCCCGGCGGCTATGAGGTTACGCAGCCACTGCGCCGCGAATGGGTCGATCTCGTTGTAGTAAGCTGAAGGCGTCATGCTGCCTCCCTGGCCTTTCTGACTGCTTTCAGACGCTCCGATCTCATCTGCGCCTGCCGGCGCGCGCGCTCGTTATTGCACGTAACGCACTCGCCGCTGATGGTGTATCGCTCGCTGTCATGGCCATGCTTACACGCCTTCCCTGTGTAGAACCGGGTGAGCCCCTGTTCAATGGCCTCTCGCTGGGTAATTCGCTTCATCGACTTGCCCTCTTTCTGCATTTGTCTTTGGTAATTTTGCAGCAAGCCAAAAAAAGATCAACCGTATTTGGATAATTATTACCAAATTGGTGTACAGGGAGAGGCAGGAGCCGCCTGGGGGTGGCGGCGCGGGTGAGTTTTGAGGATTAACGTTCGTGGAACCAGAGGACCAGGTCGGATTTTGCGGAGATCCACTTACGGGATTTGCAGGCTTTAAACAGTCTTTCTAACAGAGGCTTACGTGGGATTCGTCTACGACCAGTCAGGTGAACCTGAATGTAGTGGCTGGTCGTGCCGGCGTCACTTGCGAACTCTTCTCGCTCAGCCGGCGAGAGGTCGAGCCAGCAGCGTTTGAAGTCAAATTTTTGCACATCGCTCATATTTTTTTAGTCCCGGACTAACTTTAGACAGCCTGATTATTACCAATCTGGTGTAAAAATCAATGACTGTTACCTTTTTGGTAAGTTTACCTTTATGGTAATATTCTATTAAATTTAATCAGTTAGGTAACAATTTCAGGCTAAAAAAATAGAAATGAAAAGCATCTACGACATAAGACGCGACAACCTCAATGAGATAATCCGGAAGGATTTCGATAACACGCAACTCCGGTTTGCCGAGAGAATCAAAAAATCAGCTAACCTCGTTAACAGGTGGAGCAAGGGGACAAAAAATATCGGCGCTAACGCGGCACGCGAGATCGAGTCGTTCGCCGGAAAAGGTCGTTTCTGGCTGGATATCGACCATCTGTCAGATACCCCTACGCTGCCGGAGATTATCGACCCGCAGGAATGGAGTGTGGAAAAGCAGGCAGCGTTTACCCTGGGTGTATGGATGGGACAGCATCCGGATCTGAACTCAGAGAAAAAGGTTTCGGAAGCGGCCGGCATCGGCCAGGCGACCGTAAATCGCATCCTGAACTGCGAAGGCTCCACCAGCATTGGCGTACTGTCGGCTATCGCCAGGGCGTTCGGCCGCGATGCATATGAGCTGATCCTGCCGCCTGGAAATGCTGGTCTGATTGACTATGACCACCATGAATACGCCGGGCTGCCGCAGGAAGAGAAAAACAAGATCGCCGCCTTCATCAAGTTCATTGTCAGCCAGAACCAGTAACCTCTAACCTACCTGTCACTCCCTGATGGGATAACTCCTCGCGCCTCATACACTTACCAAAATGGTAAATTTTTCCTCGTCAAATCTATTGACACAACCATAAATTGATCAGATTATTACCTTAACGGTAACAACAGGGCGTTGAATTACCAGAAATCCACCACCGGGTGGCTTTCTCATGCCCCTGATATTTACCAAATGGTAATAGTGAGGTGTGTATGCAATGGCAAATCATTAACGGCTGGTACTGCGTTACGGCATGCGGGCTGATGAGCTGGAAGTTTCGCACGCTGCCGGAAGCAATCAGCTGGGCGTTCGTCAGCAAACTGGCAGCAAAAACGGAAATGGGTATGGGGGTGAGTAAGTGACTGATTTAGCAATTATCGAAATCGCGCCAGACATGGCGCCGGCAATTTACGTTGAGAACGGGCTTGATTCCTTCCTGGAAAAGATCCGCGCCGGAGTAAACGAAGTTCCTGACCTGAGCACTGCAAAGGGACGGGCTCGTATTGCATCGCTGGCCGCACAGGTATCACGCAGCAAAACTGCTGTAGAGAAACCTGGCAGGGATTACCTGAAGCGCCTCAAGGAGCAGCCGAAAGTGGTTGAAGCTGAATTGCGCCGCTTCGTCACCGAATGCGATCAGCTGCGCGATGAAGTACGCCGCCCTCTTACCGAGTGGGAAGATGCTGAAAAGGCGCGCACCGAAGCACTGCAGCAGCGCCTTGTGGATTTGCGTGCGCTGGCTGACGTGATCGACACCTCCGGTAACTACCTTCCTTCTGCTGATATTCAGGCGCGCATTCTGGAAGCTAAATCTGTGGTACTGGATGACAGTTGGCAGGAACGTGCAGCAGAGGCGGGAGTGGCTAAAGATTCAACTATTCAGCAACTGGAAGCGTCGCTGGTAATAGCGCAAAAGCGCGAACATGAAGCCGCTGAGCTTGATCGCCTGCGCAAAGAGGCAGAAGAAAAAGCACGTCTTGAGCGTGAAGAGAATATCCGCCGTGAAGCCGCTGAACAGGCTAAGCGTGATGCAGAGGCAAAGGCACAGGCTGAAATTGATGCTGCTGCACGCCGTGAATCTGAAGCCAGAGCTGCAACTGAACGCGCAGAGCGCGAAAAAATTGAAGCCCAGCAGAAAGCAGAGCGTGAAGCAAAAGCCGCTGCGGAAAAAGCTGAGCAGGAAAAGAACGCTGCTATCGCAGCGGAGCGCCGCCGTCAGGAGGAAGCTGAATCAGCGCGCCTGGCTGAGCAGAAGCGCATTGCGGAAGAAGAAGAGCGCCGGGCCGCTGATAAAGAGCACCGCCGCAGCATCAATCGACAGGCTATCGCAGACCTGATTGAAAGCGGCCTTACGCAGGAAATGGCAGAGAAGGCACTGATCGCCATCGCCAGTGGGAAGGTATCTGCAGTCTCTATCAAGTACTGAGGTGCGTATGGATACTCAGCAGATTAACAACCTGAAAAAAATCATGACCAGCATCGACAGCGACTACCAGCTGAGCCAGATGCACTATGAGCGCCAGGTGGAGCTGATCGACGCGATCAAATACCACCAGCTGCAGAAACCTTTCTACGAACTGGAGCGCAAAGGCGTGCGCACAGAGATTCTGGAAGAACTGATGATGAGCCCGGAATTCGAAGAAGCTCTCGCGGCGTACCAGGCCGCGCTGACCAGCATCATCGCGAAGTGGGATCTGGCTGACCAGCTGGATACGGCGAGGAACGCGGCATGACACCAGGCATTTACTTCGACATCAGCAACGAGGACTACCACGCCGGCGACGGCGTGAGTAAGTCGCAGCTGGATATGGTGGCGCTGAGCCCGGCCCTTCTGCAGTGGCAGAAATCATCACCGGTCGATACCGAAAAGCTGAAAGCTCTGGATATGGGAACTGCCCTGCACTGCCTGCTTCTGGAACCGGAAGAGTTCGATAAGCGCTTCATCGTGGCGCCGCAGTTCAACCTGAGAACCAACCAAGGGAAAGCAGATCAGGAAGCCTTCCTGAAAGACGTCGAGAACATGGGCATGACTGTAATGGACGCCGAACAGGGCCGGAAGCTGAAACTTATGCGTGATAGCGCAATGGCGCACCCGGCAGCGCGCTGGCTGCTTGAGGCGGAAGGATTCTGCGAAGCCTCCCACTACTGGACGGATCCGGATACTGGCGAGCTGTGCCGCATACGCCCGGACAAGCGCCTGAAGAATCACCCTGTCCTGCTGGACGTGAAGAAGGTTGCCGATATGGAGCGTTTCTCGCGCCACATTGAGGAATTCCGGTACCACGTACAGGACGCGATGTACCGCGAAGGCGCGCAGCAAACCACCGGCGATCCGCATGGATTCTTCTTCCTGGCAGTGAGCGAAACCATTGACTGCGGCCGCTACCCGGTGCGGGTGTTCGAACTGGATGCGCAGGACGTGGACACAGGGCATGCGCTCTACCGCCGGGATCTGAATACCTATCACCAGTGCCGCGAAACAGGCGACTGGGGTGGATTTGAAGTTATTAAACGCCCTGAGTGGGCACGCAAACAGGATATGAACGTATGAGTAACGATATCGCAATCACTTCTCAGCCTGGTGCTACCGTCGGCACCGCCGCGGCAATCTTCAGCCCGGAAGGCATCAACCAGTTAGTGCGCTTTGCTGAGCTGATGGCTCAGAGCAGGGTTACTGTTCCGGCGCATCTTGCAGGGAAGCCGGCAGACTGTATGGCTGTAGCAATGCAGGCTGCACAGTGGGGAATGAACCCTTTCGCTGTAGCGCAAAAAACCCACGTCATTAACGGCGCGCTGGGTTATGAAGCGCAGTTGGTAAATGCAGCCATCACCGCAATGGCGCCAACAAAGGATCGCGTTCACTTTGAATGGTTCGGCCCATGGGAAAACGTGATCGGAAAGTTCATCGAAAAAACAAACGACAAAGGGAAAAAGTATCTGGCGGCTGGATGGTCAGCAACGGATGAAAAAGGGTGCGGGGTAAAGGTCTGGGCAACGCTGAAAGGTGAAAGTGAGCCTCGAGTACTGGACCTATTACTTACCCAGGCCCAGGTTCGTAACTCAACTCTATGGGGCAGCGATCCAAAACAACAACTCGCATATCTGGGGGTTAAGCGATGGGCCCGCCTGTATTGCCCTGACGTAATTCTCGGCGTCTACACCCCTGACGAATTGCAAGAGGCAGCACCGCGTGTTGAGCGCGACATTACGCCACCGGCTAGCACCGCTGCGGGGATGAATCAGCTGATCAATTCGCACCCCGATCAGCACCATGAAGAGAAGGCGAAAAAGACTGACGACCGCGCACCGGAAGACATTCTCTCTGGCTTCTCTTCTGCGGCTATGGCGGCTCGTAACGTTGCTGAACTGGACAAGGCCTACAAATACGCTGCCCACCGCCTGGCTGGTAACCAGGAGTTACTGGACGCAGCTACCGATGTATACGGCATCCGCAAAGACGAACTGAACGAAGTCCCTATGTAATCACCACCGCGGCGCCTGGCGCGCCGCACTGAAAAAAGAGAGGTAACGATGAAAGGTGCATTAGGCAAAAAGGAACTGCTGGCGGTGGTGCCTGTATCGATGAGCACTATCGACCGCATGGAGAAAAACGGGGAGTTCCCTAAGCGTTTCTGGATCACAGACAAGCGCTGTGCCTGGAACAGCGAAGAGATCGAGCGCTGGCTTGATGAACGTCAGCAGAACGGCACAACGGAGTTTGCTGGAAAAAAGCCTCCGGTTGAGCAGCGAGTATTTCGCCCGGTTGGTAACGCGGCGTGACGTCGCTGGCGAGGTACTGGGAAAGGTGGTCAGGATGGTTTCTGTACCTGGCCGCCGTATCCGCCTGGCTGTTCCTGCTGGCGGTCATTTTTCGAGAGGGTTGGATACGATGAATCGGATGGAAAAATACCACGCGGATTATGTCTCTCAGCGCAAAGCGCCCCCTCTTGTCGCCGTAACGCCGGCGGCAATGGAGATCGAGCAGCGCGCTATTGCTCGCGAGAACAAAGGCCAGTACCGCCTGGCCGCTCGCCTCTGGCTTGAGTGCATGGATGCGGCCACTGGCGAGGTTGAGCGGGCCCGTATCGCTATACGCCGCGATCAGTGCATTGGCCGCGGGAACCGGCTTCGCCAGGGATGCTATGCCGGGATCTGCGCCACCGCAGGGGTGATTTATGACTAATCCTCACGACAATATCACAGTCGGAAAAGTGACGCTTGTTTACTCGATGAAACATAGAGGCTGGTTAACACCAGCCAAACTTATAATTCGCAATCCTATCGCAGCTCAGCGCGTGGCTGAAAAACTGAATGAATCGCTTAAATTTAGCCAAATCAAGGCGGTGCATCATGGCCGGTAAATACACTCTGATTTATAGCGATCCGCCATGGTCATACCGCGATAAAGCAGCCGACGGAGACCGCGGCGCCGGGTTCAAATATCCGGTTATGAACGTTCTTGACATCTGCCGACTGCCAGTATGGGAGCTCGCCGCAGAAGATTGCCTTCTGGCTATGTGGTGGGTACCGACTCAGCCGGTAGAGGCGCTGAAAGTCATGGAGGCCTGGGGGTTCCGCCTGATGACCATGAAGGGATTCACCTGGCACAAGACGAACAAGCACAAAGGGAACAGTGCGATCGGCATGGGCCATATGACCCGGGCGAACAGCGAAGACTGCCTGTTTGCGGTGCGCGGGAAACTACCGGCCCGCATGGACGCCTCGATCTGCCAGCACGTCACTGCGCCGCGCCTGGAGAACTCGCGCAAACCAGACGTTATCCGCGAGAAACTGGTGCAGCTGCTTGGCGATGTCCCGCGCATTGAGCTCTTTGCCCGCCAGTCGTCCCACGGTTTCGACGTGTGGGGTAACCAGTGCACGGCGCCAGCGGTTGAGTTGCTGCCAGGCTGCGCCGTGCCGGTAGTGAAGACGGAGGCCGCATGAACATTGCCGAAGAGGCCTCGCTGATACGACAACTAGAAGAGGCGCGCGCCATTATCAACCAGAGGAATGGTGAGATCCTTCACCTGCAGCGAGAAGCGGAGCGCTACCGTGAACAGCGGGATTCTGCAAACGCGATGGTTAAGTTCCTGCGCGGACTCTTTGAGAATTCTTCGCAGGCGACACAATGAGCCGCCTACGGGCGGACTATCGTTCATTCATCCACTTTTCAAATGCAGACGGGGAGAACGGCACCAGGTCGTAATGCTCCCCGTTTATCCATGCATCAACCATATTTGCCCACTGCTGCAGCATGTAGGCCCGCTGCCGGGAATACTCAGCCTTATTGTAAACAGCCCTCACGCCCTTCTGTTCATGCGCAAGCGCCTTCTCTATCCAGTCTGACGGGAATCCCGCTTCATGCAAAAGCGTGCTCGCTGTGCGCCGCAGGTCGTGCACCGTGAGAGGTTGCAGGCTCTCCCCGGCATCCGCTGCCGCAGCAACCGCGCGATCGATGACTGAGTTCAGAGCGGCATTGGATAGCGGCTTACTGGTGCTGTAGCGACCTGGCAACAGATAATCACTCCCGCCGGCGCACATCTGCAGGCCTATCATCAGATCCTGCGCCTGAGGCGGCAGGTAGATGACGTGCGACCGGCTCCCCTTCATCCTGTCAGATGGGATCGTCCAGGTTCCTTTGCTGAAATCCACCTCTTTCCACGTCGCCATGATGAACTCGGTTTTGCGCACCATCGTGATCAGGATGAGCTTCACAGCCAGCTTTAAGGTTGGCAAAGTGCTGACGGTATCGAGCGACCTGAACAGCACGCCGATTTCTTCAGGCTGCAGGCAACGGTCACGCGGTTTAAACATGGCGATCGCCGAAGGTTTGATATCTGCGGCCGGGTTGAATAACCCGTGCCCGCGGTCATTGGCGTACCGGTACACGCTGCTGATTATTTCGCGCGCCTGCACCGCCGTCGCGCGGCCGCCGCGCTCGACTATCCGATCGCAAAGATCACGTACCATAGGGGTCGTTATCTCAGACATCATTTTGTTTCCGAGAACAGGCAAAATATCCCGGTCGATAACTGATTGCTTCATAGCCCGCGTGCTGTCAGCCAGGACCACATGTTTCATGTAGGCGTCGGTATGTACCGTAAATGTTTCGGCGCCGCGGATCCGTTTGATACCGTCACGCTTCGCCGCAGCCGGCGACTGGCCTGCGTTCAGCAGTTTTTTAGCGGCTATCAGTTCATCCCTGGCTTCAGCCAGTGTGATACCGTCACGACCATACTGACCGATAACCAGCGTCTCCCGGCGGCCGTTAATGCGGTAATCGTAACGAAACGAGATAGTGCCTGAGATCAGCACGGCTACATACAGACCGTCGCGATCTGAGACCTTGTACATTTTGCCCTGCGGTTTCAGGTTTTTTAGTTTGGTATCGGTAAGCACATTTCACCCGTGATGCATCATTTTTTCTGACGGTACGAGAGTATACCGTAATGGTAATACCGTCAGGTATACCGTCAAAAAATGTGAGATAGAGTGAATTGATATGGTGTGATATAAAGAAAAACCCTCTGTAAAAACAGAGGGTTGCTTTTCAATTTGAGTAGATATGATTAGCTATAAGGTAGCCGTTAATCATTCCCACTCAATCGTTGCTGGCGGCTTGCCGCTGATGTCATACACCACGCGGGAGATACCGTTCACTTCATTGATGATACGGTTGGAGACGCGGCCGAGGAAATCATACGGCAGGTGCGCCCAGTGCGCGGTCATGAAGTCGATGGTTTCCACCGCACGCAGGGAAACCACCCAGTCGTATTTACGGCCATCGCCCATCACGCCGACGGAACGAACCGGCAGGAACACAGTGAACGCCTGGCTGA
>OKVJ01000404.1_pt1 | contig 17016 bp, 11 predicted proteins | sample 1606921 | NCBI WGS metagenome assembly OKVJ01 (sample SAMN03281016, study PRJEB24777) | human gut metagenome | isolation source: fecal sample PR161 from 1 month old female Malay infant, caesarean...
TCTGACGGCGCTTAGTGCTGAATTCACTATCGGCGAAGGTGAGTTGATGGCTCATGATGTCCCTCTGGGATGCGCTCCGGATGAATATGATGATCTCATATCAGGAACTTGTTCGCACCTTCCCTAAGGTCACAATATGCTCTTTACATTTAAGAATAAGTCATCAGGTTTATTTACCACTGAAATTGAACTGAAGTGAGCAATTAAGTCTGCCCCTCCTCTTTGAACGTCTCAATAAACGCGCCAATATTCGGGCAAACAGTCTGCATTTTTGTTGCATTGCCTTTCAACATAGCTTCCAGCGAGCTGATACCCAGCCAAGCCACTAAACGCTCACACAGCGACTGGCGCGAACGCAAACAATAGATGCCGGATGAAAGCTCAGATGTGGCCATGTGTATGGGTGGCAATTTGTGTACACCATAATCTCCCCACCACATGGCCAATCCTTAGTGTCTTACTTCACCACTTCCATCAGCTTACCGAAGCTATCCACGACGTCATACTTCACGTTTTCTGGAGCAAACTTCTTGTTGATCTCATCGAAGAACTTACGGGCACATTTAATCTTGGTAGCTTCAATAGGCCGTAAATCCAATGACGACATCGAGCCCTTGGTCTCAGCAACGAAATACACATGCTTGACCGAGCCTTCTTTGAAGGAAATGGCCCAGTCGGGGTTGTAATCACCGACAGGGGTTGGGATCAGAAAACCACGCGGCAACTTGGCATATACCACCACATCCTTGCTGGTATCCAGCTCTTCGACGAACTTGCGCTCAATCGCAGAGTCGGTAAGCACGTAGTCATAGATGTGATTTTGCAGTTTATTCCCGGCCTTACTCAAGTCCTGTTTGCTTTGACCTGTGGTAAAGATATCCAGATCAAACTTGTCCTCTAGCGTGTCATAAGCCAGATGCTCGATGATGACATTGGCTTTTTGTTCATTGACCAAACGAATGGCTTCGGCAATGAAGCTTTCTGGGTTGCTCTTGAATTGTGCGAAGACGTCAGCATTGAGGCCTTTAAGAATTTCGGCAACGGCTCGTCTTGTAAGCAAAGTCCCCTCTGATAACTTACCAATCAGATCGTACTGTACAGTGGAGTGGATTGAGGCGTTGTCCGATTCTGTTTCGGTAACTTTTAACTCGAAGGCATTACCCTTTTTGAGGTCATCGTAAGTTGCCGTATCAGCCTGCTCGCCACGGTGGATGGTGTATTGCAACGGTGTCACTCGCAACCCAGCATTCTTGTCATTGAGCGCCTTGATCGCATTGTTCACTAGCTCAACATCATCAAACAGCACGCTGTAAGTAGCCTTGCGATTGATTCGACCCCATAGCGCCTTGAATTCCTGCTTTTCAAAGTTGGCATTGGGCTGCAGTCTTTTGGGCTTGCGACCATCTTCTACCTGCATGAGCTGGTTTTCGCTGAATACGCTGTCAATCAGGTGGAATACCTGCTCCGCATAGGACTGCAGTTCATCCGGCAATGCCACCAGCGTGCCGTCTTTCTTGGCTTGATGGTACTTCTCCGTGATATTGCGTTTTTTATCGACGTAGCCATTCTGGATAAGATAAAACTCAATGTCCGTGGCTTGTTCATCCGAGACCGTAACCGGGCCTTCGTTCGTGTTCAGCATTTTGCCCATGAAGTAGGTCTTGTCCGCCACACGCGGACGAGCTGACAAGGACTCGCTAATATCTTTCTGCAAGGCGGCTACGAAGTCCTTGTAACTTTCGCTGGCCACAACTGTCAGTACGTTAATATCATGAACAATGGACGGGTGATCCATGCGATCACCATTCTGATTGACGGACAAACGAAGGCCGCGCCCGACCTCCTGGCGACGTGAAATGGTGTTATCACTATGCTTGAGCATGCAGATAACAAACACGTTCGGGTTATCCCAGCCCTCACGCAAGGCCGAGTGTGAGAAGATAAAACGTACCGGCTCAGCGAGTGATAATAACCGTTCCTTGTCTTTGAGGATCAGATCATAAGCATCTACATCATCTGACAAGCCCGCATTTTCACCGCGCGCAGCGACCTTGGGATCGGTGAGGCGCTTGCTCTTCTTGTCGATAGAAAAGTAGCCGCTATGCGTCTTATCGGCCGCAATGTGGCGTAGATATTTAGCATAAGGGGCGTCCCCCTCCATAAACCTATTATCAAACGCTTCTTGAAGATGCTTAGCGTACTCCTCTTCAAAGATTTTTGCGTACTCGCCTTTTTCATCGGCAGCAGAGTAGTCCCGGTACCTGGCTACTTCGTCGATAAAGAACAGCGAGAGAACTTTCACCCCTTTATCGAAGAGCTCCATCTCCTTATCAAAGTGCGCCTTGATCGTCTCACGGATCTGAATGCGGCGCAGCGCTATCTCGGAAATATCACCAGTCGCATCACCCACCGTCAGCTCTACGCCATTAGTAAAGCTCAAGGTGTCCGTATTGGCATTGATGTCCGATACCACAAACCCATCGCGGTATTGATCCAGCTCGTTCGATAGCACAAACAGATTGTCACCCTTGCCCAACTTGCGGGTGACGCGCTTGATATTGCCACCGCTGAGTTTCTGTTCGAACTCCACAACCGCGATTGGCGGTTTTTTGTTTGAGATTTCGATGGCTTGTAAATAGAGATAGGCATTGGTTCCCGCCAGTCCCTTCACCGAAATCCCGCGCACCTCAATTTTCTTCACCAGCTTCTGGTTGTAGGCATCAAGCGCATCCAGACGGTAGATCTTGTTGTGTGTGGTCTTGTGGGTAGCGGAATAGCGCAACACCATCAACGGTTTGAAATTCGCAAGGGAATCCAGCGTCTTGCCCCCTTCCATCCGCTGCGGCTCATCGAGGATCAAGATGGGGCGGTTTGCGCTGATCACATCGATCGGGCGACGTGACTGAAAATCATCAAGCGCTTCGTAGATGCGGCGATTATCTTTGCCGGTGGCGTTAAACGCTTGTACGTTGATTACCATGACATTAATACCGGCATCGGAAGAAAAACTCTCAAGATGGTGCAACTGCTTAGAGTTGTAAATAAAGAAGCGAGCCTTCTTTTGGTAGGTCTCCTGAAAGTGCTCGGCCGTGATTTCCAACGACTTGGTGACACCCTCGCGGATGGCAATGCTCGGTACCACTATGACGAACTTGCTCCAGCCGAATTGTTTGTTCAACTCGAAAATCGTCTTAATGTAGCAATAGGTCTTGCCAGTACCCGTTTCCATCTCGATATCAAGGTTTAGCTTGGCCACCTTGGTTTTAACCAAGCTCTCAGACAACGGTAGGTTTTGCTGGCGCTGTGCCTGTTGGATGTTATCAAGCAAGGCAACCTCATTGAGTGTGAGCTCAGCATTTTTAAAACCGGTATCTACCGCAAACAGATCATCCATGCCGTTTTTGGTACTACCAGGGTCAAGGCGATAGCTCATGGCCGCATTAGAGGCCGGTGGCTGCCCCTGAAAAATATCTATAACTGCCTGCACGGCGGCAGCCTGATAGGGCTGATGTTTGAATTTAAGTTTCATTGCTCGCCCCCTCAGATACATTTCACTTCGGTGGCAGGCGACGAGAGCTTGAAAATCTGCTCAACGTTGATCTTGACCGCGCTGTTCTTGTAGCCCGCGTCGCGGAACACCACACGCAGGGGCTGATGCTTGGCCAGTTCCTTCACAAAGGCTTCGTCGATGCTGCCGCTGGTGTCGAAGCAGGCTGCCAGCACATTGCCATCGACAAAGAACACGTCCTTACCTTGGATGGACTGCTTGGCGATTGGCAGGGCCAGATCGACGCCCCAATCCAGCATTACCTGGAACAGCAGATCCTCAGGCGTGCGGTCAGGCTTGATATTGTCGACGAACAGGTCGAATTTGGCTTTGTCGAGTGCGTCAGGGGTGTAGTAGACGTCCGCCATGTTGGAGGCGTCGATCTTCAGGACGCGGAAGCCAACATCCTTATTCCAGTTTTCATGATGACTGGCAGCGCCAATAATTGATTGCCCCGCACGCCGGATACGCTCTTTCGACATTTCAGCAATGGTTGCATATCCAGTCTTCGAGGCTTCTGAAGTTTCATCGCAATGCTGGGGAAGTTGAACCATTACGAATCTTCGGTTTTTCCCGTCGAATGAATTCAACTTCAAAACTGCATGTGCGGTTGTAGCTGATCCAGCAAAGAAGTCCAACACGATCTCGCCTGAATCTACATTTGCTTGGTTAATCAGCTCTTCAAGCAAAGAAACCGGCTTTGGAAAGTCCATTACACGCTTTCCAAAAAGCGCTTCAATATCAGACGTACCATTCCTAGTGTAGATATCTTTGCCGATGATTGAAGAGAACCCAGTTTGTTCAGAGCTCAACTCTGAAACAAACGCTTTTCTCCGAGGTCTGCCATCCGACGCAGCTGGCCAAAGAATCCGATTTTCTGCGATCAACTTCGCCATCGTATTTCGGTCGTAACGCCACCCCATTGGCGGGCATCCGTAGTTGATTCCGGTTGCAGGATCGATCAAGTCATAGTGGAGATTTGGTCGTCGATCTGCGGTGGCAAGACCAACCATATTTGCACTCGTCCAATCACCTCTCGGGTCGTCATCTGGATTCGAATACCCTGTCATATTCCTATCCGCTCCTCGAATTGACCTGCCATATGCAAGCACATACTCATGATCAACCGACGCTCCATTTTTTGAACGGTTATCTTTGTTCTGCCTGCTCTTCCAAATAAACGAAGCGATGAGCTTATCCTCACCGAAAATTTCGTCGCAAATTTTGCGAAGATTTGCGATTTCGCCATCATCAAGCGATATGAAGATTGCGCCGTTTTCATCGAGAAGATTTCTAGCAAGACGGAGGCGCGAATACATCATGGAACACCAATCAGAATGGAAACGCCCATTCGATGTAGTGTTTGTTACCAGTTTATTTCCTTCTTGATCCTTTTGATTTGAACGATGCAGATAGTCTTCAGCATCCTCGGCAAAGTCATCTTCGTATATGAAGTCATTCCCTGTGTTGTACGGTGGGTCGATGTAGATCATCTTGACCTTGCCGAGGTAGTTCTCCTGAAGCAACTTTAATGCATCAAGGTTGTCCCCCTCGATGAACAGGTTCTTCGTCGTATCGAAGTCCACACTTTCCTCGCGCACCGGGCGCAGGGTCTTGGCAATCGGCGCATTGGCCGTCAGCAGTGCCTCGCGCTTACCGGGCCAATTCAGCTGGTAGCGTTCCTGCGGCCCTTCCACAATCGAATCAGCCAGTTCCTGCCGTAATTGGTCAAAATCTACCGCCAGTTTTACTGTACCGTCCTCGCCCTTGGCTTCGGTGACACAACCTGGAAACAGATCGCGAATGCGGGCTATGTTGCCCTGCGTGAGATTGGGTGAATGCATTTTTAGCTTTTCCATGTTCTTTTCCTCTGGACGCCGCACTATTGCGCAGTGTCATAATTCTTTCTGGGCTGGCTTTATTCGGCCTCAGAATTGTTTTGGTGTTTGAGCTCGGCAAATTTGGCGGCCATTGTTGGGTTGCCGCGGGTGAGCCGCTTGACCGTCAGGTCTTCAGCTTTGTCGTTGGCAAGCCGTAGATTGTTGGCAGACTTGTGCAGGGCTTCTTTGGTCTTTTCAAGATCCTTAATGGCTTCGTCGATGCGTTTGACCGCTTCTTCAAACCCATCTGAAGCCAAACGCCAATTGCGACCGAATGCGGTCTTGAAGTCATCGAGCTGGGTTTCAAATTGGGTGATGTCGATGTTCTGCGCCTTCACCAGCGCCAACTCGGACTTGTATTGAAGTGACTTCATCGCCGCATTGCGTAGCAACGTGATTATGGGGATGAAGAACTGTGGCCGAACGACGTACATCTTCGGGTAGCGGTGAAACACGTCAACGATCCCGGCGTTGTAAAGCTCACTGTCGGGCTCCAGCAGGGATACCAGCACGGCGTATTCGCAGCCTTTTTCGGTGCGGTCCTTGTCGAGCTCCTTGAAGAAGTCTTCGTTTTTCTTCTTGGTGGCTGTTTCGTCACCTTCGTTCTTCATCTCGAACATGATCGAGACGATCTCGGTACCTGCATCATCCATGTCCCGGAAAATGTAGTCGCCCTTGCTGCCGGTGCGCACGTCGTTGTCTTTTTCGAAGTAGGCCTTTGGGAATGCGGTGGCTCGGAGACGGTTAAACTCAATCTCGCAATGCTGCTCCAAGGTTTCCCCAATCATCTTGGTCGACAGCCGCGCCTTCATGTCCCGCAGACGTACAATCTCACCATCGCGATCTTTTAGCTGTGTTTCGTATTTATCTTTGAGTGCAGTCTCGGCAAGTTGCTTTTCCAATGCTGCTCGCTCTAGTCCGCTCTTGAGTTCGTCACGCTCCTTCGTCACCACGCTGACCGCTTCGGTGAGCGCGAGCTTTTGCGCAACTTCGCCCGCTGCAAGCTTGGCCTGCAGACGCTGAATCTCCGCATCCTTGGTGGCCTCGGCTTGCTGTAGCTCACTTAATCGCTTCGCCTCGGCCAGTTGAGCTTTAGTTTCATTCTCTTGCTTTGCTTTTTCCAGCGCGTTCGTCAGTGCATCGCGATCTTTTTCTACCGCGCTCAGCGCCTCACTGACAGCAAGCTTTTGCGCCACCTCTCCTGCATCCAGCCTAGCCTTTAATGCCTGGATTTCGGCATCTTTTTCAGAAGCAGCCTTCTGCAATTCGCAGGTAACCTTGGCTTGAGCCAGCTCGACCGCGTTTTGCTTGTCCCTTTCGGCCAGCTCAAGGCGTTCATGTAACTGCTTCTCAAAGTCAGCATCGCGAACCTGTTTCAAAATGTCTGAGTAACCAGCTTCATCAATCTTGAAAGCCTTGCCGCAATGGGGGCAGATGATTTCATGCATAGTCATTTTCCTTCTACCTTGGCCAAAATTTGCTGGAGCATCTCTGGCACCGCCCCTGCGGATTTGAGTGTCGCCGTGCGGTATGCGAGTTGGTTCTTCGAGAGACTGATACCTGTGGCAATCTCGATTTCACTGCAAGCAGCTAGCCACTCAGGCCAGTTGGCTACGAGAAATGATTCCAGATGGTCTTCAAAAATGGCGACTGTGTCGCCTACGACAGCTTCCGGAAAATCTTCTTCAGGAATGTCGAAATATCGCAGAAGCTTGCGGTTTTCGGCTGCATGATTGTTCCGCTCTTTATCGATATCCTCCTGCTTCTTGTTTTTTGCTTTGGCTCGAACCTCAAAGCCTGCATCTGCGTCAAAGAGTGCATAAGCGGGTACACCAATCGCGCTGAGAATCGCATGTGCAAGCGGTATAGATGTCTTTGACCCGACTGAAACAATCGAAACACCAGCGGCCTCAAGCAAGCCATGTGATGTCCTGTCGCCGATACCGTAGAAGATAGCGGATTCAGTACTTCCTTCCACGAGGAACGCAAGGTTCGCAAAGAGAGCAATGGAGAGTTGATCGGCCACATTGTGGTCTAGCCTTCGATCAACTACGTCGGCAGACACAATTCCGTCCAGCTTGGCTTTGACATCCGCAACGGTTGCGTAATGAACAGAAACTACCGGGGTTTCATCAGATGATCTTGTTAGCCGTCTGACCTGATCGAAGTGGCGAGCTTCAAGGAAATAGGGGCTGTGGGTCGCATAGGTTACTTGGATGCACTTGTCAGGGTCTTCAACGAGTGAGCGGAGCACTTTTGCGAAGGCCTGTGCCTGGATCGGGTGCTGAAAGAGCTCCGGCTCTTCAATTGCTAAACAGATGACTCCGTCGGCTGATGCAGAACCGGACTGTGCCAAGAGCTGGAGCGCCGAGATCAAAATCGTCCGCTGAAAACCATGCCCCTGTCGCTCTACAGCCGTCTCTGCCGTTCCATCGAGAACGGTCACTTCGAACGTGGTCTTCGGGGCTTTTAGCTCTACCTCTGCAGGAGAAACAGTGACCGCCCGACCGGGTGAGTATGAGGACACGACCTCGTTAAGCTGTGTCGTCAGCACTTCAAGCTGGGCTTGGAATTTCTCTTCATAGACTTTCTGCTGCTTTGCTCTGGACTCCTCGACGATTGCCGCAATCTCCTGATCTGCCGCTGCACGATCAACGGAGCGCTCCAGGATGCGTCCGATGATGCTCGATTTACCGTCAATGGATTCTTCGCTTGCACGAAGGTCTGCAGTCACCAGCACGAAGTCGAAAAGGCCGCTCATCTTGCCGCCACTGTTGAAACCAAAGAAGTTGGTTTGCAGCGATTCGGGGGCGTCTACGAGTAACTCTGTATGTGATGCCTCCCAAGTAGTCATTGCCTGATCAATGGCTGTACCGGTAGTGGCTGTAGGAAGCTCCAGCTCTGGACGACTAGTTCTGAGATTTGTATAAAGCTCCCTCTTCGCCGCTACGCCATTTGCAGTTTTGATTACGTTGAACTCTGGGAATCCCTTTGCGTTTGCAGAGAGCACATCGGTGCCGTCAGCTGAACGGCGCTTCCACGCCGTGAATGTTGCTGCGCCCTCTGGAGTGTACTTTCCAAGCGCCTCCCGATCCTTTTCGGTGAGATCTGCGAATGTGACTTGCACCTCGATGTCTTCGCTAGCTTCTCCAAAAGAGCAGTCTTTCTCTGTCAGTGAGCCGGGCTTGCCGTTGAAGAACCAATCGAGTGCATGTAGCACTGTCGACTTGCCAGCGCCGTTCGGCCCTATGAATGTCGTAACGGAGTCGAAAGGAATCGTGACGTCTTTGAGTGCCCGGAAGTTTTTGATGCGAACGGATTGAATCTTCATTTCAGTTTTATTCCCTTATACCTGTTGTGATCTATCAATGTTTGAGTTCTTCCAGTTCTATTTTCAACATCCGCAGTTTGGCGTTGATCTCTACCTTGCGGTTGAATTGTTTTTCTTTGGCAAGTCTGCTGGTTACTTTCTCAACCTCACGCTGCTTGGCTGCAACCAGTTCGACACGTGCGACCAAGTCCGCGAGACTTTCTTGTAGGCGCGCGGGCGTGGGGATCAGGCGGTGAAGCAACTGCTCATACAAGCCGCCCAAGTCGAGTGCTAAGGGCATTGCGGCGCGCTCACAGTCACTCGGCAACCAGGCTGTCGCAAAGTAGTCACTCAAGACCCAACGGCTGGCGTCTGACTCATTGGGGCGTTTGTACGCAGCGATCACCTTTGTTCGGCCATCAAAGTTCAGCTCGAAGATAATGGGAAACTGCACCGCGCCATCGATGCAACGCAAAACGTCCAGATTCAGCTCCGATGTCTTGAGCTGGATTGAGAAAATCTGAAGCTCTGGTACTCCCAGCCTGGCGGGCAGGTTGATCGTTTCCGGAGCCAACTTGTATTGCCAGACGATCTGCTCCACCTGCTCGACGAACAAGTCTTTCAGCCTTGTATTAGCACCGCTGTGTTCGTAGATCTTATTCTTTGGCAGGGTACGACCAAAGACAGCCTGCTTCGGATAGTTGATGAACGCGGTATTCGACTCAAATTGCGCAGATTGACTCATCCGGCCTCCTGAATGACAAGGAAGGTGAGCAGTTCGAAGTCGTCCAGCCCGGCGATGGTATTGACCAGCGCGGTGGTCTTACCGCCGCAGAAGAGGCTGTCCAGATCCTTCTCTTCTTTCACTTCAATCATTGAGCGGATGGCCTTGCCAAGCAGGTCCGAATACACCTGCATCTTGCGGCCATCGGCCGTTTCCTCGTTGAACAGCAGACAGGCATCTGTAATAGGCTGGGCTTGTCCCTTGCAGCAAGTGCGTACCAGATCCAGTAAACGTTTGACTTCGGTGTGATCGTGAATGACTTCACCCTCGCGATTGATATAGACGAGGTAATAAGGGTGCAGCCGGTTGTGTTGGCTGACGTTGACGCTCGGATTGCGGTTGCGCAGCGTGAAGATCACTCCAGGGCGCAGGCCCATCTCCGGCTTAGCAGACACTACGGCGTGCATCCCGCTTGGCACGTTGCTCAATTCGCCATTGGCCTTCACATAGTTGAGCAAGTCCATTCGGAAGTCATTGAGCCCGAGATCAGTGATCGACACTCCGGTTTTCAGGTCTTCCAGCTCAATAACCTCCTCCTGCAGACGTCGCAATTGCTCTTTGCGATAAGACACGTCGTTGGCTTGAGCACTCAGCACGTTGTCATCGCCAGTGGCTGTGACATCAGCAATCATCATCCGGCTCTCAACTCGTTCCTTCAGATTGATATATTCGTCGAGTGAGATGTCTGGCCAGTAGTTAACCAGTTGGATGCTGCTATTAAGTGAACCGATGCGATCCACTCGGCCGAAGCGCTGGATGATGCGCACGGGATTCCAGTGGATGTCGTAGTTGATGAGATAGTCGCAGTCCTGCAGATTCTGGCCTTCAGAGATACAATCGGTGCCGATCAACAAATCGATCTCTGCCTCCTCATTTGGCAGCACGATGGCTTTCTCCTTCGAGTGCGGCGAGAAAAGAGTGAGCAGTTCCTGGAAGTCATAGCTCTTCTTCAGCGTGCATTTTGGCGCACCTTTGCCGGTGACTTTCGCGCTGTGCAAGGTCTGTGTTGCCAGCAATTCCGGAGCCAAATTGGCATACAGATAGTCAGCGGTGTCGGCGAAGGCGGTGAAGATCAGTACCTTCTTGTTACCGGGATTCAGGGGTGCTGCGATCTTCTTCAGGATCAGTGCCTTTACGTGCTGCAGCTTAGCATCATCGGCAGCTGTGATCTTGTTCATCGATGTCAGCAAGGCATCAATGATTTCCAGATCGACCTTCAGCTCGTGCTCCCATGAAGGCAGGTCCATATCAGCGAGGCTGATTTTGACTTTGCCGCCGATCTCGCTGTCGCCAATGTTGGGCAAGTCGTCGTCTGCGTCAAGGTTTTCCAACTGCTCGGTCAGGTCATTGATTCTGCCGTTAATACCGCTGAGGTCACCGGTGTGATTGAACGAGCTGATCTTGTCCAGTGTATTTGTGAGGTTCGTGCGCAGGGACTGGAGCGTCAAGCGGAAGGACTCAATCGAACTTTCCAAGCGCTTGAGCAGGTTGGTCGTCATTAATGCCTGCAGGCTCTTTTCGCGATCGACTTGCTTAAGCTTGCCCTTGCCTTCGACCTGAGTGTCATACATCTCCTCGTACTTCTTGAGCCGACTGGGCAGGATGTAGCTGATCGGGGCGTAAACGGCGAGCCGGAGCAAAGACAGTTGCTCGAAGATTTCGTTGAAACTCATCACATCCGTTCGCTGCGTGAGCGGACAGTGGAACGACAAGGGCTTGCGGCGCTCGGGGAATTGGCCGATCTCCGTGGTGTCGTAGAAGGTTTGAATATGCTTGCGCGAGCGTGCGATGGTGACGCTGTCGAGCAATTCGAAGAAGTCGAAGTCCAACGAGTCCAGGATGGCTCGCGCTGTGCGCTCTTCCGGCGGAAGCTTTGCCCATGCATTGAAGCTGGCCTGCGCACCACGGAAAATGTCTTCTACCGTCTTGCTGGTACGCAGCTTCTTGCTGAGGTTTTCTGAATCGCCTTCGTAGGCTAGTGCCAATTGGTTGCGCAGGTCATTGAAGCGGTTGTTCACCGGGGTGGCCGAAAGCATCAGCACTTTGGTTTTCACGCCCTCCTTGATGACCTTGTTCATCAGTATCTGGTAGCGGGTTTCCTTGTCTTTGTAGGCGTCATTGTTGCGGAAGTTGTGTGACTCGTCGATGACGACGAGGTCGTAGTTGCCCCAGTTGATGCGATTCAATGGTGTTCCAAACGACTCGCCGCTCGTACGGCTGAGGTCAGTATGACAAAGCACGTCGTAGCTGAACCGGTCGCGAGCAAATATGTTGGTCTTAAGGTTGCGGTTATAGTTCAGCCAGTTGCCCGCAAGTTTTTTGGGGCATAACACCAGAACTGACTTGTTGCGCAGTTCGTAATACTTTACGACTGCAAGTGCGGTGAAGGTTTTGCCCAAGCCCACGCTGTCGGCCAGGATGCAACCGCTGTAGTTTTCAAGTTTGTTGATGATCCCAGTGGCAGCATCTTTCTGGTAATTGAAGAGTTTGTTCCAGATGAGCGTGTCTTGATAGCCCGTGCGGTCATTGGGCAGGACATCCTCGTTGAGGTCGTCCAGAAACTCATTGAAGATGTTATAGAGCATCAGGAAGTAGATACTTTCAGGCGAGTTTTCCTGGTAGACGGATGCAATGTGGTCGCAGATCTGCGCCGTTACATCCTCCAGCTTCTCAGGATCTTGCCAGATCTGGTTAAACAGATTGAGGTAGGTCGCCGTAAACGTCGACTCGTCCATTTTGTTGACGAGGTTTGAAACAGCATTGCCTTGCTGGTAGCCAAGATCGACGGCCGTAAATCCGTGCAGTGGCATGTAGGCAGTCTCTGCGGCGGCGGCCTGAACACAAGCAAACTGCTGCATCGGAGCCTTGCTGCGATTGGACTTGAATGTTGTCTTACGCCGCATCCAGTCCGCACACTCTTTTGCAATTGCGCGCTGGGTCAGTTTGTTGCGCAGTTGAATTTCGAACTCACTACCGTACAGACTACGTTCGCGGTCAGCCTTCGGTATGTGGAATTCTTTGCGTTCCTTACGAATCTTGTCGGTTACTTCATTGGCGGTGAACGTCGGCGAGGTAAAGATGAATTGCAGCTCGTCGATTTTTTCCAGCTCTGCTTTTAGCGCTTCAAACGCGTACATCGAAAAGCAGGAGGCGGCGATCTTCAGGCGAGCACCGGGTTTGAGCGTCTGCTTTAGGTCGTCTCCGAGCAGGCGATTGATATTGTCGATCAGTTCCATCAAGAGTCAGCCTTTATAGAGGTGCTATAGCCTGGTGCCAGTAAGGCGTTTTTCACGCCGTAGATCGCGAGATGATCTTTGAGCCATAAACGGTACTCCGGTCCATTTAGGCAATGATCGGGTGAGCAGTCAACACGCCAGCGCTGCAACATATAGCCTGCCACCGCTGCACGAACGTACATCCTAATCGAGCCACCGGTCATCCCGTAGTCCATCTCGATGATTTCGGGGCGTTCAACACGTGGGTGCGGCACGAAATCCAACTCAACGATGCGCGTCCACTGGATATCATTATCCGGTCGTTCGTTGGCCTGCGGAACCTCTTCAAGCAATGTTGGCGCTTCGATGCGGGTGACGACGAAATCCCGAAACTCTCCACTCTTGCGATCAAAGGCCCGGGCGTGCCAGCGCAGGCCGGTATCTACCAAAGCAAAGGGCACAATGACCCGTTCGGACTTTCCGCTGCTCATCGAGTGGTAGCGGATGGCGACGGGGCGCTTGGAGTGGATGGCTCGACAAATCACGGCCAACACATCCATCTTGGGTATGCTCAGGGCTGTGGGGGATTCACAGGGTAGCAACGCCTGCATTGGGCCATTCACGCCATCGCCAAAGCCCAGAGCCAGCGCCGACAGAACACGCTGCGATGCGTGCTCGAACAACGGAGAGAACGCCTGCCCGATACGATAGATCTTGTCGCTACCATCAAAGGTGATGTTATTCGGAGCGATCTCCCGGTACAAAGCCAAATCGCGAGTCGCTCCTGCTGGAGCAACGCCAAAGCGCTCAATCAGATCTGGGCGACCGATCTCACCGAAGAAGTAAAGCCGAAAATCGATGTAGGCCAGCCGTTCGCGCTGGACCTGACTCAAGTCGTCAAGCCGCTTACAAGGGGGACTAGGCATGAATCATCACTATAGGGAAAAATAAAAATTTAATACGGTAATCAATAAAGTGCCATGATTATAATCAAATTGATGACAATCATCATTAATACTTATGTAAAAGCAAGAGATGACGTTTCAAATATAGACAGTCATCGTATTAGCTGATGTTTCTATAACGTTAGATTAATGCCTAACAACTATAAAACCTTACTGCCCAATGCCCAATGCCCAATGCCCTATCGCCCCTCGGACAATTTGCCCTTATCCACTGATCGGGCTTGAGGATGAGGGGGGCAGAATAACCTAACGACTTAGGGGCCGGGATCACAGGCGGCAGCTGTTTAACGCTTACCTTAATTCAAATTATTTTCAGACATATATCATTCTTCTGAACATACCCGACTAACGGCGGAATCTCACGATTCTGCCGTTTTTGTATTATTTTTCAGAGGAGTAGTAATGAACAATTCTGAAGGTTTGAAGCCGTTTCAGCAGTCGCTTGATGGTCTGCCACAATGGGTATCTGAACGTATATTGCAGCAGATAAATCAGTTAACCCGCTACGAGCCAGTGATCGGCATTATGGGTAAATCCGGAGCCGGGAAATCCAGCCTGTGTAATGCCCTGTTTGCCAGTGAGGTATCGCCAGTCAGCGATGTTGCTGCCTGTACCCGTGAGCCACTGCGCTTTCGGCTGCAGGTTGGTGAGCGGTTTATGACGCTGGTGGACCTGCCCGGTGTGGGTGAAAGTGGCGCTCGCGATACCGAGTATGCTGCGCTGTACCGCGAACAGCTTCCTCGCCTCGACCTGGTGCTGTGGCTCATTAAAGCCGATGACCGCGCACTGGCAGTGGATGAGCACTTTTATCATCAGGTAATTGGGGAGGCATACCGGCATAAAGTACTGTTTGTGATCAGCCAGTCGGATAAGGCCGAACCCACCAGCGGTGAGGGACTATTGTCCACGGCGCAGAAGCAGAATATCAGCCGCAAAATCTGTCTGCTGCATGAGCTGTTCCAGCCCGTACATCCGGTGTGTGCTGTGTCGGTCCGTCTACAATGGGGGCTGCGGGTGGTGGCCGAACGAATGATTAAGTGCCTGCCACGTGAGGCCACCAGCCCGGTAGTGTCGCAACTCCAGTCTTCCTTTCGCACGACGGTAGTCCGGGAGCAGGCTCGTAGCGACTTTGGTGAAACCGTCGGTGCTGTACTCGATAGCATCAGTGCCTTTCCCCTGATACCCGCCCCGGTGCGGGCCGTCATTCAGGCCGTGCGCACCACCGTGGTGTCAGTGGCCCGCGCCGTCTGGGATTTCTTCTTCTGAATATTTAACCCATTCCTGTTATTTCCCTGACCCTGTCGCCGATGCGACGGGGATCCCTTTTATTTGTTTTCCCGTTATGAGGAGTCTGCTTATGACCCGTCTGGCTTCGCGCTTTGGCGCAGCAAACCTTATTCGTCGCGACCGCCCGTTAACCCGCGAAGAGCTGTTTCGCGTGGTGCCCAGTGTATTCAGTGAGGACAAACACGCATCCCGTAGTGAGCGTTATACCTATATACCCACCATATCCCTGCTGGACAGCCTGCAGCGCGAAGGCTTCCAGCCGTTCTTTGCCTGTCAGACCCGGGTACGCGACCTGGGTCGACGCGAGCACACAAAACACATGCTACGCCTTCGTCGGGAGGGGCAGATTACCGGTAAACAGGTACCAGAAATTATCCTGCTCAACTCCCATGATGGCACCAGTTCGTACCAGATGTTGCCGGGTTTATTTCGTGCGGTTTGTCAGAACGGGCTCGTCTGCGGTGAGTCATTTGGCGAGGTGCGTGTGCCGCACAAAGGCGATGTAGTGAGTCAGGTGATTGAGGGGGCCTATGAAGTGCTGGGCATTTTTGACCGTGTGGAGGAGAAGCGGGATGCGATGCAGTCGTTGCTGTTGCCACCACCTGCGCAGCAGGCACTGGCAAAAGCCGCGCTGACGTACCGCTTTGGTGAGGACCACCAGCCGGTGACTGAGTCGCAGATCCTCTCCCCGCGCCGCTGGCAGGATGAGAGTAGCGACCTGTGGACCACGTACCAGCGAATTCAGGAGAACCTGATTAAGGGTGGGCTCAGTGGCCGTAATGCCAAAGGAGGACGGTCACATACCCGTGCCGTTCGCGGTATAGACGGGGACGTGAAACTTAACCGGGCACTGTGGGTGATGGCGGAAGCGATGCTCACGCAACTGCAGTGACCGTTTAATGTTGCCGCTTTGTTAATATCGGACACCACCTGTCCGCATCGCACCGTGCTGACGGTCCTCACTCACTGAGGAATGGCCTGTAACCCCCGCTGCCTCTGGCTTTTGCAGAAATGAAAAATAGTTTCTGTGATGTCCATACCCTGTCCGACCCCCTCTTTAAAGTAATCACATCATTTTCAGTCAGTTAACTTTCACGGAGGACCTCTCATGACATAGGCAGAACGCCGCCATGACCGGCTTGCTGTCAGGCTGTCACTGATAATCAGCCGTCTGGTGGCGGGGGAAACGCTGAGCGTGCGCAAACTGGCCGCTGAGTTTGGCGTGTCGGTGCGCACGCTGCGGCGTGATTTTCGTGAGCGACTGATGTATCTGGACCTGGAGTATCAGTCCGGATACTGCCGCTTACGCACTGCTGGCAGTGAGATGCAGATGGTGCCTGACGTGCTTATCTTTGCCCACCGCAGCGGGCTGGCCGGACTTTTTCCCGGCCTTGACCGCCGTCTGGTGAACGCACTGCTGATGTGCGATGAGTCTCCCTGTGTGATAGCACCAGCCAGTCCGGTTCCTTCGCCTTCAGGAGCATTATCTTTCTGGAGACTGATTCAGGCCATTACCGGGCGCAGACGGGTGACGCTGATTGCGGAGGGGCGACGCTGTGAGCGCCTGGCTCCCTGCCGGTTGCTCATCCACCAGCAGACCTGGTATCTGGTGGCAGAACATGAAGGGCATATCGCCGTATTCACACTGGATGAAATCCATCTGATTCAGCCCCTGCAGGAGACTTTTCGCCGCAATGACAGTCTGTGCCGTCTGACTGAAGACCCGGTCTTCATTCAGGCCTTACCTCATTTTCGCTTTATCCAGCAGTCACTGCTTACGTTTGTTCCGGCTGACAGCCCACCGGAATAGCACAGGCGTTGTTATCAACCCGGCAACAGGGAGGAGCCCGATGCCCATTATTGCCATTATCGCCATTGTTATCATCGTCATCATTCTGAATAAAACCGGGGTGTCCGACAGCCTCACGGCCCTGACCCTTGCCACCGTTGCCGCACTGCTGACGGGCGGAGGGGCAGCCGGTGCGGCCAGTGTCGCACTGACACCGTTCGTCGGCGTGCCGGTGGGTA
>OKVJ01000407.1_pt1 | contig 16914 bp, 18 predicted proteins | sample 1606921 | NCBI WGS metagenome assembly OKVJ01 (sample SAMN03281016, study PRJEB24777) | human gut metagenome | isolation source: fecal sample PR161 from 1 month old female Malay infant, caesarean...
GAGGTCTTCCCCGTGATGAAGGCGTTGCCGACTCATACCAGGCCTGAATAGCTTCATCATCCAGCCAGAAAGTTATGGAGCCACGGTTGATGAGGGCTTTATTGTAGGTGGGCCAGTTGGTGATTTTTAACTTTTGCTTTGCCACGGAACGGTCTGCGTTGTCGGGAAGATGCGTGATCTGATCCTTCAACTCAGCAAAAGTTCGATTTATTCAACAAAGCCAAGAGGTGTTTATGCTGTTTCGGAAACTGGTGTTGTTGGGAGGGGCCTGTACCCTACTTTTGGCCTATCACGGTGGTTATTGGCTAAGCGACTGGCCGTGGTTGTTATATTACGCGTTGGTCTCCTGGTGGTTTTCATTTAGCTGGTATATTTTCATTACCCCTAAAGTTCCAGTTGTTCCAGGCAACATAAATAAAAACGAAAAATCATTATCCATAGCGGGGAAACCTCTGACTCACCGGTATAAACAGAGTGATAGTGTTGATTCTTCACTGATTATCCATAGCGTTTATTTATCATCAACAAGCAACGTTCAATCGGATAGTACCATTAATAATGGAGGAGATTGCAGTTATTCGGACACTTCAGATTCAGGGTGCAGTGGAGGTGATTAACAGTCATGGATGAATAATTAATATTTGTATAAAACAGTAGGTGAGGAGGAAATATGGTATACACAGGCATAACCGACCATGCCAGACTCAGACTTATGCAGCGTTCTCGACTTCCTCTGCATGTACTTACTGATATGCTTGATAAAAGGGAATATGTAGACTTAGGTTCCAAGCCCGGGATATTAAAAGAACACATTCTGATTTATAGTCGTCTTGATGAAAGGTGGTACGTTCTAATCAGGGACATAACATCAGGATGTATCGTTACGGTGTTACCAGAGAACTATCATGATTCTTCATTTATTAAAATTAAAGAGTCAGATAAGCAATCAGCATATGATTTAGCAAATGGAGGCAGGGGTTCTCGTTCGGAATTTATTAGTATAAATCTATGTTATAATGATTTCGATGGTTACCGGTACTCAAAGAAAATTTTTTCCATTCCAGTTTCGCAAGTTGATTTGTCGCAAGAGTCTTTTTTGAAGTCTAAATTCATCAAACTACTTAAAAGAAAGATTAGGGAAAACATTGCACGGGGGCTTTCATTTGATGACAAGACGATTGAGCCTGGTTATACACCTCTCTTCCTGAACGTGAAGTTCAGCCAAGATAAGTACAAAATACTCTATTTTTGAAAGCAGGAGCATCTTAATGTGTGACAGAACTGTTTTTTTGAATTTCCAGTCTCAAGATACGACACCTTTTATAACTGAGGTGGAAATGCTTATTGGAGGAGTTCCACGACTCATGTATCCCGATGGAACAGAGCAGTTTGCTGATGATGAAACGGATTCACTCCTGATTTATTCTCCTCGACTGACCGAACTTGAACTTGAAGCCTTTTGCGAAGCGAACATTGAGCATTATCGGACTTTTCACGAGGCCAATTTAAAGCAACTACTCAGGGGAGACCGCGTACCATTAACCCCGTTCTGGGCTGAATAAACTAAGCTGCTGGGGCTACATCTTTTTCGGGGGGAGTCATGTATCTTCATCTTGTTCCAACACTATACCACACCATTTCAAATAAATGCCGACTTGAATCTGTGACGATCCCGGAACTGAAGTTTGAGATTAAAGGCGATGCGCTTTCATGCGGAAGACCGTTTCCTAATAAACGGCTTAATGTGGGTATGCAAAAAAATCGTAAAGCAATGATTGGCTTACTTCTTGAAAATGATAAAAAAGTAAGTCATTTTACAACACAATATAAATGGTACATAGAAGACATCGGTATTGTTCAACACAATATTAAAACTATAGTGCTGGATTGTGATTTTGATCTAATATCACAATATATAGGCTTAAATATTGGGCTTGATGAATTTAAACCGAGGCTCCATCATTCTTATTGTAGAATTCAAATAAAGATGGTAACTAATAAGTTTAATATGAACTGATACTACGTAAAATCAAATTATCGCATGAAAAATAAGTTGGTAACATTGTCTGTTTGTACAACTTAATATTCGTTTTCTACAATTAATAAAGTTGGTAACTCTAGGGAACCAGTGATTAAGTCCTCATTTCCATTGCAACCCGCAATCGTCGCAACGGGGGCCCAATTTAGGCGTTACTATCCTTCGTTTCCGTCGGAAAGCTGCCTTTTCAGGCAGTTCAGACGGATTAACCCCGTGCTCGCAACATCTGATCCACGCGCACGAGGTTTGACAGAGCAAGCAGCATCGCCAGTTTGCCGTCATTTTTCTTCAGACCACGGTAGCGGGCTTTCACAAAGCCGAACTGGAACTTGATGATTCGGAACGGATGCTCGACTTTGGCGCGGAGGCTGGCCTTCAGATACTCGGTGCGGATTTTGATCTTATTGATACGAGGGTGCTTTTTCAGGGACTTCAGCTTCCCGGGTTGTTCTGCGATGTGCCAGTCTGCACACACATCTTTCAACTCGTCCCGCTTTTCGGCGCCTCGGTAACCCGCATCGGCAAAGATGAACGCTTCATCACCGTGAAGCAGGTGCTCTGCCTGGTTCAGGTCGTGCTCGTTGGCTGCCGTGGTGGTAAAGCTGTGCGTGATACCGGTACGCGCATCCACGCCGATATGGGCTTTCAACCCGAAGTGCCATTGGTTGCCCTTCTTCGTCTGATGCATTTCCGGATCACGTTCGCCGGTGCGGTTCTTTGTTGAACTGGGGGCTTCGATAATGGTGGCATCGATCAGGGAGCCTTCCTTGAGCAGGACACCCGCCTCGGACAGCCACTGATTGACCTCGTCGAAGATCTGGCGTGCTAGGTCATGTTGTTCCAGCAGGTGGCGGAACTTCAGAATCGTGGAATGATCCGGGATGGCCTTGTCCAGTGACAGGTCAGCAAACAGGCGCATGGAGGCAATCTCGTACAGTGCATCCTCCATGGCCGGATCACTGAGGTTGTACCACTGCTGCATGCAGTGAATCCGCAGCATGGTAGACAACGGATAAGGCCGGCGGCCGTTGCCGGCCTTGGGATAATGAGGTTCGATGACAGCTTCGAGACGAGCCCAGGGGATCAGCTTGTCCATCCGGCCCAAGAACTTCTCCTTGCGAGTCTGGCGGCGCTTGTTGCTGAACTCGCTGTCGGCGAATGTGAGCTGCTGATCCATGGGAGCTTCCTTGATGCAGTTGAGGACCGCTATTGTCTCATGAGCTGAACTTAATCACAGATTCCCTAACTAGTTATCTATTTCATCCATTAGATCATTCGAACCAAAGTGGAGCATTTGTTTGAACTTGCACCATATAGGAGCGGAATCTGGCTGCCGCACAAACATAATCCCTCTCTGAAAACTTGTCTAACCGGCCAAGTTTCAAGCACATGCATTACTTCCCATAAGATAAATAGAAACTGGCACGCATAATGCTTTATAAAACCATCTGGTATACCAAATGGTATATCTGACAAACCATTTTAATAGACTAGACGAAAAAGGAGCAGTTATGCGCTCTCAGTGCAAACCCCTAATTGAAGACAAAGGCTATCTGCGTCACTTCTGGCATCCAGTATGTACTTTGGCCGAGTTCGAAAAGGCAAATAGCTCCGGGCATGGTCCAATGTCGGTGAAATTGCTAGGTGAAAACTTGGTTTTAGCCAGGTTAGATGGAGAGATGTTTGCTGGGGATGATCGCTGTATTCATCGTTCGGCACAGCTGTCTCTCGGTCAGGTTTGCAAGCACCAAGGTAAAGACACCCTTCAATGCCCTTACCACGGCTGGCGTTATAACGATGAAGGTAAGTGCGCTCTGATACCAGCATGTCCTGATATGCCGATACCTTCGAAAGCGAAAATTTCAAAATATGATTGTGCGATTCGCTATGGCATTGTCTGGGTTCGCTTGGATAACTCCTTTGACTGCACCGAGATTCCTTTCTTAGGTGATTGGGACAGTGAAGGTATGAAAGTAGTGGTGGCTGATTCGTACGTTTGGGAGACCACTGCCGAACGCCGTTGGGAAAACTTCACTGACTTTTCTCACTTCGCATTCGTTCATCCTGGCACTTTATATGACCCATTCTTCGCCACTCATCCAACAGTCAATGTCGATCGCATTAGCGGTGAGATGCGCTTCCAGCTTGCTCCACCCAAAGAAATGTATGAGAACTTGCCTGAGGAAGCACCTATGGGCGATTTCATCTACCGTTGTTCAATGCCCTATTCGGTGAACCTAGAAATCAAGCTATGGAAGGATGACTCTAAATTTATCCTGTGGACTACCTCGAGTCCGGTCGACGACACAACTTGTCGTAATTTTATGGTTATTGTGCGCACCGAAGATCATCAGCCTGACCATATTCATCTCGCCTTCCAGAAGCGTGTACTGGAAGAAGACCGTCCTATCATTCAATCCCAGTCACCTATGGATTTGGATAGTTCAGAATTATGCGTATCTACAGACAAGATCTCCATTCAATACCGCAAATGGCATAGAGAGCTCTCAATGGCAGCATTGGAAGGTAAAGAAGCATTCAAATCAGTCCTTCTCAGTGAAGTGACTGAGAGTAGATAGTCTGTCACCTCACGGCTCCTAAGGCCGTTCAAAAATGACTTCAGAGTGAGAGCTGTAAATATGAAAAAGATGTTCAAGTTAGGTTGTGCCGGGCTCGGCATCCAAGCGTCGTCTATAGAAAACCCTGTCTCGCTTATCGAGCTGCCAATCCTCGAGCAGTTTAAGCTGGTAAAAGAGGCTGAGGTGTGGGACTTCATCGATCGTGTTCCCAATAACTACCAAGAGCTGGACGAGTACATAAAGGGCAGTCAGATATACGACTTGCCGGTGCTATCCGGCAGTGGCTGCTACACGTTAGGTTTAGATGAAGACCTTATTAAGCAGAATATAAATCTTACCGCTGAGGTCGGCGGTAAATACCATAATTTTATGGTCTGGGCTAAGCACAAGGACGGTCACTACGTGACCAATGAAGAAGTTGCTGAGAGCTATCTAGACGCCTTCGAGTACGCCGAAAAAGCCGGTGTCATCATCACCTTCGAGAACCATGTGGACATGTGGTCTGAAGACTATCGTCGAGTTGCGCAGGTTGCTGATCTGGTTGAGGCGAGAGGAGTCAAGTTCAACGTGGCCATGGACTACAGCCACTGCATTTTCAAAATTGAAAATGCAGTTGAGCATGCAGTTTCTCAGATGCGTGGTGACAATGAGGCAATTGCCAAACTTGATCCGTTCAATGACGATAGTTACGCAGATGAATGGCTCAATCGCAATCTAGTTCACTGGGCGCAGATGCGTCCCGCAGCACCAAACGGCCCACTTAACTGGTGGGGGTTTGAAACTGGCCCATGGGATGCAAAAGGGATTGATCGCCCAGGACGTTCCATTCAATACCCATTCCGGCGCCCTGCCAAAGGCGAATGGCACACAGAAATGTGGCATGCCCACAAGCTGGCATGTACCAAAGAAATTACGAGAAAGGTCATCGATGCGTACCTACAAAGCGATGATACCAACCTCTCATTAATGACCATCGACAACATCAACCTGAATGCTTACGGATTAGGGTGGAAGTACAACATGTTCGCTGATAGCTGCGCTTACGCTCAGTATGTCCGTGAAATCTATGCTGAACGTGCTGCTGTTCATCAGGCACGAAACTCCATGTCAGCTTCTGAATTTGTCTCCCAATACCGGGCAGGCGCCGTTGTAGCGGTGCCAAACAATGTACAGGCACCAATATGTTAAATGAGAACAGTTTTATTTTTGACGACTGGCACCCCGTCGGCGCACTAGCTGATACCTCACTTGGTAAGAAATACTTTTCCCGAGTTTTGGCTGTCAGCATTGAATATACGCTCACCGAGGATGGGTTGCGGGCAGAGGTTTCCTCTACAGGCCTACCGCTAAAAACCCAGGTGATTTATGGACTTTTATGGGTGTCTCTTTCAAATAACCCACGAGATGTAGTAGCCATCCCCGAATTTGATGAACCTGATCGCAGGGTGATCAGTGCAGGATCAATTCGGGTGGGAACCTCTGGGTTACGTGTCGTTGAAAACTTCCTTGATATGGCGCATTTCCCGTTTGTACACACAGATATTCTCGGCGCAGAACCACTAACTGAAGTGGCTGCATATGACATTGAAATCGATGAAGACCGAGATGAAGTGCTGGCTATTAATTGCAGATTTCCCCAACCGAAAGGGTCGGCGGCAGCTACTGAACCGGTGGACATGCATTACGTCTACCGAGTCGCCCGCCCTTTCATCTCTATCTTATATAAGACGTGTGTGATTGAAGATGATCGCCTTGATGTTTTGGGTCTGTTCGTCCAGCCCCTAGATGAAGAAACATGCGTTGCCCACGCGATCATGTGCTACCTCGATGACATTAACACCGACAAGCAGTTAAAGGACTTCCAACAGAGAATTTTTGGCCAGGACATCATGATTTTGCTGAACCAAGTTCCCAAAGGATTACCCCTTGATCCAAAGTTTGAAACCCCTGTGCGGGCTGATGCCTTGTCGAGCGCCTATCGTCGCTGGATTAAAGAAAGAAATGTGACGTTTGGCACCGCTCACTAAGCTTATTTTATTACTAGGTGATTTGTTATGGATTCGTTAAATCAGGAGTGGCATGTCATTGCCAACTCCGAAGATATACCGTTTAGACACGTGTACCAATCACGTCTTAATGGTCAAGAACTCGCAGTATGGCGTGACTATACAGGAGATGTGAATGTTTGGGAAAACCGCTGCCCGCACCGTGGTGTTCGACTAACACTAGGCGAAAATGTCGGAGACCAATTGCAATGCCAGTACCACGGATGGAAATATCAGTCTGGTACGGGACATTGCTCATTTGTACCAGCACATAGAACTGCACAGCCCAGTAATGCCTGTGTAAAGACTTATCTATGCACAGAGTTAGAAGGCCTGATATTTGTAAAACTGGATACAACGAACGGGACCGATGCTCCAAAGCAGCTATCTCTCGTTGACTCTCTTAATTCCAGCAACCTGCGAAGCCAGGTGATTGCTGTAGATGCCCAGACTGCGATCGATACAATCAAGAAGGGAGCTTCTAGCTTTGCCCCTGTTTTAGGCAATCGCCCAGAAGAGATTCAGTTTGTGGACGACGGCCTAACTATCGACCTTACATGTACGGGATTGGCGGAAACTTTACGTATTTTTGTCCAGCCAGAATCTGAACAAAAAGTGGTGATTCACGCCCGTTTATACACGGATACTCCTGTGGATCTTCAACGTAAAGTTATGTTCATGCACGTGCTGACTGAGCTGTTCGCTCAAACGGAGCGTAGTACCAGCATTTCTGATTCAAAAAATATTATAGCTACTGATAGTAGTACACATGTAAACCTGGGCAATCCTGAAGTAGACAGCGCTCGAAAGCAGATTATATGTACTGTCATCGCCCGAAATACTGAGACGCCTGATATTGATTCTTTCTGGCTTAAGCCGGAAGAAGATCAAGTATTAACTTTGGAACCAGGCATGCATGTCGGTTTGACAACGCCATCCGGTCACTTGCGGCAATACTCAATCGTTAATACACCCGAGGAACGAGATGTCCTGATCATAGGTGTGAAACTTGAGGCTAAGTCACGAGGCGGCTCGCGTAGCATGCACAGTGATGTTCGAGTTGGCTCTAAAATGTCAATAACTCTTCCTCGCAATCAATTTCAATTACAACCATCTGAGCGTAAGGCTGTCCTCATTGCCGGTGGTATTGGTGTGACACCTCTGCTCGCAATGGCTCTTTTCCAAGAGCAAAGAGACCGTAACTACCACTTACATTACTTTGTGAGAGGTAATGAGCACATTGCCTTTAAAGATCGTATTTCGGCGCTTGGAAATAACTGCTCTACCTATGTTGGCTTAGGTATAGAGGAGACTCAGAGTGCAATCACTGAGCTTCTACAAGGATTAAATCCGGAGTCACATGATATTTACGTCTGTGGCCCTCAGGCGATGATCGAACTTGTCTCCACAACGGCAATCAAGTCCGGTTTTTCCGCAGATCAAGTGTATTACGAGTATTTCGGATTAACTGATCACGCAACATCACGCGCCCATAGTGAAGGGGGCTATCAAGTGACTATTCAATCCACTGGACAAGAATTCACTGTTGAACCTGGTAGAAGCCTTCTTCAAGCATGCTTAGAAGCTGGGGTTGAAATCGATTACTCCTGTGAACAGGGCGTATGTGGTGCATGCATGACTAAAGTAATTAGCGGCGACTTACAACATGAAGATGTTTATCTCTCTTCCAAGGAAAAGAACGATGGGAAATTAATCATGCCATGCGTATCTAGTTGTAAATCAGCAAAGCTAGTTCTGGATATTTAAAAGAGGGGCTTATGCTTAAACTTTACGACTATGAGCTTTCTGGAAACTGTTTTAAAGCTCGCCTACTTCTATCAATGCTTGGTGTTTCTTATGATACCGAGATTGTTGAGTTTTATCCTGAACGCGAACATAAGAGTGCTGATTTTCTACGCATTAATCCACTTGGCCAACTTCCCGTTTTGCAAAACGGAGACAAAGTTATTCGTGAATCCCAAGCCATTTTGGTCTATCTAGCGACTAAGTTTGATTTGGGCAGGAAATGGTATCCGCTAGATAGTCCAGATGCTCTTGCAGATATTCAAATCTGGCTGGCTTTTTCTGACGGAATTACGGCGTCTATTTCTGCTGCAAGGCTACATGAGCTTTTTATGTACGACTTTGATGTCGAGGAGTGTCGGAACCGTGCTTATGTTCTGTTAGAGGTAATGGACAAACATTTGTGGGTGAATCGTCAGCAAGGCTTTGATTTTCTCTGCCCCATGGAGCACCCGACAATCGCCGATATTGCCTGCTTTCCATATATAGCTATGGCTGACGAAGCGGGCATTTCACTTCAAGACTATCCCTCAGTGAGACTCTGGCTAGATAGTGTGAAGCGTATTCCCGGTTTTATAGCAATGTCGGGAATATTCCCTGTAAGCAATATCTAAATATTCCCAGCGCCAAGATATTAATATTTATCAACTTGTAGCCATATAGGATTCTGGCAAAGGCGTCAGTATCCTATAACTAAAAAGACTCTAAATAGAAATTAATTAATAAATTAAAATATGTAAATCCTAGTAGGAGAGATGTAAATGGTTATCTACACCCCGCCATCTGTGGCAAAAGATATTCCTGTTATCGACCTCGCAGAAAGCTTTTCACACGATATCGAAAAGAGAAAAGCTGTTGCGTGGGAAATACATAAGGCAGCACGTCAAACTGGCTTCTTTTATATAAAGAATCATGGTGTTCCAGTTGAATTGCAAAAGGCATATTTCGATTTAGCCAAGGAATATTTTGCGTCCCCGATGGACGAAAAAATGAAGATCAGTTCCAAGAACTCTGTCTGCCTGCGTGGGTACGAACCTATTACTGCTCAAACTCTGGATGAAGGATCTCCTCCTGATTTGAAGGAGGGGTTTTTATTTGGTCGGGACCTAACTGAGTCTCATCCTTATGTTCAGAATAAAACACCGTACCATGGTCCCAATCAATGGCCTGAAGGCAATCCACACTTCCGGCAACAGGCTGAGGATTATATGCACCATTTGGAGCTTTTAGGTCGTAAGCTTGTGCGCTTATTAGCACTCTCGTTGGAGTTGCCAGAGGACTTTTTTGACGAGGGTCTGAAGGAGCCGATGATCATTTCTCGTATGCTCTACTATCCCAGTCAGCCGAAAGACGTTCAGGTAAACCAATTAGGTGCAGGTGCGCATACGGATTGGGGTCTTATTACATTACTACTCCAGGATGCAGTCGGAGGGTTAGAAGTTCGAAATGCAGATGGAGAATGGCTGAAAGCCCCTTGTATAGAAAATACCTTCGTAGTGAATCTAGGTGATATGGTGCCAGTGCTTACTAACGGGTTGTATCACTCTACAATGCACCGCGTTCTCAACGCATCGAAGGAAACTCCACGTTACTCTTTCCCGACATTCTTTGACCTTGACTACTATTATGAGGCTTCAGTGGTTCCAACTTTGCGCAAGCCCGACGAAGAGTACCCCGAACCTATCACAGTAGGCGGTCATATCGCTGAGATGTTCAATAAAACATTTGGCGTAAAGTAAACATTGCCAAACTGTCCGAAACATTACCGTCCTCATGTTTGAGGACGGTTCTCCAGTCTAGAGCAATTGGGATTACTGTAACGGTAGACTTATCTTGGAGACCTAGTTAGAGGTATTATTAATACAACTAAAGAGGTTTTAAATGACAAGAAAATTATCAACTGAGTTTAAGCGAGAATTTGCAGACTTAGTTATCGTTCATGGATATAAACATAAAGATGCGGCGGATGCGATGGGCGTTGGTTTATCGTCGATTCAGCGTTGGGTTAGCCAGTTTAAAAAAGAACAACAAGGTATAACCCCTAAAGCTACAGCATTAACACCAGAGCAATTACGTATTCAGCAGTTAGAAAAACAAGTTAAACAGTTAGAAAGTGACAATGCCTTATTAAAAAAAGCGTCACCCTTCTTCGCTATGGAAATGAACAACGGCAGCAAGTCGCGGTAAAGCTGAAGAAGGCGGGTCATCAAGTTCAGCAAATATGTCGTTGTTTAAAGTTAGCTGCTAGTTCATTTTATTATCGGTTGAAGCCTAAATCGATTAATGCTGAGAAAGTTCGCTTAGAAGCCGCTATGAAGCATATTCACAATGATATGGATGCAACGTACGGCAAACGCAGGATGTTATCTGAGCTGTTGGATATGGGCTTTAAATTGGGGATTGATAAGGTTCGTCGTTTTATGAAACGACTCAAGCTCATTGCCAAGCGGCCTAAACAACACAAGTATCCAGTTGGTGGCAAAGCGTCTGTGATTGCACCTAATACACTGAATAGACAGTTTAATCCTGAGTTGTTAAATACACATTGGTCGGGTGATATTACGTATGGTGTGCTCGGAGTTTAACGTCAATATGGGGGTTGGTAATAAACCACGAGTCTATTTGAAATTCATGAACAAATAACAGGAGTTAAATGTTTATGCCGTTATCTGGTTGTGCAGGTGACAGAGTCTGAGTGGCAGTGACTCATTGTATGCTAATGAGGTGATGTAACCCACTGACAACGGGAAGTGAGGCGAATTCGTTAAGCCAATATGCTTTTCTAGACTGAGTAGTGGACGGATGAAGAACATGAACCGATTAACCCGCATCTATGGGCTGAAACGTCGCCACAGCCTACACGAATTAATAGGCTGTGCGATACCGTGATGTGACTACATGTATGGGGAACATCACCGATTTGATAAATAACACGTATGGATTTGTCACTGGATAAACGTTATACACAATTCTTCGTTTTGGTATCGCCATCTTACAGTACGATAAGGTTAAAGACTGCGATCGGCATCCACCCCACTATGTTTGAGTTCAAATAGATGAACCGAGGAAGACTTGTATTGAATGTTAAGGGAGCAGACCCCGATGTTATGCAAGTTGGCGGAGCGCCCGTAGTAGTCTGAGGTGGGGAAAGCCCACTACATGGCGAAGGGGTGCAGTTTAATGATTTGCGAAAGCGAACTACCTGACCTTTAATGAGGTGAAGACCTTTGATAATCAGTGAAATGCAACGCAAATTAGCAACATGGACATTGACTGATAAAGGACGTCGAGTTAATCGACTATTAAGGCTTATCAGTCACCCTGAATGGCTGTGGCATGCTGCTAATATCACGCTTTCATCAGCCGGCGCTAAAACGGCCGGTGTTGATGGAATAACAAAGTCGCACTTGCAGGACAATTTAGATAGTTACCTTGATGATATTAGACAAACTTTATTGTCAGGTGACTATCAACCTATGCCGGCAAGGCGAGTATATATTCCCAAAGCAAATGGTAAACAACGGCCACTAGGTATTCCAACCTTGAAAGACAGAATAGTACAACGTGCCATGTTGATGGCAATGGAGCCTATATGGGAAAACGATTTCCACTCGTTGTCCTACGGCTTCAGACCAGAGCGCAGTGTACATCACGCTATTCGAACGGTGCAATTACAACTGACAGGCTCTAGTACCAGAGGCCGCTGGGTAATTGAAGGTGACTTATCTAGCTACTTTGACACGGTTCATCATAAATTGCTAATGAAGTGCGTACGCAAGCGCATTAGTTGCGTAAGATTCAACGATCTGCTTTGGCGCTTTATCAAAGCGGGTCATATTGAACGCAATCTATTCTGTGCAACAAGCGAAGGGGTACCACAAGGTGGTGTGATTTCCCCATTGCTGTCAAATATCATGCTGAATGAATTTGACCAATATTTAGATGAACACTTTCTATCAAAGAAAGCCAGAAAAGACCGTTGGTATTGGAATAGAACCATTCAGGACAAACGCAAAATTGCGATAGAGGAAAACCGACAATGGCTGCCAGCCATTGCCTACTGCCGCTATGCTGATGACTTTATTGTTATCGTTAAAGGCACTAAAGCACAAGCTATGGCCATTCGTAACTTATGTCGGTCTTTCTTGGAAGACAAGCTGAAGTTGACGTTAAATATGGAGAAAACACATATTACCCATGTTAACGACGGGTTTGTCTTCCTTGGCCATCGTATTATTAGAAAACGAGGTCCAAACGGCAATATGCGCGTTGTGTCGGGTATCCCACATAGCAAAGCTAAAGCGTTTTCATCCACGCTCAGTAAAGCTTTATCGGGTGATTACTCTTGTAGCAAAGTCGATAAACTTGAGCACATTAGTCGTAAATTGAAAGGTTGGGCACAGTTCTACCGCCATACCCACTTTACAGCTAAAGTGTACAACAAAATCGATAGGATCGTATTCTGGAAATTTGCAAAATGGCTGGCTAGGAAATATCGCTGTTCCATTAAATCATTAATGATGACATGGATACGACGACCAACGCCTAGCAAAGCTAAGACTTGGGTGGTTTATGGTAAGTCAAATAACGGTATTGTATGCGGGGCAACACTATTTCGTTTAGTGAGCAGCCCTAAAATGCCATTCAGATGGCGACTACCTGAAACTAACCCTTACATTAGGCGAGAAGAAAGAAACACGATCACCTCGCGCTACAACGATGTTGCTATGGCTGTCAGCCAACATTAAATGGAGAGCCGGATGCGCTGAAAGGTGCACGTCCGGTTCGGTGAGGAGAGGCTGAGAAATAGTTCGACTACGCTCGGTCTCTTACTCTACTCCGTACACAACAAGGTTGGCTGTATGTCGCGATTGTTATGGACTTATGCTCTCGTCGGGTAATTAGCTGGGCGTTCTCAGATAAACCGAATTCAGAGTTAACAGTACGAGCTTTACGCCTAGTGGCTCAGAAACGAAATATCAAAGGAAAAGTCATATTCCATTCAGACCAAGGTTGCCAATATACCAGTCAGAGCTTTCAAAAAGCATTGGTTGAGCATGGTATAGAATCGAGCATGAGTCGTGCAGGAAATTGTTTAGACAATGCCGTAACCGAACGATTCTTTAGAAGCTTAAAGTCCGAACGAGTTAACTATCGACGGTACTTAACTCGCCATCAGGCAATGGCTGACATAATCGATTACATAGAACCATTTTATAATCAAAAACGGAAACACGATAAGCTGGGAAATATTTCACCTGTTCAATATGAGCAAAAGTTACTAAAAAGTGCCTAAACATGTCTCCAAATTTAGTTGACCGTTACAGGTTACCGAGGCGCCGAAAAGCGGGACGAGTTGAAAGATGTGTGTGCAGACTGGCACATCGCAGAACAACCCGGGAAGCTGAAGTCCCTGAAAAAGCACCCTCGTATCAATAAGGTCAAAATCCGCACCGAGTATCTGAAGGCCAGCCTCCGCGCCAAAGTCGAGCATCCGTTCCGGATCATCAAGTGCCAGTTCGGCTTTGTGAAAGCCCGCTACCGTGGTCTGAAGAAAAATGACGGCAAACTGGCGATGCTGCTTGCTCTGTCAAACCTCGTGCGCGTGGATCAGATGTTGCGAGCACGGGGTTAATCCGTCTGAACTGCCTGAAAAGGCAGCTTTCCGACGGAAACGAAGGATAGTAACGCCTAAATTGGGCCCCCGTTGCGACGATTGCGGGTTGCAATGGAAATGAGGACTTAATCACTGGTTCCCTAGCACTAGCTTTCAGAGCGGGAAAGCACTCACTTCAAGCATCACAGGCCAAGAGCAATTTTAAGATCAATGTCTGGAGGCGCAGACATATTGAACTTGTAACCTTTAATTACAAGATTGTAGTGAGAAGCAAGTAAGTCCTTAGCCGAATCAGCATCACGCCGATCGATACAGTCCACGAGTCTAGCGTGCTCATCGCGTAGTTGGCAGTAATCGAAGCCTGAACGATATAGGGCATTTATCAATGCTTCCTGACGACGAAGTTGTGAGTGGATTTTGTTAAGCATTTCATTCTTCATGAATGAAATAAGAAGAGTGTGAAAACCCCTGCCCAGTTCGTCGCCGAGATCATCATCGTTGTTTTCATGCGCAATTCGCTCTTTGACTGTGTGGGCGCGCAATAGATCCAGTTCCTCTCGGGTGATGGTTTTCGTCAACTGATCAATCACCCCACTCTCTAACACCAACAACATTTGATAGAGCTGATAAGCATCGTCGAAGCTCGGGCATGTTACTGATGAAGACCGCTTTGGTGAGATTTCCACCAGGTGCTCTTGTGATAACCGGATCAATGCTTGGCGAACAACAGTCCTGCTCACTTCAAACAAATCCGCTATTTCACGCTCATTGAGCTTTGTACCTGGGGGCAAGCGCCGGAGGTATATCGCATCAGATACTGCTGTAACAATTTTCTGGGTAAGCATGACGCCAACTGCCTATATTTTTTGGTGAGAAAAATTCTATCACATCCCTCCATCCCTTTCCACAAGCCCCATTCTGCACAGCTTTTGTGCGCTGCGACTCATATTAGAGCAATTCTACCCAGCCAAAGAACCAGCAAAATAATCAGAAAAGCCGAAAACTGCCCGTTTGGACAGGTTTTTAGCATACTGGCATGGAATGTGCTTATAATCTGGTATACCAGTTATTTATACAGGAATACCAGAAATAATTTATGGCTTCCTAGAACGGTATAAACAAGTGTTTTTAACAATAACTTTGGGATGTCCATCGGCAGATTCTCAGAGCGTTTGCTTGGCAACAAGTCTCCTTGGCTCGTCCCTGTAGCTAAATGAACAGAAGGTTCCTATGAACAAAGCTTTACCTTCGAGGGGTTTACGATTTCTTCCGACATTCCTGCTGGCATGCCAGCATGTAATGGTCATGTATGCGGGTGCAGTTGCCATTCCGCTTGTACTCGGTGCAGCACTGGGCCTATCGAAAAGTGATATTGCGTTTCTAATTAATGCAGACTTATTTGCTTGCGGGATTGTGACAATCATCCAGTCACTCGGTATAGGTCCCGTAGGTATCCGAATGCCTGTGATGATGGGCGTCACCTTCACCGCTATTGGGCCGATGATTGCTATCGGATCCGACCCAAACGCGGGGCTATCGAGCATCTTTGGTGCCACTATTGCTGCAGGGTTATTTGGCCTAGCAATTGCCCCAATCGTCGGAAAGTTGCTGCGCTTCTTTCCACCAGTGGTGACAGGTACAGAGATTGTCGCTGTTGGGTTGTCACTGATGTCCGTCGCAGCAGCTTGGTCTGCGGGAGGGTTTGGTAATCCGGAGTTCGGTCGCCCTCTTTACCTGGCGATTGCTTGCTCAGTACTCGTCTGCATTCTCCTAGTAGTTCGGTACGCCAAGGGCTTCATTAGCAACATTTCTGTTCTTCTTGGTTTGATTTTTGGCTTTGCTCTTTCAGCTTCGGCCGGACTGGTCAGCTTAGAAGGCGTTGGCGAAGCACCGGTTTTCGGTTTCATCATGCCATTCCATTTTGGTGTCCCCACATTCGATCTCTGGCCAATCGTAGCCATGTGCATCGTGATGTTAGTCACTTTTATCGAGTCTACCGGCATGTTCATCGCTCTTGGTGAAGTCGTAGATCAAACGGTAGATGAAAACAAACTGACTCGAGGATTCCGAGCTGATGCTTTAGGAACGACGGTAGGTGGGGTCTTTAATACTTTCCCATATACGTCATATGCACAAAACATAGGATTAGTAGGCATTACCGGGGTTCGTAGCCCTTGGGTATGTGTATTCGCCGGCGGGATTCTTATTGTCCTTGGCCTGTTCCCTAAGATCGCATATTTAGTGGCATCCATTCCTCCCTTCGTATTGGGCGGAGCAGGCATCGTAATGTTTGGCATGGTTACCGCTAATGGCATGAAATCGCTTAGCCGTGTTGATCTTAAAAAGGCCAGCAATCTCTACATCATCGCAATTAGTCTAGGGATTGGAATGCTACCCGTCGTTTCCCCTAACTTCTTTAGCAAATTCCCTACTTCATTAGCCCCCATTTTAGAAAGTCCTATTTTGCTGACCGCAATAATTGCGACTGCTCTTAATTTGTTGTTCAACGGGACCGGATCTGAAGTTAAAAAACAAAACACCACTACTAATAAAGAAGTAATTGCTCAGGAATCAAATTAATAGAAATTAACTACTAATAAACTGGGAGTGGAAATGAAAACCAATAAACGACCTCTAATTATCGGATTAACAGCTCTATTATCAACGTGCGTTACAAATTTAGCTCAAGCAGAACTTAATTGGCATAGGGAAGGTGCGAATAAGCAGGTCATTTCTTCCCAAGCTGACTCGCTGATTAAAATTTCGCGGATCTGGGCCGATTTTTTTCCCGCAAACACATCGAATCAGCCTATTTAGGCTATTTTTTCCACC
>OKVJ01000408.1_pt1 | contig 16897 bp, 16 predicted proteins | sample 1606921 | NCBI WGS metagenome assembly OKVJ01 (sample SAMN03281016, study PRJEB24777) | human gut metagenome | isolation source: fecal sample PR161 from 1 month old female Malay infant, caesarean...
TTACAGGGATTCATCGACTCGTACCTCGCTGATAAGGGATGGAGTATGGAGCGTCGCCGTGCACATTACATCAACATTCTCGATCTCATCCGCTATATGGGTCGAAAAAACTCGGATTTCATCGACTTGGGCACGGTGCCAACGCTAACCCCAAGGGGCATCCGCTGGATGAATGCCTGTTTCTCAAGGTTAGGTGAAATGGTTAACAGTTTGGGTGGATGGAATAACGCAACGGTAAATGCAGATAGCGAGGTGAAATGATGGAGCGTGCAATGATTAAAACTGACTCTTTGAACACAATCACCGAATGTCTCGAACAGTTGGCGCTGGCCGAAGAAAGCCTTATCGCAATCGACGGTCAATTGTTAAAGAATGATGCCGATCCAGCATGGCGCAAGCGGGCAGAAATTGCCCGACGGACCATTGGGCAGAAGAAGCGCATCATCACCGCGCGCCTGTCCATTCTTCGCCAGCAGGAAAAGGAGCATAACCGTCAACAGCATCAAACGCGTGATAGTTATCTGATTGCAGAGCTAAGGGAGGTTGTCACCCCCTCTTCTTTCCTGCGCTGCGTACATCGCGCCGAAGTGAAACTGGAGGCTACCAATGGGTGAAATGGTTGATATTAACGACGAACTGGTTCGGTCAGTCGTCACAGTTGACGATGGACGGGATTATACCGCGCAGTTGGTCTGGAGGATGGGTAACCGCAGAGATATGCGTAATGGCATTTTAGTACCGATCCCTCCAGCGCCAAAGGTTTCAGCAGTGCGAGTTGAAGCGAAGAGAAAGTCCCGGAAACGGGGTTATCGGGTAGTTCAGAAAGCGATTGGTTCGGTATGACGATGAACAGAGAATTCGAAATATGGATGCGTCTCCGCTACAGAGGTAGGTACGACCTGACCCGGGACGGACACGGTTACTACTGCCGGGAAGTAGTTAAACGCATGTATGAAGTCTGGTGCCACTTCCGTGGACTGAGCGTAGTGTGAGGTGATAAATGGCAACCCGATATATTGGTATGAAAGAAATGTGCAAACTTACCGGGAAAAGTAAGCCAACTCTCTGGAGGATGTATACGAAACGGAAAGAATTTCCTAAGCCAGAGAAAACACCCAGCGGCATTTTCCTCGGTTGGCCCGAGTCAGTTTACGAGGAATGGGTGAACAAAGAGAAAACCGCTGACTTCTGATACTTGACCCGTTACTTGACCTTGCACAGTAGCGGGATTTCTACATTTATCGCCTAACTAGCTGATTTAGTTGGCACGCCCTGTAGGATTCGAACCTACGACCTACGGCTTAGAAGGCCGTTGCTCTATCCAACTGAGCTAAGGGCGCACTGAGAAGAGTGAACTTCGCGGTGGTGAAACGCGAAGAATTATACGGTCAATGGCAGGTGAGTCAATGCCTTTTCCGTTTTCACCTCCGATTAGGGCTAGCTGATTGTAAATATGGCTGTTTTTTCAACATTCCCGGCCTTTCTTTCGTAGAATTTAGCGCTGCGAAAAGGCTTAGCTGCATTTAAGTAACGCCTGCTGTTTTCCTGAGCGTCAGCTCGTCACACTAGTGTGAGGTATCCCGGCCGCCTGGAGGCTGACAGACAACAGGACAATGGAGTGACAGCGCAAAACCTGATCGATACGTCCCCCAGCTTACAGCACCTCTCTCACGATATCGCGGGCATCAAACTTGAGCCTATCATCGCCCTCTCCTCGCAGCGCCAGGTTGGGGTGGAAGTGCTGAGCGTTCTGTCAGCAAGAGAGCAAAGCGAAGCATTTTTCAACGATCGGTCTGCGGAGTGGTCACTTACGCTGCTTGAAGCGCAACTTGTCGCGCTAAAAAATACCCCGCACTGTCATAATCTTTACGTCAATCTGCCGATAACCGTATTAACGCAGCCGGACGCCTTTCAGCGGCTTCTCCGGCTGCCTGCCGCACCGCTGAATATAGAAATTGTCGACCCGGCACGCTTTCTGGCGCTGTCTGACACAAAACGGCAGGACGTTCACCAGCGCCTGCTGCAGCTCAGAAGACAAGGCCACGGTATCTGGCTGGATGATATTGATGAAGCGATCGTCCAACCGTTTTTGTCCTGCCGGCTGCCGTTAACCGGCATAAAAATCGACAAAGAAGCATTCTGGCGTTTACGCGCCACCCCTGCGCTCGGGCAACTGGTGACACGTTGCTTTCAGCTTGCCGACAACGTGCTTATTGAAGGTATTGAGACTGAAAAGGATCATAGCCGGGCACGACAGGCAGGAGCAGGATTCGGCCAGGGGTACTACTGGCCGTCCTGGACATGGCCGGAGGAATAAAAAGCCATTTCCAGGAGGGAAGCCATGCGAATGACAGTGCGCCGTTACCGGCGGCGGCGTACAGGAAGTGATGCACTGGGATTTACGCACTCGCCTTTTGCTCCCCCCTTTTTCGACCGGCTCGAATTTTTGAGCCAGTCCATCCATCAACATCGCAAAACAGACGCGCCCTTTATTATTCTGGTCACGGAAGATCATTTCCTGCGCACCGGTTTTCTGAACGGCCAGTTTCCCCTGAGCAGCTGTAGCGACTACCCGACGCTGGACGAAGCCTTTCAGGCGCTCAACCAGTGGCCTGCAGCCCGTCTGGTGGTAGATATTGAAAGCCGTACCACGGCGCTTATAGAAAAGCTGGATCAGCTGAGAAGACACAGCCTGTATCCGCCCTTTCTCACGCCGTATCTGTTGGTCAGGGCGGATAATTACGACACCCGTCTGTTCTGTAAAGCGGCGGGGCCGTTTCATGTCCTTGAACGCCAGTCAACGGCGGCGGCACTCCAGCACAGCCTGATGGACATCAGCCCTCCACAGGGCTCCAGTAAAGAGTGGTTCTCTCGCGGCGAGTGGCCCATTTTACAGGAGCTGTCGCGGGGGAAGTCACTACGCCAGATCGCCCTGCTGCAGAATCGCCCCTACAGCCGCATTATCTATCGCCTGAGCTGCATTCTGGTGAAGCTCGGGCTTAGCCATCGCCAGGAACTGCTGCATCTTCTCAATAATCTCTCCGACTGCCCGTTTTACTCTTAACCTAACCCCTTATTTCCTAAAGATCTTTAGGAAGTTACTTACTGAAAATGTTAATTTTATGTTAACTGTTAACATAAGTCTCGAAATTACAACTATTCCTAATTTCTGACTCTGAACCACGTGAAATATTAAAGAATAAGTAAAGCGCAGCACTTTCATCCATGCGTTAAGGGATTGATGGTTCCGTTAACAGGATGATAATGATGTAAAAACAAGCAATTTGGTTGTACGCCCCTGGCGCTTAAAGCGAAGGCTGCAGAAGATTTTGCTCTTCCGGCATAGTATTTTTCTGATATCGGGGAGAGGTATCGGGATGAGGATGAGACGCGCTATCTGTGCAAATTCACGCCACTATAGCAGCAGGTGAGACGTTTTACTGCCCCGCCATTTCATTAACAATTTTGCAACATATAGTGGTATCTGTTATTTTTTGTTATTACATAAAGATGAAAAGATGCGGTAAATGGAATAACAGGACATTTCCGCTAAATTTAAAAAAATAGCCATTCAGATCCAGAAGATAATACAAATCAATAATCATGAATTAATCTGCAGGCTTTTCGGAGAAAACTTACACGGTATAATAAGACGCGTACCAATTATGAATAAGAAAAACCTTTTTGCCGCCACCAGCCAAATGAGATGACCGCGCTGAGGCAATGACATTACCACTACGTTAACAAGGATGCTTTCGCTCTTTCCAGGGAAATACCACCCTATAAGGATCTGCAAATTTATCCTTCCGGCATTTCGAGAGTTTGAACCAAACTCAGCATAACGCTTTTAACAATCTGAGGCATAAAAAATGAAACCGGCATCCGTTATCATTATGGACGAACATCCTATCGTCAGAATGTCGATAGAAGTCCTGCTACAGAAAAATAAAAATATCACAGTCAAACTGAAGTCTGGCGACAGCCATGAAGTTCTCGACTGTATCCGCAATCACGCCATCGATCTGGTGATCCTGGACATTGAACTTACGGGCACCGATGGCTTCGCTTTATTGAAAAGAATCAGAAACTTAAACAAAGACATAAAGGTCCTGTTCCTCTCTTCCAAATCGGAGTCCTTTTACGCGGGCCGCGCCATCCGCGCCGGGGCAAATGGGTTTGTCAGTAAACGAAAAGATTTAGGTGAGATCTACAACGCCGTGGAAATGATTCTGATGGGCTATTCTTTTTTCCCGTCGGAAACGTTGAACTTTATTAATCACCTGGGCTCCGGGAAAGGGATGGCATCCGATATGCCATTATCGAACCGTGAGGTCACCGTACTGCGGTATCTGGCGAATGGCTTATCGAATAAGGAAATTGCCGAACAGCTGCTATTAAGCAACAAAACCATTAGCGCGCACAAATCCAATATTTATTCCAAGCTCGGTGTGCAAAGCATTGTGGAATTAATTGATTACGCCAAGGCACACGAGCTGCTATAACCTGAATTCACTCCCTGCAGTTTATCTGAGTTGCAGGGAGTGCGGTCAGCGCTAATTATAATTAATCATAAATGTGGCATCCGCATCGGCGCGTCCGGGTCGGGGGTTATCCGCTGTGGCAATATAATTAGCATAAAATGACAACACGGCATTACCCTGCGCATCTACCGCTACCGGCTGGCTGGCCTGCTGTAACGCAAGACGTGTTTTATCCGCATCCCTGATCTCCACCGCGACGTTATTCGCCGTACTGGCGTCATTCAACGCCAGCAATCCGCTGTCACTCCCGTCAGTTTTCCCGGAAAACGTAATTGATGCCGAACCTGGCGGACAGCCGGTCAGCTTCAGCGTGAAGGGCATGGGCTGCGTGCGGCTCCCCGTGGTGCTGAGCTGCTTCGTCGGCCAGGTGCCCAGCGTGACGGTCTTGTCGCTGTCGCTGCCCTCTGCCACGCAGGTAAAATCAACGATATTGCCGTACATCTGAATATTGATCTCGCCCAGCGCTGTGGCTGACCACGCGTTTGCCTGACACATCGTCAGGGCCAGCGCAGCGAAAGGCCATTTCCAGTTCCCCATCTCTTCCCCTTAATCGTAATCCACGCGCAGATAGCCGCGAGAGGTGAACCGGCCTTCTGCTGGCTTATTCCCCGTAATGCTCACCGGCCAGACCCGGATCCCCACCTGCGCCTGCGCGCTGTCATCCAGACGGAACGGAATTTTGCTGTTCAGGTTGTTAGGCGTCAGAGGCGTACCGCTATCGTTCGCCACGACAAACCCTAAATCCGGGTTATCGGAAACCAGCGCATTGCCCGAGATTTTTTCCGCCTCGATGCGCATCGTCAGATACGCATTGGCCTCCACATTAGTGCACTTAATGGCAATGGTTTTGCTTTGTGGTGAGACGTTCTGAGGACGATTGCCCGCCCCCGCCTGGCTGAACAACGACGCGCCAATATCACCAAAATCAAACTCCACCACCTGCCCGGCGTTAATCGCACAGCTTTGTGGTACCTGAATGGTGCCGCTGTAGCTGATGGTATAGACCGGCGTATTCAGCGGATCGGATGACGTGGTGGTGACATAGACGGTGAACATGGTCTGCTGGGGGATCACCACCATGTTGATAAACCGCCGTGTGACCCGCAGACGAAAGACCAGCTTCGAATCGGTGACAGGAAACGCTTTGTTGTTCGGAACGTTAGGGTGCTGCCCCATCTGAATGTAGTCTGACGGTGGATAGAAGGTGCCCGCGTAGTCATCGTGGATCTGCATTGCGCCATCAAGGTAGTCATTCAGCTTCACATACTTATAGCCATCAATTACCGTCGTTATCGGCAGGCTGGTGACATAACTACGCATCGTGGACTTTCCGGTTGTTCCTTTAGGGCAAATGGCGTTCACGCCCACCAGCCCGGATTTTTGCGCAAGGGTCACAATCTGCCCCGGTTTGTTATTGGAACTGTTAAAGACGTTTGAAAGATCGTATGAGATATCCTTCGGCACGCCCGTGGCGTTCTGGCAAACCGTCGCCCACGCGGGCATCGTGCTGCAGAGCAGCGCTAAGCTAAACACATTGCGTAAACTGCGCATCTTTGGGTTCCTGTTAACGGTCACAGCTTGCCCCCGCCATGGTAATGGCCTGATTTTGGCTTTCAGGCGATAAACGATAGTGCGCACGACACTGGGACTGCATCCCATTGCCCCACTGAATAAGCAGCTCCCCTTCCAGCGGCAGCCCGCTCAGGTAAATCTGCCCGTCATCGCCCACCATACTGGTGACCCCGCTCTGGGTTTCACGGACCACGGCACCAAACGGCACAGGCTGGTTGCCGCGGGTCACGGTCAGCAGGGCACGCACGCCGATACGGGTATCGAAGCTGGCGCGCACCAGCGCACCTTTGGTTGGTACTACGCTGCTGACGTTATTTTCGATGTCGGTGTTGTTACTCATGGAGTTGGTATCCAGCGCCACGCGGTTATAGCGGTAGACGGTGGCATACGGCATGACCGCGTAGCCTCGCCAGTCGGTTTTCACCCCGGTCTGGTTTTCCACGCTGACGCCCGAGGCTCCCGGCGCTTTGATCAGGACGTTAGTGTCGCCCAGCGGCTGGCTGAAGGTGACGCCGTCGGCATGGCCCACCACCCCACCGGAGAGCTGCCAGTTGAGATCGTGCTGATCGCGCGCGTAGTTGTAGCCCACCCCCAGCGTGCCGTAGGTCGCCTGCCAGTTTGCGCTGGCGCTACCGCTTGAGCCGTTGGTGCTGGTGTGCCCCTGCGTAACGCTGTAGTTCAGGTTGCGATCTTCCAGCAGGGTGCCGCTGACCCCGGTTTGCCAACTGGTATCACCGTCGCTGTTGCGGCTGGCTGAGGCCGTGGCGTAAGCGCGATCGATGGCGCTGTCCCGGCGATATCCCTGACGGGTAAAGAGGCTGAACGGCACCGAGACGTTAAAGAACGCGATCCGGTCCGTGCCCTCTATCCCGACGGACTTGTTCCACGACCATGACAGGGAGTAGTTGATCCCTTTTACACCTCCGGCATAGCCGAGCTGATACCAGAGGTTCGACTGGCTGGTGCCCCAGTAGGTCTGCTCGCTGCCGGAGACATAGACTGAGCCGTAATCACCCAGCGACTGAGAGATGTTGAGCTGGAAGCGCCCTTTTTTGTTCCACGTCAGGTTGTGATAGCTCTGCACGTCCGGCACGCCGTCATCATCCTTGCTGTCGGCATACTGATAGCCTTCCATCGAACGCCAGGCCACATCATCCAGGGTGTAAAACCCTTTCGTGGAGTAGCGATAGCCCAGCAACTGGAAGTTGGTGCCGAATCCGTTGAGTGATTTTGCATACAGGAAACGCAGGGACTGGCCTTCATGGCGGCTGTCGTCCGCCAGCTGGCTGCGGGCATGGGTGATATCGACCGACACCGCCCCCCAGTCACCGAGGTTTTTCCCGGCGCCAATGGCCACCGCGGTATAGCGCGACGCCAGCTGCGTACCGCCGTAGAGCGTGTAACCATTGGCCAGACCGGTAATCAGCGTGCCCTGGGTGAAGAACGGCGTGTCCTGATCGCTGTTACCGCTTCGGTAATCCCCGGCCACGAGGTCATACTTCCAGCGACCTTCACGCTGCAACAGCGGCACAGTGGAGTACGGCACTGTATAGCGTTGCTGACTGCCGTCCTTCTCTTCTACGGTCACTTCCAGATCGCCGCTTGAAGAGGTAGGGTTCAGATCGGTAATGGCAAACGCGCCAGGCTGGACATAGCTCTGGTAGATAACATAGCCGTTCTGGCGAACAACCACTTTGGCCGGGGTACGGGCGATACCGCGCACGGTTGGCGCATAGCCCTGCAGGCTGTCCGGGTACATGCTGTCGGACGAGAAAAGCCGCCCGCCGCGGAAACCGACGCTGTCAAAGACATCATTGCCGGTATTGCTGTCGCCCAGCACCAGCTCGCTTTTGAGCGGAATGACGGTGCGCTGCGCCCAGGTGCCAATGTTCTGCCAGTTACTGTGCCGCTGACCGTTGTTTTGCGTATAACGCCAGGCGCCGTTATTGCGTAAACGCCAGGCGCCATAGTTCAGCCCGCTCTGCAGGTTCAGATAGTAGCTGTCATCCTCGCTTCCCCGGTTGCCGGTAAAGCTGTAGTTCAACAGCGCGGCGGGGATCCCTTCATCCCACTGTTCAGGCGGGATATAGCCACGGGCGCTGTTCTGCATCGCCACCTGCGGCAGGCTGATATTCAGACGCTGCGAGGCGAAGTTAAATGCGACCAGACTGCCGGGGATCGCTGTCGCCAGCGGGACACAGGTGTCGTCCTGCACCTTTACCAGCTCGGGAAACGCGGCGAGGTTAACGCCAAACCGTTCCAGCATTTTACGTGTGATGCACGGCGCCAGTCCGCCCGCCACCGGTGGCGTATCGTCGGCCTGCTCAAAGCGCACGTCCTGGGTCGCGATAAACTCATCGTTACGCCAGATATCCACGCGATACACGCCGGGTGCCTGCTGGTGACCTTGTTCAAAACGCGATAAATCCGCCACGCTGGCGGTATCATCGGACAAAAAGGCCGGGTTAAAGTAGCTTTCGCTCCAGCCCGACTGCGGCCAGAGCGTTGCCATCAGCGCCAGTGCAACCGGGCAGTAACGCCATTGATGATTATTCATCGCCCTGACTCTGCTCACAGGTTGACGCTACGCGCCGGAGTAATGGCACCGTAGTCATTGACGCTCTGCCAAGAGAGCGTACCGCCCGCACCAGCCGGCAGCGCCTGCTGTGCCGAATTTTTTGGCGCAATCATGATGTTATCCAGCGTCTGTCCGCCCAGCTTCAGATTGACCAGCGTGATGTAATACGGTGAGGCGTTGCTGATCTTCAGATGCGAGCCAACGCGCTCAAAGCGCAGCTGAGAGAGCGCCTCTTCCGGCTGCATTGCCAGATTATTCGGGCGCACAAACAGCTTGATACGCGACAGGATGGCCAGTTGCAGCACGTTGTTGTTTTCGGTTTTGGCTTTGTTCACTGACGGGATCGCTTTCACGTTCATGTAAAACAGCGATTCACGATCGGCAGGCAACGCAGGCCCGGCGTAAATAATGCGCAGCGTGTTTTCGCTGTCCGGCTCGCTGACAAACAGCGGTGGCGTGACGGCAAAAGTTTTTTCTTTTTGCCCGTTTGCGTTTTCGATCCACGCGTTAATTAAATAGCGTTCTTGCTTGTTACTGTTGGTGATCGCCAGTGAAGTTTGTTTAGCATCTGCCGGATAAATAACGCGCGTGGCTCCAAGTGCAATACCGCCGGACGCATTCGCGCTTGCAGAAACCATCATTAAAATAAACGATAAAATCAGTCCTGGTTTAATTAGGGTATTCATCAAAACCGTACCTTTAATAATGTGTTCGCAGGTGTTATGGATAAATCAACGTAAACCAGACATCCGACTGAATATTGCCTGGCACAAGGTGTTCGGAAATAGCCCGATATCGGGCGCTAAAATGAAACGCAAGCTCGCGGGTATCAATGGGCAGCCAGCTGACCGCCGTGGCGTTGGGGATAATCTGACGCTGCTGTTCGTCAAAGAGTGCCAGCCCCACCCCGCTGCTGATGGGTGTTTCACCGGGGCGCGATGTCGCCAGAAAAACCTGCGGGTCTTCCGCGGGCGTGATGCCCTGGAACTGGATCCCGACGGTGCGTGAGACATCCACGCTGCAATCCAGCAGCCGCACGGTAAAAGGCACATTTACGGTGGAAAAACTGCCCACCCCGGAAAACGAGTTGGTCCGGTATTGTCCCATATCGATGCGCATATTCTGGCTGTCTGGCGCCACGGCGCAGCCACCGTTCACCAGTTCACCCCGGAGGTGTACTTTGCCGCCGTCAATCACCACCGTATGGGCGAATGCCTGGGAAGCCATCGCAAGGGTTAACAGCAGTAGTGTTCCTGTCCTTGTCATCCTTCGTTCCTGGCCTGAGCGTATGACGGGCCTCATCCCTGAGGCCAAAACATCCCTGTACGGAGGAATTATTCGTATTTCATAACGAAAGTGGCGTCAGCATTTGCCTGGCCTGGTTCAGTGGTCGCAGCAGTGGCTTTATAACGCGCGCTGAAGTTCAGGGTGTTGGTGCCCTGGATCAGGTTCTGCGCAGCAGAGAAGGTGGCACCGTCTGGCGTCAGAACGCTGGATTTGCTGTCGAGGATCTCGATACCAACACCTTTCGCGGTGTTGTCGTTGCTACCTGAAGTCACTGCCAGCAGGGTTTTGTCAGTTGCGTCGATCTGACCGGTGAACGCCACAGCAGCCGTTTTCGCCACCAGCGGATCGCAATCGTTCAGTTCGATGGTGAATGGAATATTGGTGGTGGTATCACCCACTTTGGTGAATTTCGCGGTACGGTACTGACCGAGATTAACGGTCTGCTCGGAAGAATCGGTATTTACTGAACATGCAGCATTAACCAGTTCACCTTTAAAATGCACGGTACCGCCATTTACGGAAACTGGCGTAACCGGATCGGCAGCGTGAGCGGCACCCGCGACCAGGGCCAGTGAAGCAATAACAGTAGAAGCAATGTTGCTGAGTTTCATGTCTATTCCTTTAAAATGTAAATAACCCTTCCCGCGAATTTTCGGGAATAAGAAATACGTTCAATTGAAAAATTGAAAGCTTATTTCGGAGGAGACAAAGTAGCTCAGGAAACTATTTTTAAATATGTCAAAACGCTGCCATTTTACCAGGTCACATCCTAATCCTGCCTAAGAAATTGACCATCACCCGAGAAGGGTCTTTACGCCCGCCGGAGGAAAACTCGCAAAGGGTGACTGACAGCGGCGCTCGCTTCTGACAAAATACAGGCCATCCCCCCTTTCAAACGTTACAGACGGAATCTTCTCTCTGATGGCAGCAAAGATTATTGACGGTAAAACGATTGCGCAGCAGGTGCGCTCTGAGGTCGCGGAAAAAGTGAAGGCGCGTAAAGCGGCTGGTTTTCGCGCACCAGGGCTTGCCGTTGTGCTGGTTGGTAGCAACCCGGCATCGCAGATTTATGTCGGCAGCAAACGCAAAGCGTGTGAAGAGGTGGGGTTCGTCTCCCGCTCTTACGATTTGCCAGAAACCACCACCGAAGCAGAACTGCTGGAACTTATTGACACCCTGAATGCCGATAAAGAGATCGACGGTATTCTGGTCCAGCTGCCGCTGCCGGCAGGCATCGACAACGTGAAGGTACTGGAGCGTATCGCGCCGGATAAAGACGTGGACGGTTTCCACCCGTATAACGTTGGCCGTCTGTGCCAGCGCGCGCCGCGCCTGCGTCCCTGCACCCCGCGCGGCATCGTGACGCTGCTGGAGCGTTATAACATCGACACCTACGGTCTGAACGCCGTAGTGATTGGCGCCTCCAACATCGTGGGCCGTCCGATGAGCATGGAGCTGCTGCTGGCCGGTTGCACCACCACCGTGACCCACCGCTTCACCAAAAACCTGCGTCATCACGTCGAGAATGCCGATCTGCTGATCGTCGCGGTCGGTAAGCCGGGCTTCATTCCCGGGGAATGGATTAAGGAAGGGGCGATTGTCGTGGACGTCGGGATTAACCGTCTGGAAAACGGCAAAGTGGTTGGCGACGTGGTTTACGAAGACGCCGCAGCGCGTGCCTCTTACATCACCCCGGTACCGGGCGGCGTAGGCCCAATGACCGTAGCAACCCTGATTCAGAATACCTTGCAGGCATGCGAGGAGTATCACGACGTAGAGGACGCGTAACATGGCGACATTTTCATTAGGTAAACATCCACACGTTGAGCTGTGCGATCTGCTGAAGCTGGAAGGCTGGAGCGAGAGCGGTGCGCAGGCCAAAATTGCCATTGCCGACGGGCTGGTTTTCGTCGACGGCGTGGTAGAAACGCGTAAGCGCTGCAAGATTGTTGCCGGTCAGACCGTCAGCTTTGAAGGTCAGAGCGTGACCGTTACGGCCTGAGCCGTCTGATGCCCTCACCCTAACCCTCTCCCGGCCGGGAGAGGGGATAACAATCCCCGCACACCTATCACGGTTAATTATCGATCAACTTCAAATAATCACTATTTCATCTGTTGAAAAGTGAAAATTGTGTTGCGCGTTTTTCACGCTTTGCCCACGATAAGTAGAACGTTCTACTAAAACGTTCTACTTACAATAACAGCGCCAAAAAAAGCGCTTCTCGGGGGAAATCAGCATGAGTCTGATATCAGGGTTTGTTAAATCGCTGTCTAAGTTATCGATGATTGGTCGCGCCTTAATGCTGCCAATTTCACTGCTTCCCGCTGCGGGCCTGCTGCTGGCCTTTGGTGATAAGTTTCACCTGCCGCTGATGATGAACGCGGGTGGGGTTATCTTTGATAACCTGCCCATGCTGTTTGCCATTGGCTCCGCCGTGGGTCTGGCATCGGAATCCGGCATTGCCGCACTGTCTGCCGCCGTCTCGGTGTTTGTTACCAATATCACCATCAGTACCGTGCTGAGCATTACGCCGGAAATGGCCTCTCAGGGCGGTAAATACGCTATGGTGGTCGGCATCCCGACGCTGCAGATGGGCGTCTTTGGCGGGCTTATCTGCGGTATTCTGGCGGCGTGGTGCTATAACCGTTTCCACACCATGCAGCTGCCGGAGTTCCTTGGCTTCTTCTCCGGCAAACGCTTTGTGGCGATTGCCACGGCGTTTCTCTCGTTCCTGCTCGGCCTGCTGCTGCCCTACGTCTGGCAACACATTCAGGCAGGCATCGACGCGCTCTCCGTGGTGGTGAACGGCGATAATCAGGCCGCCTCAACCTTTATCTTCGGTCTGGTCGAACGCGCCCTCATCCCGCTCGGTCTGCACCATATCTGGTATCCCTCTTTCTGGTATTCATTTGGTGATTACACCACTCAGGCGGGCCAGGTGATCCACGGCGACCAGACCATCTGGTTCAAGATGCTGGAAGAAGGTGTGAAATCCTTCAGCAGCGACACCTACCAGAACGCCGGTAAGTTCATGCAGGGTGAATTCCCGCTGATGCTGTTTGCCCTGCCTGCGGCGTGTCTGGCGATGTATCATGAAGCGCATACCAAAAATAAAAAAATCGCGGCCGGTATTCTGTTCTCTGCGGCACTCACCTGCTTCCTGACGGGGATCACCGAGCCGGTGGAGTTCACTTTCATCTTCGTCGCGCCGATCCTCTACGTCTTTAACGCCATTATGGCGGGCCTGGCTTACATGACCATGTATCTGCTGCACGCCCATATCGCCAAGTCGTTCTCGGCAGGCTTTATCGATTATCTGTCGTTCGGGATCCTGCCCTCATTCAACGGCTATCAGACCAACTTCCTCAATGCCATTATCATTGGTATTCCGATGGGCCTGATTTATTACTTCACCTTCCGTTTCGTGATCCGTCGCTTTGACGTGAAAACGCCGGGCCGTACCGAAGTGACCGCCAGCGCGGATGATAAATCCGATTCTGAACTCGCCACCGAAATCATTACCCTGCTGGGCGGTGCGCACAACATCGATTCCGTTGGCTCCTGTATCACCCGTCTGCGCCTGGAAGTGGCAAAAAGTGATGCGGTGGATAAAGATGGCCTGAACGGACTCGGCGCACGCGGCGTGGTCTTCGTGGGTGATAACGGAATTCAGGTGATTTTCGGTGCCAGAGCACAGTTTATCGCCCAGACCATGTCCACCATGATTGGCAAATAATAAGATGCCGGAACGACACGTCTCCTGTAGGCTGAGAGACGTGTCGTATCTGGCTGATAATCGGTAAATTTCAGGGAGCGGTTTTGAAGAAAGTCAGCATTATTGATGTCGCAAAGCACGCGGGGGTGTCGGTCTCTACCGTATCGCTGGTGTTGCGCCAGAAAGGGAAAATCTCCGAAGCAACGATCGAGAAGGTCAATGCCGCCATCACGACGCTGGGCTATGTTCATAACGTTGCCGCTGCCAACCTTCGCGCCAACACCTCCAACCTGATCGGCCTGATCCTGCGTGATTTCAGCGACAGTTTTTCCATCAAAGTCATGGCGAGTATCGTCCAGGAGCTGGAGAAGCAGGGCTATATGGTTTTTCTCGGCCAGCCGCTGAACGATCGGGAGCATTTAGAGCGCACCCTGCTCTCCTTTAAGCAACAGGGCGTGGCGGGTGTGATCTATCTCGCGTCGGATACGCGCTCCTCAACCCTGCCGGAGCAGATCCGCCAGTGCCCGCTGCCGCTGGTGGTGGTCTCGCAGTCTCTGCTGGATGAAAAATGCAACCTGGTGATGCGCGATAACCGCCAGGCGGCGAACCTGGCCGCACGCTACCTTATCGAGCGCGGGCACCGCAACATCGCCTACATTGGCGGACGGGAAGGCTGCCTTATTCGCGAACAACGCCTGCTTGGATTTCGCAGCGCAATGACCCAGAACGGGCTGGTGTGGCGCGATGAAAGCTCCCCGGCCTGCAGCGATGACACGCAAGCCGCCGCAATGGCGACCCGCCAGCTGCTTGAGAAAAACAACACCATCACCGCCCTGCTCTGTCATTCACCGGATGCGATGATCGGCTGCATTAGCGGCATTCATCAGGTGGGCCGCACCGTGGGAAAAGACGTGTTTCTGACGCAGCAGGTCGCGCTGGTGGGCTTTGAAGATATGCTGCACGTCAACCTGACCTCGCCGTCGTTTACCTATGTCTCCTCTGCCAGTGACGAGACAGGCCGCCAGGCGGCGGATCTTATCATCCGTAAGCTGAAAGAGCCAGAGTTGCAGACGCAGCGCATTACCCTCTCCGGCCAGCTTATCGCGCGGGAATCGGCGTAAAAATCGGAATTTAGCACAGGTCAGTTCCAGCGAAATCGCTGCTATATTCCCATGATTTGTCATGGAAAATTACGATGCCTACCGTTATCACTCACGCTGCTGTTCCGCTTTGCCTGGGCTTAGGCCTGGGAACCCGGGTTATTCCTCCCCGCCTGCTTTTCGCCGGTGTCGTGCTCGCGATGCTGCCCGATGCCGACGTGCTGGCGTTTAAGTTCGGCGTTGCTTACGGCAATGTTTTCGGCCATCGCGGCTTTACCCATTCACTGCTGTTTGCCTTCGTGGTGCCGATACTCTGCGTTATGTTCGGGCGACGATGGTTCAGAGCAAGTTTGACGCGCTGCTGGCTGTTTTTAACCGTGTCGCTGCTGTCGCACAGCCTGCTCGATTCCGTCACCACCGGCGGCAAGGGCGTCGGCTGGCTGTGGCCGTGGTCAGATGAACGGTTCTTTGCGCCGTGGCAGGTGATTAAGGTCGCCCCGTTTGCCCTGTCGCGCTATACCACGCCGTACGGGCATCAGGTGATTATCTCTGAACTGCTGTGGGTGTGGCTGCCGGGAGTGGTGCTGATGGGGTTGTTGTGGTGGCGAAAGCGTGCACGCTGATGCCCTCACCCCGGCCCTCTCCCACAGGGAGAGGGAGAACACCTAACAATCCCCTCTCCCTGTGGGAGAGGGTTAGGGTGAGGGGAAAATTACTTACGGCGCCAGGTGGTCCCCTGTGGGCCATCTTCCAGGATGATCCCCATCTCGGTCAGGCGATTGCGCGCCGCATCCGCTGCCGCCCAGTCTTTCGCCTGACGGGCTTCCAGACGCGCGTTAATCAGCGCTTCAATCTCTGCCACTTCGCCGTCATCTGCCTGCGCACCGCTCTGCAGGAAGGCATCCGGCTCCTGTTCCAGCAGGCCAAGCACGGAAGAGAGTTTACGCAGGTGAGAAGCCAGCGCATTCGCCGCCGCCATATCTTCTGACTTCAGACGGTTGACTTCACGCGCCATATCGAACAGCACCGAGTAGGCTTCCGGGGTGTTGAAATCATCGTTCATCACCTCAACAAAGCGGGCCTCAAACGCCTCACCGCCCGCGGCCTCCACGGACTTGTCGGTACCGCGCAACGCAGTGTACAGACGCTCCAGCGCAGAGCGTGCCTGTTTCAGGTTCTCTTCACTGTAGTTCAGCTGGCTGCGGTAGTGGCCCGACATCAGGAAGTAACGTACGGTTTCCGCATCGTAATACTTCAGGACGTCACGCACGGTGAAGAAGTTGCCCAGCGATTTAGACATCTTCTCGCGGTCAACCATCACCATCCCGGAGTGCATCCAGTAGTTCACATACTCGCCGCCGTGCGCACAGGTGGACTGCGCGATTTCGTTTTCGTGGTGCGGGAACATGAGGTCTGAACCGCCGCCGTGAATGTCAAAATGTTTGCCCAGCTGTTTGCAGTTCATCGCCGAGCACTCAATGTGCCAGCCCGGACGCCCTTCTCCCCATGGAGATGGCCAGCTTGGTTCGCCCTCTTTGGACATCTTCCACAGCACGAAGTCCATTGGGTTACGCTTCACGTCAACCACGTCAACGCGGGCGCCAGCCTGCAGTTGGTCAAGATCCTGACGGGAAAGCGAGCCGTAGGTAGGATCGGTTGGCACTGAGAACATCACGTCGCCATTGTCCGCAACGTATGCGTGGCCGCGTTCGATCAGCTTTTCCGTGATCTCGATAATTTCGTGAATATGGTGGGTCGCACGCGGCTCGCTGTCCGGGCGCAAAATGTTTAACGCGTCAAAATCCTTGTGCATCTCAACGATCATACGATCCACCAGCGCGACAAAGCTTTCGCCATTTTCATTAGCGCGCTTGATGATTTTGTCGTCAATATCGGTGATGTTACGCACGTACTTCAGGTTATACCCGAGGAAACGCAGGTAACGCGACACGACATCGAATGCGACAAAGGTACGACCATGGCCGATATGACAGAGATCGTAAACCGTAATACCACACACGTACATGCCGACTTCCCCGGCATGGATAGGTTTAAATTCCTCTTTCTGGCGCGTCATTGTATTAAAGATTTTTAACATCGAAG
>OKVJ01000409.1_pt1 | contig 16891 bp, 24 predicted proteins | sample 1606921 | NCBI WGS metagenome assembly OKVJ01 (sample SAMN03281016, study PRJEB24777) | human gut metagenome | isolation source: fecal sample PR161 from 1 month old female Malay infant, caesarean...
CGCTTATTAACCTGCTGCTGCGCCTGGATCAGGCCGGATACGTTAGCCTCAATGTCATAATAAATTTCACCTGCTTTCTCTGCCATCGCATACTCCGGGCATAAAAAAACCCGCCGGAGCGGGTTTGGTTATTTACAGGCCCTTTGGCCTATATAATACGCTATTGAATTATCAACTATTGGTGACATGCCTTCGTCAGGCTTGGATGCTTTCATTTGTTCCAGCGTGTCTCCATCACCAAGATACTTCACCGTCCACGATGTGCAGTCATACAGGCGCTGTGAGTAGGATGTCCCTGATGGCCCCTCTCTCATGGTCGTGATGGTTGCCATGGAACCATTTAAGCTTTTATCAATGATTGTGTATTTGGCTTTCGAATCAGTTGGAATGCTTATTGTTGTCGCGGAAACTGCACTAAATGACATTAGAGCTATGACTAAAAACACGACCTTTTTCACACCTTCCCCTCCCTCTATAAAAGATGAGCATAATCCTAGCAAACTTTAAAACTCTTTCCCTTATAAAAGGCGACGACATTGCCCGCTGGCTCTGTAACTATTACTTCCGCATGCCTAAGCTCGTTATCCTTGTCGATAGATGTAATCACCTCACCTGTTTTTAAGTTGAATACCTCTAATTTATTGTCATAAGGCTCTCTTCCTTTTGAAGAGCCATAAAAGGATAGCGCCAAATATTCGGCAAACTCAGATAGGGAGCATGAGGTTAGATGGGTCGTAGTAGTTAGCCTAAATACTTCTTTTTGTTGAGCATTAAGTACAATGATAGCTGCCATTATCCCATCAGGATCACGGTGAACACTGAACACAAAAGTCCCATTGAGAGAAACACACCAGGCTTTTACAGAAAATCCACTTCCTACCCTTACCATGAACTGAAACTCTTCGTTTTTTAGGAGAGCTACCGTATTCTCTCGCAGGGTTTCATATTCAGCTCGATCAAAATGCCCTACATGCCATTCGCCGTTTTGGCTTGGCACGCAATTGATGCAGAAATGCTCCATCCAGTAGAGCACTCTTCCATCGGAAAGCTCGATCCCCCTCTCTAGCTTCATCACCTATCCCCGCCGCTTTGTTTTCGACAGATTAGCAGGGATAGGAGGGAACGACAAAAGTGCGCCATGTTGGCTTTTCTGAACGAAGGCTATTCACTCTTTCTTTTCTGCTTCTGGCTTTTAGCGCCGTGCCATTCATGGAGCACTGTTCCATCGGTTGATTTAACGACGGCGATGTCCAACTCATGAAGGAACATTATTCCCTCGCAATCCTTATTCCCTGTCGTGCGCCATAAAACTACAGGATGGGCGTTGTCATCATCACCTTTGCAGGGTGCCCTTACTCCGAGGGAAACGTCGTATACTTCAATTATGGACTGAGTCATGCCGCCATGCATTGTCCGGCCTGAATTCAAGGTGATATGAAGGTACATGATCATCTCCAGATGAAAGCCCACCGTGGCGGGCTATTCCAAATTTATGCGATACCTGGCAAATACAACTGCACTTCATCGGCAGCACGATCGCGCGCAGCATGGAGCAATTGCTTACGTCCGCCGACTCCCCATTTCGCCATCTGGCTAGCACACTGGCTAATCGCTTTGGTTTCAGTGTTGATGATATGGTCGATTTTATTCAGGCGGGACATTGCTCCAATGCCCATACGAACAACCGTCCGAAATACCTCATACACCTCGATTTCGAACTCGGGCTTAATCCATGCTGCATAGCGAATGGCAAGCAGCTCCACTCCCCAGACACCAGGCTCACCCCCACCTTTAACTACCTTAAGTGGTTGAATTTGTTCCAAAGCACTTTTTTGGGCTTTGGACTGCAATGCTTTGATGAATCTTTTAATCTGAGCGCTGCGGAGGAATTTACTGGGCCTCTGCGACTCAGTTGCCTCCCCTTTTGCTACTGCCGCAGCATGAAGATCGTTGAAGTTATAGCGACCATCGCCATCGACACGAACGGAGACGCCGTTCACTGATACGGTTGGATACTTCATCGTATTTACCTTTCTGTGGTGCGAGCCTGTTCGCGTAGACATGGGCAGCCAAGAGCGGAACGATGAAATCCACCGCCCAGTCTCAGACTCACACTACGGAAAGCTCTTGCTGGAAGAAGCGCACGCGAATGCGCGATTTGTTGCGGGTATAAAAAAGCCCCGGACTATGCCGAGGCTGGTTTATTTGGTTTTACGGGCTTGTTCCCGCTCCATCATCGCCTGCCAGCGGCGATCGTCTTCGTCCATGACCGTGTCGTACTCTTCACGCGTGAAGCCGTTCTGATTTGGGTATTTGGCGTTAATCATCATGGCGAACTCTGTCATCGTGAGGTTCTCTGCCTCTTCCCGGCTTATGCCGAAATGGTTACGCGCCGCCATGATGTAGTCGGCGGCGCGGAATTCTGCGGTTGTCTCGTTTGTTTCGTAACGCTGCAGCTTGCGCACCTTCGCTTTGCCGATGATGCCGTGCATCATCAGGTTTTGCGCGACGATGACCATGCTTTCCGGCGGCATGCTGCCCGGGCGCCATACGAAACCACGCTTACGTGATTTCCCCGGCTTCATCCAGCCAACCAGATCGCCGATATCATCATCACAACATGCTGTCAGTACCGTGTGAGCAGCCATGACCGCTTTGCGTGACAGAAGCCCGCTTTGCATAAACCGCAGGACGCAATCAGGAAGGCGGCTGTACTCATCGCGGATATAGGCCTCAGCTGCGCGCTGCGCGAATGGCGTAGCCTCGTCATTGCACAGGTCATAGAATGCCTGAACAATCTCCTCTGGCTCACCGATTCGCGCCATGTTGCGAAACGATGGCCGGAAAAAGAATTCCCGGTCACCGGTACCGATAACGCATTCGCCTAATTCTTTAATCGGGGTCATAGTCGCTCCATAAACAGTATCAAGGGCGCAGAACGCCCTTTGTACTATTCACGAAATAGCCTGGTGGTTAACTGATAGTGACCGCGCAGGATGCAGAAGTGATCGTGACTGGAGTCGCGGAGGAATCGGTAACTTCACAGGTATAGGCCCCGGCATCACCGGAAACAGCGCTGGCCTTGTTGAAGGTTGCCGTTGTTTGCCCGCTGACAACCGTGCCGTCTTTCTTCCAGACATAGGTGTAAGGCGAAGTGCCACCCTCAACCACGACCGACATATTCAGAGCCGATCCGGCCGCCACGCTCTTGGTCGTCGGCAGGTTGGTGGTAAACGCCAGCGCCGGCGGAGCGACCTCAAATACCACGGTGTCTGCATCAGCAACTTTCCACTCGCCGGAGAAGGTCGAAATATCCGTGGTGCCGAAATCACCAGACCAGGAGGTGGTATTGAAATAGCCCATGATATAAGTGCCAGCGTCTTCACCAGTGAAGTCGAAGCGGACCCAAACTGTCGGCTGACGGCCGGCCTGCACTTCATCGAAAATATATTTCGAGATGGCAATAGCGCCGACTTCCGTCGTCTTGTCTTTCTTGCGGAACTCACCTTCTCCTGAGATGGTGAAGTCCATATTGTTGACCAGGTTCTCAACCAGCCCCTTCGTATCGTCAGCCTCAGAGGTGACGGTATTCATGGAGTAGTCGAAGCCCTTGGTGGTCATGGCGCCGAGTCGCTTCCATTCGGAAAGCGCAGGAACCGTATCAGCACAGCCAAAAGCCATGCGGAGCACGGCCACCTTACCAATCAGCTTGCCGGTGTCATTAGCGCAGCCTTGCATGTATGCCTCTCAATTAAAAAAGGCCGCCATATGGCAGCCTGATGGGTGATTCTGACGATTATTCGCCGTATGTGCAGGAGACGAGTAGCCGGGTTACTAATCGGCCCTCTTCGGTGGGGATCGGCGCCGGGACATTGCCGACAAGCCGTAGCGCGCCTACGCAATCATCGGCGCCGGATTGCGCGCTGATATACTCGACAATGGCGTTTACCGCGGCGTCCGCAGCATCGGGATTCGCCTTCGAGGAGATCACATCAACCATCACATACCAGTCGCCGCCGAGGTCAAAGGTGATATCGGTACCGCCGGAAGACCGGAACACGATGAACTGATCGGTATCTTTCCCGGTGTCGCGCCATTGCCGCCACTGGACCTTAAACCCCGCGGTAAGCCCCTCATCCACAAACAGGTCTTTGAGGCGCATGTACATGGGGGGCGTCATAGCGAAAGCTCCTTCTTCACCACCGCGTCAATCTGGTTGCGGGTATCCTCGAAGCCTTTCGTTAAGAACTCCTTGCGGGCAGTTGCTCGCGTGAAGTTCTGTTTCACTGCCGGATCGTGAACATAAACCGCATAGTTGGCGGAGTAACCAACGCGCCCGGTTACCCTGGTGCCGTTAGCCATGATTTCGCGGAACTGGCTGTTGATGAGCGTCGACGTATCGATCGGGGTGTAAAGCGCGGCCTGCGCGCTGCCGATAAGCATCGCAGACTGGATTGCTCGCACGACTTTACGTCCCTGGACGTCTTTGATGATGCGATCGAGGTTGGCCTTGGCCTGGCGGATGCCGCGAACTTTAGCGCCCATAATCAGACTCCCGTAATCAGTGCGAAATCGTCCGCCAGTCGCTCGAACGTATCTGCGAACTGGACGATCTGCCGAATCTCATCGGCCTCATCCGGCGGTGCAGCATCGGTCGAAGCGCCAATCAGGATGTAATCCCCCTCCCGCGCCGTTGCGTACTCGGTCCATATCGTGTTTTTAACCACGATCTCCCGGCCGAGGTCACCGATTTTTGCAGAGAGGCCCCCCTGGTAGTCGCAGAGGATAGCGATCGGCGCTTCCCACCCGTACGGCTGACCTCCGCCGTCGGTATCGCTACCGTCAGCATCGCGTATGCGCCGCCAGATTGTCGCCGTTGCCGTGTATGACCAATTAGCTACCGAAGACATCAGTCATCCCTCCATCGCAGCACAGCGGCGCCTGTGGCGCGTATTCGGTCGCAGTTGATGAACCACTCGCCGTCGCTTTTCACGTACGCCGTCGTTTGCTCGCCGGTATCGGTGATCACCCACACCCGGGTAAACGTCCGCGGCAGCCGTTGCTGAACTGAAACCCAAGCCATCAACAGCCCCCGACCACCAGAAACAGACCCACACTGTTGCCGGCGCTGATCGGAAGTTCACTGGTGCAACCGCTGGTATCCAGTTTCGCCAGAGAGTCACGCAGCCAGGTGATGCCATCGTCACCGTAATCGAACGAGCGCGACGCTCCTGATGGCGCCCCCTGCGATTTTATTCGCCGGGCACCGGATGACGTCGCCATGAGCGCAGCGGCATACATCAGGATAAGCTTTGCCGTGCAGTCGTCATATCCCGCACCATCAAGGCACGGGATAATCTTGTTCACTACGCAGAGAATCGGATCGAGGAGCGCGGCGGGGATGGCGTAACCCAACTCACCGAGGAACGCCTGCACGTCTGCCGCTGTGATTGGGTCAGCCATGGTTATTTCGCCTTTTTCTTCAGCTCGTCGATTTGTTTCTGAGCCTCATCGAGGTCAGCCTGCAGCTTTGCATTACCAGCGGTCAGCGACTCCACTTTGCCGTTAGCCTCATCGAGGTCAGCCTGCAGCTTTTGCAGATCGGCCGGGGTCGCCACCTCCAGAACCTGATCTCCCACGGGGATTGCCTTACCAACCAGCCAAAGCGGGAGAGTTTCACCTTTGTAAACTTCACCCTTTTTAAGTTCGTGGCTGTCATGGGTAAGCAGCCATTGTTGTTCTTTACCAGCCATGCGGCCTCCGTAAAAAAGATGGGGCCGGAGCCCCACAGGTTATGCTTTGGTCAGCTGAACGTAACCAGCCTGGCCATTTGCATCGTGTTTGAACTGCGGAGCCGCGGCGGCCAGAACCGAGAAGACATAATCATCTTCCGGGTTAAGGCGCGCTTTCGGACGCATGGTCATCGGCATGCCATTCAGGATCTGAACGACGTCAGGGCGTTTAACAACGCCAAGCAGTTCATCGGTCGGAACTCTGGAGGCCGGAACCAGCGCGGCCACGCCTGGAATTTCCATGATGCGGGACAGGATGGTCTTCGGATAGTTCGCGGCATAGTCGTTAACAGACGCGTAGAACCAGTCTTTGTAGTTCAGGTAGATCGTCACCGGCGCATAGAAGTTTTCGTTATGCAGCAGGTTAATAAGGTCGGAGATTGCCGCAACCCATTGCGCGCCGCTGGCACCGTTCAGGGTCAGGCCGTGAGTTCCGGTTCCGCGGTTAGGGGCAGTACGCAGTCCATAAATGGTCGCGCCTCCGACGTTGATGTTTGGATCGCCGTTCAGCACCATGTCTTCCAGCTTCTCAGCGACTTTGCGCTGATGGTTGGAAATAGCGTCACTGTCCAGCGAATAACCTTCAGTCTGAGCAGCCAGCATCTGGCGCCAGCCGAATGTCAGCTCACTGTCGATGATAGGCAGCGGCGTACCTTCGTAATCCATGACAGGCTGATCACCCTTCGCCTTGCCGCGTCCGTCCAGACTGATGTTCACATCACCGGAATCGGACAGGGTCATGAAGTAGTGAACGATCTTACCGAGCGCCATAGGGCGGGAAACGCTGGCAGCCAGGTCGTTAAACACTGACAGCACGTCACGCTGAACGGTGATAGCCGAACGGTCCCATTCGCCCCAGACGTCTTTGGGCAGCACTGATGCGTTACCAACGAGCTCATCAAAGGCGATGAACTGGCCATTTGCGTCATTGACCGCAAAGCCATGCTGCGCAGCCATGTTGCGCTGCATCATGTCCCAGCGGCGGCGAGCGTTAAGGATCAGCGCCTGCTGTTGTTTGGTGAACTTTAACATTCGTTTTTTTCCTTATGCCTTGGCGTACGGAGTGGAGAGGATCACCACGTCGGCGAAACCTTCCGCCGCCAGAGTGCGCCCTGCTTTTTCGTCGAACGTTGCGACGACCTGGTTGCCGGTTGCGGCCGCTTTGAATACGCCGCCGGTACCGATGGTCAGCTCCTGACCTACCGTATAGGCTGCCGCTGCCAGGCGAACGTTGTATTCCTGCTCCCCTTCCACGCGATATGCCACACCAGTCTCGTTAGCTGCGTAGGCAGTAGTAATCGCCTGACCGATGAAGCGCCGATTTCCGAGGATGAACCAGCGGCCGGTAGTGTCTGCAGATGCCGCCAACTTGCCGGAAGCGATTTTTACGGCAACCCCCGGATTGAGAGCAGATGCGACAGGAAGGTTGATGGTTTCCGGCTCGCGCTCGACCGGGCCGCGATAGATGACGTTAGCCATTATTTTTTCTCCTGATCGATGCCAGCGTTGAGGTCATAGTCTTTCCACTGGTCATTTTCAGCATTGACCTGCTGGAAAGATGGGTTCAAACCGATACTGGTTTGGCACTGCGCATACATGTCGTTCAGCGCTTCGCCGGCCAGCGAGTTGATCGCCGCTTCGGTCATGAACGGGAATTTCGCTTTGACCGCTTCACGCTTGGTCTTGAGGTCTTTTTCAGCGTTGGCCTGCAGCTGAGTTTTCAGCGTGCTGATCTCGTCAGTCAGCGGCTTAATCGCCAGATTTACTGCCGCGGTAATCGCGTCAGAGTTAATCTGAGTACCCGGCTGGTCACCTGCTTTCTTCTGAACCTGCTGGTTATAGGCATCCCAGACCTGATCGTCGGTCAGCCCCTCGGTTTTAACGCCTGCGGCATTGAGCGCGGCGATCATCTTCTCTTTCATCGGGTTTGTTTCTCCGTTGGTTTTGACTTCGTACTCAGTGGGTTTGCGCACGACCTCTACTGGATCGCCGACCAGCGTGACTGTGCTGTCGTCGATGAGGTATTTTTGCTGGAAGAACTTATTGCCCTCTTCGAAAATGAATTTGTCGGGCCATACGGTCACAACATAGCGATAAACATCGCTGCCTGACGGCGCGCGAATGGCTTCACGCAGCATCTGGTAGATTTCATCGAATGAGGCATCTGAGTTGTGGGTGAGGAAGAACTTCACTTTGTTCAGCAGGCCATCTTTGAGGCTATTTGCGGCTTCAACGAGGCTTGCAGTTTCGACTTCGCCTTCCTGACCATCGGCATTCACGAACATGCCGACGCCTTCTTCTGGAGTACCGGCACCCGGCTCATCGAGCAGGATAGCGATATGGTCGAACTGCATATTGCGAGCGATCCATGAGTATTTCTTCTGCTTCGACTCGCCTGATTTTCTCTCTTTGTTCGTGAGTAAGCCGGTAGAGAGGTGGATCGGGTCGGTGTTGGTGCCAGCGATCATCTCATCAAGGCGATTAATCAGTCGCTTACCGTCAGGCTTTGTCTCGGCGACCGCCTTATTGATATAAACGTCCATGACAACCTGGTCGCCTGACTTACTGACGTTCTGCGCCCATGCACCGACGTGATAGCTGTTAATGGCCCGCGGGTCATTGGCGCTGACATACTTGCCATCTACCATCGGGTGCGGAAGAGGCATCAGCTTGCCTTCCATCGTCTGGTAGCTGTTGTTAATCTCCTCCGCCGGGTACAGGCCGCCATTCATCACGATGTCATCGACGATCGGAACCGCACCACGAATGACGTAGTGCTCCTGGCCGTTGATGGTTGTCGTTGAGATATTGGAGGCGTTGATGGCGAGGGATTTAACGTGGATGCTGGATAGCTTCACGTTGCGTCCTCATTGGTGGATTTAAGGCAATAAAAAAGGCCGCCGTGGCGACCTATTTAATGTGTTTAAACTCCCATCGGAATGAGCTGTAAATATATTCACCGCCCTCTTCCCTGTCGGTCAGTTTGGCAGTAATTTCGAACTGACTACCTATTGGGTACAACTTCAAGTCTGACAACTTTTTGGAGCATTCGACAGCGAGTGATGGACTTGCCCATTGTCCAGGTGTTGGCCTGATATGAACCTTCCCTTTTCTACCAGAGGTACTGGCTGGGTAGTAGCTCTCAACAATCAACTTACGATAAGGCTCATCAGGTTTTGCCATAAAAACCTCCGCAAAACCTCCTTGTATCATGCAGCCTCTGCCAATTTCCACTGCTCTCGCTCTTTCTTCAACTTCTCCGCGAGACCTTCGTTAAAAATGCTGCCGTCGTCGTTTAGCAGTACCGGAATCTGGCTGCAATAGCAGTTGTACCGGTTGCCGTTCTCGGCGTAGAAGTCTCGCACCTGCTCGGTGGTGTAGACCTTGCCGTGACGGCTGGCGTGCCAGCTGCGCGTCGTCGGTTTGAGCGCAGATAGCCACAGCAGGCCGGTATTCAGGCCAAGGCGATCCGCCGCCCAGTCCGTTTCGTTCCACTGGGCATGCCGCAGCGCGCCGACCTGCTCAGTCTGAGCAATGGTCTTGGCCTTCGACATCGATACATCGAGGCGCTTGCTGATGACGCTAGCCGTCTCGCGAGGATTCACCCCACGCGCGACCGCATCGGTGATGATGTTGGTCAGATCGCCACGGGCGGTGTCGCTGATGACCTTCCAGTCACTGAACGTTGTCAGTCTGGCGGCTGCCACCTGATTAAGGTGACCAGAGCTGCTTAAAAGCTGCTGTAGCGTCGTCTGGCTGGCGTATACCTGCGACTGCTGCGAGAGATTGTTGAAGGCCTCCAGCGTTCCGCGCTGCGCCTCAGCGGCGACGTAATCCATCGCCCACAGGTTTTGTTCGCCGCCTTCCAGCAGGTAATCGTCGAGAATAACCTGCACTGCTTCGAGTAGGTCGGCCAGTTCCTGCGCTGACATGTCGTAGATGAACTTGCCAGCGTTGACCTGGTAGAGCCTCACATCCTCGCCATGGTAATGGCAAAGGAAGTGCCAGTTGTGGCTGTTAACCTCTCGCTCTCTCCCGGTCAGGCGCTGGTCAAACAGTGCTTTCAGAGCGCGCTTGATGCCGAGATACCGATCCTCGATATCCCGGAACATCGCGGTTACCTGCTTGGCCGATCGGGTCGGGTCAACCTTGCTGCGCGGAACTATCGGCAGCCCCACCTTTGCCGTCTGCTCCGGTGTCATCGGCCAGTGGATCATCGGTTGTCACCTTGTCATTCGGGTTAGGTGGTTGCTTTGGCTCAGGCAGAGGGTCGAGGCCTACAATCTCGCGCAGTTCGTTGGCCGTGAATGGCGGTTCTCCACCATAGAAGCCCGACGTTTTCTGGACGATATCAGCCAGTTTCGAAGCATTCTCGATTTTCTCTTTCTCGCCAGGTGCAAGCAGGTCAGTCCATGAAATGGTGACCTCTCCATTTGTCGGCGGGTCGATAATGCCCAGGGTCCAGAAGCGTTCCAGCAAGGCTGTGATTCGGTCAGTCAGAAAGCCGTTACGGCGGGTATTGCGGCGAATGGCCCAGTCTGTTTTATCCTCATCGCTCGCCAGGCGCCCGGTCTGCTGTCCAAACAGGATGGTGAACGGGATTTGTACTGACGCCGCCAGTTCGTTCGCGGTGACCTCCCACGTCGGCCCCGGGTCGCCTGGCGTAACGCTCAGAACATGCATCTGCCCGGCCTGCATGACCGCCGCCGCATCGGTGCCGCGGTTAAGCTTGTTGACCTTATCGCCCATGGCTTCGCCGAGGTCGGCATAACCAGCCTTCTTCGCCAGATCAGACAGCGTAGCCATGTCGGTTTCTTTGCTGAACTCGACAGCGATCTGCCTGCTGGCATTTTTCAGGAAGCCCTCAGCGCCACCGCCGGAAATCTTCTCAAGGTCGAGCCCTTTGTTGTATCCGGCCTCAAGCAGCGGGATACCCGACAGAACGTTGTCATCCTCTGAACCTTCGCAGAACAGGATCACCCTGCTGGGATGCACAGGCTCACCGCGCGTCGGACCGACGAACGCCTCGTCTCCAACCGGCTGCTCGTTGAAGTTGAACATCTTCGGCTGGCCGAAGGTCTCGGACTGGCGATCGTTATCCCATTCTGCGACAGTTAACTGCGGCTCCCATACTGGGATAAGTTTTACCAGCGCTGACTCGCCCAGGGATTTCACCAGCCTGGTATCTACTGGATCGCTCCATAGCTTGTTATCTTTCACCTGCAGCAACAGCGCGGAGTAGCGGCCCACCATATTGCGGCGATCGGCATCCTTCACCTTCGGCCACCATTTCTTCATAAACCTGGTGACTTGCTTTTCCCATGGGTTAGTTTTCTTCGCTTTCTTGGACTCATCACCGTCAACGATTACTGGATAATCCTGCCAGCATCCATCCAGAAGACGATGCACCACTGCGAAGCCTGCGGCGTTGCGGCGGTACATGTTGTAGAAGTCATGGAAGGTAATGGTGCGCGGGTAGCCAAACTCCTGATAGAGCGTAGGGCGCTTGGTGTTGCCCCCGCCGATACCGATGGCGTTAAGGTAATTAGCTCGCCGCATTTCAGTGGCGAGATTGTTCACAGCCAGTTGAAGGCCGTTATCTTGTTCGCTCACTGGCGATGCTCCTTAGAAGAATACTGTGCCGACCTGCTTGCGGTTGTTTTTCGCCACGGCAAAGTAGCGAAAGCTGTCGGCGCCGTGCGATGTGAAGTCATGAAGGGGCTTGTCTTTCCAGCAGCCGCGCTTGTCGTCCCACTCCTTGCGGTAACCTTCGAGGTGGGAGATGCCAACAGCGCACTTCTCCTCATCGAAAACGCAGGACTTGAGGATTTCACGCACCGACTCAATGCCGGTGTCGATCCCAGCCTTCGGCACAACGCGGAAGTTCATCGAATACATCCGGCCGTCAATCTCGTAGCCCTCGCGCGCCAGCTCTTTGCGAGACTTCGCATCAGCTGCAAACTCGCGGTTCTCGATGTCGTGCGGCCCCCAGTGCTCACCGTACTCATAGCCGCGGTCTTTGAGCACCTTCATGTAGTGCCTAAGCCCCTCGCCAGAGTTTTCGTAGTAGTCGATGACGTGGAACTCTTCGCCGACCTCGCGAACGAACCAGATCGCCGTGGAGTCGCCCACACCAATATCCCAGAACGTGTGAACCGGTAGATGTGAGTTATCCGGGATTTGGCCGATCCGCTTGTTGGTGTAGAGCCAGCGGAATTGTTTGGCGTAGTACGCGCCCTCGACCGACTGCTGGAACGCCTCGGCCGGAATGGTCGGGTATTCGCGCTTCATGTCGTCGCCGAGCGTCTTTTCTTTGGCGTAATACCAGGCCTTCTGTCGTTCACTAACGACTATGCCGTGCTTCGCCTCCATCTCAGCGAAGTACTCAAGCAGGCGCGCCGGCAGAGGTTCTACCGGGTCAATTGCGTATTGCGGATTCTTCCACCATGAGAAGAAGAAAAACTTCCAGTCCAGCGCAGATAACGGCTTGCCCTGCAGCAGTGCTTTCTCTGCCGTCTGGCAATAATCGAAGAAGTAACCCGCCCGGCCCTCTGCGGTGCTCTCGATAGTAGCGAAGCATCCTGTCGATACCGCCTCAAACGCACCAGTGACGATTTCCCGGGCTTTATCAGGATATTTGGCGCATATCTTCCCGAACTCGGAGACGTGCAGGTAACGCAGCGTACCGCCACGAAATGAGGTGCTGACGTATAGTGATCCGCCCTTCTTAAAGACCAGCTCACCGGCTGAGTCGTTGCTCGCCGGATTGGCCGCCTTTATCTCGGCCGGCAGCTTGTCGTAGGCATATTTCACCTTTTCCCGAAACAGGCGCTTTGCGTCATTCAGCGTGTGGGCAATCAGCGCGCACTTTGCGGACTCGAACAGAGCAGCGTCGAGCTGGATGATGCACACCTCTGTGGTGAGGCCGAGCTGGCGAGCTTTCAGGATGATGTTGCGGGTATGGATCCCCTCGAAGTATTCCCGCTGCTCCGGCGTCATTCTGAAGCGGGTCGGCTTACCTTCTTTGTCGGTGATCCAGTAAAGATTGTTCAGCCGCCAGTCTTTATCAGCTAGCAGCTTGAGATGCTCAGGCTTCATTACGCCCCCTGAGACAAGGAATCCATCAGTTCAGAAATTGATTCAACGACGTGCTCTGTTTTCACTTGCTCGCGGAATGCCTGGACGTCGATATGCTTACCAATCAGCTCCAGGTTCTTCACCTTATCAGGCCACTTAATCTTCTTAAGCAGCGCAGTTGTGTTTCCCTCTGCTGCCATCTCGATGACATCCAGCCCAGAGAGTGTCGTCCTCCAGACCTTTGGCCATTGCGTTACTGGTTTTAGCTCTCCAGTCGAGGTCAGGATGTCGAGCACGTCCATCTGGTCTATCTCAACAAGACGATTCAGGACGTATGTCGCATTTATACCAACCAGATCATTGCGCTGCGCTTTGAGTTCAGCAATTCTTGACTGGATGTCAGGTTTTGACAGGTTTTCGGATGCGGTGCGATTAGCAGTCTTTTCGCTGTACCCCGCCCGAATAGCCGCTTGTGTGGCGTTTAAATCGATGAGGTACTCGCGACAAAACATTTCTTGTTTGTCGGTGAGTGCCATACAATCCTCATGGAGTAGAAAGTAAATGATGAGTTATTTTTTACTGAGCTACTCAGTCATCCCCCAGACTGAATACTCAGGTGATATTGATAAGGCAAACAAAGTCAGGAGAGCCATCGCTGACATTAACGTTTGGAACAAGTCGGAAAAAAATGAAACTACCTTTATGGGCATTCTAACTATCGAAGGTGATAATGATAGCGCGCTCCGCCATAGCTCAATAAAAAATATTGAGGAAGTTTTCAAGCCAATTTTGAGGCAGTACAATGCTTCATCTTATGATGTTGTCATCTATTGCTCGATAATGGTTGAAGGCATAGCAAAATATTTTGAGTTTGATGTTTCAAACTAAAGCGCAACTATATTTGTATAGCGGCCCATGTTTTTAGGTCGCTATTAATCATTTTCCCAGACCGCCTCCATAAACGCGACATTGCCACTTCTTCTCAGAGTTGCTCAGTCACTTCTCGTCTTTGCGAGCCGTCAAGATGTGGATCACCTCTTTGGTTGACACCAGATCTATGCTTCTTGTCTGGTAAGCATTATCAAGCCATCTCGAAAGATGGCTCTGTAATGGCTACGCCTGCAGACCGGAGGTTACTTTCTCGTACTCATCACGCCCTACAGAGATAATGAAGCGAGAAAATAACGCGCAGAGCGCATAGCTAACAGCAGTAAATACCCAGCCGGAATATGCCAGGAGCATCACTATTGCGATAAGACGAAACCATCCCACTATTTTGCTTAACACCCCCGAGTGCTTGAATACCACCCTGAGGCTTTCGATTGCCGCATTCTTCTTTTGCGGGCTATCTTCCCTCTTGATTAAGAACACAGCAAACGTAACGATAACGGACATGAACACCATCAGGATGATTATCATCCAGTAAGCAACTGCTGAGATTCTTGATAGCGCCTCGCTGCCTGTCCACGCCGCGTATACAAGCAAGGCAAGGAGAGACCAGGATATAGCGTTACTGATAAAACCATTTAAAAAACTCTTCATAGCGTTTCCTTTTAGATGTGAGCCTGTCGTACAGGAACGCCGCCCGAGAGAGGTCGCAACCTTTAACGGCGTTCCTCAGGCTCACGACTGAAAGACTCTCGATGGTTTGCGTGTACGATACGCATTAAAAAGCCCAGCTATTGCGAGGCTCGTTTTTTCTCTGCTTGCCTGATGTCAGCCTTATCCCGGTTGCACTGCCCCAGCGCTGATAGCAGTCCTACGCCAAAACACAGGTGTACTCCTCCGCAATATGGTCCGGGTTGCGAAATGATTAAACATATTTAGATACACGATGTATTGTTTAGTCATTAGCTGTTCATTCAGCGCCCCGTTTACTTTTGGATATCCTCTTCGGGGTTTTTTATCACGCCGACCTTGCCATGCAGGAACGGCAATGTAGCCCCGCTACTGACTCACTGCACGGTAGTAGGCCTGCCAGCGGTACTTATCCAACCGCAGTTGGCGCAGACATTGAGCGGTTTCGACGTCCGATTGCAGGTCTTCGTCGGTGTCCTTCCCTGCGTCACTTGCTTTGCACGGAGGGCTCATCAAATCCTGGGATGGTGTTGGCAGCGTCGATAGCTCGCTGGCGCAGCTGCACAGCATCATCGTCAAACCGGCACACAGTACGATTCGGAGACTGGACATATTTCACCACGTCGCGGGTTATGGTTCGGTAGATGACCTTGCCCTCTTCTGTAGCGGCAGCGGCCTTTTGCTCAACTGGCTGGATAGTCTTTTCGGCTTTCTCTTTTTTCTTCGCCGCGAGGGCGTTGACATGGTCAGCGTGAGAATTCCAGCCAGACCGCCATGAGAAAATGCAGGAAAGCAGCAGAATAACTACAGCGCTGATAATGGCGGTTAACCGGCTCATTTCTGGCCCCACTCGCAGACTTCACGCTCAATCTCGCGCCTGGTGATCAGCCCCTTCCACTGCTTGCCACCGGCATACGTCCAGCGCTGCAGTTCCTTGCAGGCGCCAGGGACGTCTCCAGCATTCAGTTTCTTCAGTAGCGTGGAGCTGGCGAAGGCGCCAGCGCCGACGTTATACGCGAATGAGTAAAGCGCCCCACGCATTGTTTCGGGGATCGGCTTCTGGATGTATGGGTCAATCTGTCGGGAGACGGAGTTCAGGTCTTTACTGAGAAGCGCACGGCATTCAGCCTCGGTGTACTTCTTGCCGAGCATGATATCTTTGCCAGTGTGTCCATAACAGACCGTCCAGACGCCTACCACATCCTGATAGGGGTTGTATCGCACACCTTCAAGACCATCGTTCCCGGTTGGGCCAGTGATGAGCGCAGAGGCAATGGCTATGGCGCCACCGCCGACGGCAGCGATAACGCTATTCCTCAGTTTTGGTGTCATAGCCATTGAGCCGATCCTCGCGTTCTTTCCGCCGGTAGTACCAGTTCACCCCACAGGTGGTAATGGTGCAGGCGATACCGACAATAATTGCCCAGTCACTCAGGGTCATCCCCGCTATTTTGTCGGCCAAAATCCATACCTCTTCCTTAACTGCCCCGGCATACGCCTTTGCTGAGACACCGCAGCCCGTCAGTGCGGTCCCGGTGCCGTATGAAAGTCTGCTGTAAATGGTGCTCATTTTTGTCATAACCTCACCTCCGTTGATGACGGATGGCGCTGTGCGTAAAGGGGAAAAGAGGCCCAGACCCTGCGGGCTGATTTATCAACAAAGCACGTCGGGGATGAATCCCGAGGGCCTGGGCATGCTCAATAAAAAACCCGCTCAAGGCGGGAAGAAATACCAAGGGTAAAAGCGACGGCTCGGTAGCCGTAATAGTCCCAAGGTAGAGGGATTTAGAAGGCTGCAGCATAACTATCACTGGTGATGCAGGATAGCCAGTTAGGGCTACAGCTCGGTTTCGTGAGTGGTGGCCGGCGCTGATCTCCGGCTTTCTCTGGCATTACACGTACCCAAGACTATTCTCCAGAGATAGCGCTGTCCTCATCAAGGGGTGCCGTCTCTAACGTATCAGCCTACGCATTCACCACAACGGAAAGAGCACTGGTTTGGCTCGACATCAGATAGGGTGGAACAGCCCTCAAATGCCCAATGCTCTTACCTGTTGTGCTCTGCAATCTGGTTCAGGGCTCTTGCGCGGCGGGTGTCGACGTGTCGTGCAGCACGTTTCTACCCAAGAGCCCTGACCAGATCGCAGGCATAAAAAAGCCCAAGGCGTTAACCTCGGGCTTGAATTTTTTGCTTCGGAACGACTGAACGGATTCCCAGCGTTAGGGATGAATCTAACCAGTTTTTCCGGAGATTGCAATAGCTATTTTCCACAAAATTATATTTTCATAGAAAATATTCATTATTTCGTCACCCGAGAGAGAATGACATCAGCGTAGGACTCCTGTTTGTGACACTCGGATACCAGTTCCTCGAAGAAAGGTTTCAGTTGCTCATAAGCTGCCGTTTTCTTAATGTCAGCTACGGCCCTTACCCCTTCCATCAC
>OKVJ01000414.1_pt1 | contig 16842 bp, 19 predicted proteins | sample 1606921 | NCBI WGS metagenome assembly OKVJ01 (sample SAMN03281016, study PRJEB24777) | human gut metagenome | isolation source: fecal sample PR161 from 1 month old female Malay infant, caesarean...
CTGACGGCGCTTAGTGCTGAATTCACTATCGGCGAAGGTGAGTTGATGGCTCATGATGTCCCTCTGGGATGCGCTCCGGATGAATATGATGATCTCATATCAGGAACTTGTTCGCACCTTCCCTAAGTTATACAATAAAATCACTCCAATTTTAAATATATTATCGCCGGTTATATTGTGTCTTGGTTTGGCAATGTTTGCCTCTATGTTTAGATATGGAAATGGTATTACAAACGGAGGATTGGGTGCACTATTGATATTCGTGTCTATTTTACACTATGATCTTAGCAGATCAATAAAATACCCTAAGCCATTAACTTATCTTGGTGATATATCATATTCATTTTATATATCACACGTTTTAACTATTAGTCTATGCGATAGATACTCAAGTTTATTTTATGTATACACTCAGGTTCAAGGCTGGAGAAGATATTGCGTAGTGATCTTAATATCCTTGGCGGTTTCTATAGTGCTGAGGTTATTGATAGAAAAACCATCAGGGAAACTATCAAAGCATCTTGTTGGTAAATTAAAAAATAGAGCAATATCTGAATAAGATAATCAATCTGAAGGCCCCTAAGTAGGGGCCAATACAATAATTAATATGGCATTAACTATAAATGATTTTGTTGATTATGCATTTGTACCATCTGCCCGCTTCCATGTTCATGTGGTGGCGTTCCACCATATTGGCAGGCCTAAGTTAGTATCGTAATATTGCTGCCCAGTCTTAGGCGACGCTGGCCTTTGTGAGGTCCCCCCATGACTAACAATTACAGTATCAGGAACCCCTTGACATGCCAGCGCCCTATACTTACTTGGGTCTCCACCTATATTCACTTCGCTGTTGCCATCAAATACAGAAGACAATACTGTAACACCTCCGCTTGTGTCTTCAATATTTATGCCACGCTTTTGGGTTGGACCGTCATTTGGGATTCCTCCCTCACCAAAAGGACATCCAGCAAATGCAACGTATTGTGTATCACCACCAATCCTGATGCCACCTTCACCATTGTTTGTAAATCTGGTGTTAGTGAATGATGATTTTTTACACGCATCCATGTATACGCCGAAGTCTTTACTGTAATGGAATTCTGTATTTACACAGTTTACCGAGAAACAATCTTTAAGCGTTAGCCCATGCCCCTCAAAGGCATCCATATGGCAATTTGCAATAAAAACAAAAAGGTTGCAATTGTTGAGTCCTGTAACAACTTCAATTGTTACATCAGTCAGTTCGCACAATTCATGGCTTAGCTTTGCCCAATCGTCATATCCCAATAGCAGGCATGGAGTAGATGTCGGATTTGCGCAATAGGTATTTCGCATTTGAAATCCTACTGAGTTACGAACTTCAATACGGGAAGAGTAAGCAATAAAACTGTCTGAGATAACTAATGAATCTGCCCAGTCAACACCATTTGGTTGAGTCCTATTTGAAAAGAATTATGAACCTATTCCACGAATTTTCCTAAAGGTGACAAATCTGTAGTCTATAAACTCAAATGTTAATCTGTAGAATGTACATCCGAATACCTCCATTTGCTGCTCTGTTAAATATTTTAGAGTGATATCTGCCATTAAGCCCCCTCAAGCACTGTCACGCGTGCCTTCAGGTCAGCTATTTGCGCGTATAAGTCGTTAAGTAGTGTATTGAGGTGATTTGCTGCGAGCTTGCTACCTGCTGAGATTGATCCATCTGGCATACGAACGGGAGACACAAACCCGCTGGCAAGAATTTCATCTGGAATTGGTTCTTTGTTTTTCTGACCGTCCGCATAAGTGACGTCAGTATCTGCAAATGATGTTATAGCCATTTAATTTCTCACTTAGGCATAGCACCACAGAGCATCGTCCCGGTGACGCCATAGTCACGGGAGAAAATAAGTAGATAATCGTCGTCAGCGACGCCGAGATATGAAACGTTTACTTCTTGTACGCCAGACACTGACCCAGCCGCATCAAGGTATGAGCCTGAGATGAATACAGACCCACGGTTAAGTCCAAGCGCCGTGTCGGTGTCTACCTGCATTGCTGTGTTATCACCGACCGGTAAGACCTGCCCTGAATTGGTGTCTATTCCTGCCAGGGAGAAACCGTTTAGTCCATAATCGTGCGTTGAATAAGTTCGTACGCCAGCAACAGAAGCGCGGTCGACGATGGCATTGATGTTTGTCGGTACATAAGGTCCGGTTGCATGAACGCTGAATGCGGCAGGATATAGCTCTACCAGTTCGACATCAGCGCTTGATGTAGTTGTTGCCGTTACAACCATGACGTTATCTGGCGTTCCGCTAAAGGCAGTCGCCGGTTTCGCCTGCATGATTTCCCGGCGATAATCTTCATCTGACATCCCATCACGACCGACATCAACGTACTGACCGAACCTGTCCAGCTCTATGCCGTGGGCGTTGTATATGCTTTGCGTCAGGTAGATGTATTTGGCGCGCGCTTCAATTTCAGGATGTAGTACGCCAATAGCAGCAAAGAGGCTTGGGACCTGTCCGCCTTTTTTTAGCCAGTCAGTTGACCTCTGTCGTATCAGCGCAAGGAAATCGATATCAATCCATTCATCAGACACCTGAGACCTCCACATTGGCAGCGGAGAACGAAGCGAAGGAGTTTTCAGCAACGGAAATGTTACTTTCGGCAAACGTAGTTCCGTCAGTACTGACAGTGATGGTCATTTTCCCAATGCCGGTGGTATTGGCATAGATGTAGCCATAAATGCGCTGGGTAATGACGTCGTCACCAAGGCCAAGAGTCGCACCGTAAGCAACAACACCTTGCTTGATAGCGTCCACAACAGTCGCAGGCAATGGCTCCTCAGTATCCAAAAGAACAACGTCAACTTTGACGTAAATATCCACCTCTGTTGGGCGTGAGAAGTTAACCAGGTGTGGTCTTTCGTACCGGTCATATACAGTGATCGCAATTGAACCGTAAGTAGCTATACCTGCACCTTTGTATTTCCAGATAGCGTCAGCAATATCCTGCTCCAGTCCGCCAGAAACGATAGTGTGGATGGCTTTTGGAGGAATGCTGTTCACTGTCGCCATAGTGTCGTTTTCAATGACTTTTGCTAAGGTTACGCCGCTGACTTCCGTAATCAGGCGAGTCTCAATTGCTGGGATTGTGGCAGCACCGCCAGATGACGCTCTGCTCTGGTATAAACGCTGGCGATAATCCGTGTCTGATTCCCGGTCGGAGCCGGTAGCCCCCTGAACGAGGTTATTAACTCCGGTCCATCCGGTGATCGCACTTACAGGATTGTTTAATCCGCCAACAGGAACGACAATCGGACCGGCTTCAGTGGCCTCAAAGATTGCCGGTGATCCAATCAACTGCCAGGACAGGCCCGCGCAAAGAGAAACTGCTGGTCGGATTTTTTCCCTGCTTCACCTGCTCACGAGCCCACTCTCTTTCTCTTCTGGCATCAGCCAGAGAAACAGCCGGGTACTATCCGATCGTATAGCGGCCATCTTTTTTCGGTGTTAGCCAGAACCTGTAGCGCCATATCTTGGCACCGGTAGGTCTGATATCAAGATAGAGACCCTGCCCATCCTGAAGCGAGTAAGAGACGCATGTCACATCCTGTAAAGTTGGTGTCCCGTTGAAAGGGAAATGAAAGGTTATTGTTTTAACAATCACGCAACGGAACCGCTACAAGGTGGTTCACATAATCAGAAAAAAGACCCGTACCCCCGGCGTGAGGATAAACGATGAAAAAACAATTACTTTCTACCCTTGCTGCAAGCGTATTGCTGTTAAGTACCTCTGTCGTTCAGGCCCAGGACGCTCCGTCCCGTACCGAATGTATCGCCCCGGCCAAACCGGGCGGCGGTTTCGATCTCACCTGCAAGCTTATTCAGGTCAGCCTGCTGGAGACGAAGGCCATTGAGAAACCGATGCGCGTCACCTACATGCCAGGCGGCGTGGGCGCGGTGGCCTATAACGCGATTGTCGCGCAACGTCCGGCGGAAGCGGGAACGGTGGTGGCCTTCTCCGGCGGCTCGCTGCTGAACCTGTCGCAGGGCAAGTTTGGCCGCTACGGTGTGGACGACGTGCGCTGGCTGGCGACCGTCGGCACCGACTACGGAATGATTGCCGTGCGTGCCGATTCCCCGTGGAAATCCCTGAAAGATCTGCTGACCGCTATGGAAAAAGATCCGAACAGCGTGGTGATTGGCGCAGGGGCGTCTATCGGCAGCCAGGACTGGATGAAAGCGGCCCTTCTCGCCCAGCAGGCGAAGGTTGACCCGCATAAGATGCGCTACGTGGCCTTTGAGGGCGGCGGCGAACCGGTCACGGCGCTGATGGGCAACCACGTTCAGGCCGTTTCCGGCGATCTCAGCGAGATGGTGCCGTACCTGAGCGGGGATAAAATTCGCGTGCTGGCGGTCTTCTCGGAAAACCGTCTGCAGGGCCAGCTGGCGAACGTCCCGACCGCCAAAGAACAGGGTTATAACCTGGTCTGGCCGATCATCCGCGGCTTCTTCGTCGGGCCAAAAGTGACCGACGCCGAGTACCAGTGGTGGGTCGACGCGTTCAACAAGCTCCAGCAGACCGAAGAGTTTAAGAAACAGCGCGATCTGCGCGGACTGTTTGAGTTTAACCTGACCGGTAAGCCACTGGATGAGTACGTCAAAAAACAGGTGAATGACTACCGCGAACAGGCGAAAGCCTTTGGCCTGGCGAAATAACCGGAGGCGCTATGAGCGATCGTATTTTTGCCGGGATATGGCTGCTGCTCTGCGTTGGCGGGATGTTTGTCGCCTGGCAGATCCACAGCGAATACAGCTATGAACCCGTGGGACCCCGTCCCTTCCCGATGGGCATCGTCGGCCTGATGCTGCTCTGCTCGGTGGCGCTGCTGCTTCGCCACCCGGATACCATCGAGTGGCCGCCGCGTCGCATTCTGCAGCGTCTGCTGGTGATGGTGATTGTCCTGCTGATGTATGCCTGGGGCTTTGAGTGGCTCGGCTTCCCGGTGGCGACCGCCATTCTGACGATGGTCATCGGCATGCTGTTTAACGCCACCCTCCCCGCGGCGGGGATCTCAGGCGTGGTGATGGGGATTTTACTGTGGTACGCCTTTGACCGCCTGCTGGACGTGACGTTACCGCTCGGCGCCTGGCTTAATTAACGGAGCACGCTATGGATACCTGGATTTACCTCTCGCAGGGGTTCGCCGTGGCGATGACCCCGGAAAACCTGGTGATCGCCCTGATCGGCTGTTTCGTGGGCACGATTGTCGGCCTGCTGCCGGGCCTTGGGCCGATCAACGGCGTGGCGATTTTACTCCCGCTGGCGTTTGCCCTGCATCTGCCTGCGGAATCGGCGCTGATCCTGCTGGCAACGGTCTACATAGGCTGTGAATATGGCGGACGCATTTCGTCGATCCTGCTTAACGTGCCGGGGGATGCGGCGGCGATCATGACCGCGCTGGACGGCTACCCAATGGCGCGGCAGGGACGCGGCGGCGTGGCGCTCTCCATCTCTGCGGTCAGTTCATTCTTTGGCTCACTGATTGCCATTGGCGGCATCATTCTGTTCGCTCCTGCGCTGGCCCAGTGGTCGCTGGCGTTTGGTCCGGCAGAATATTTTGCCCTGATGGTGTTCGCCATTGCCTGCCTCGGCAGCATGATGGCGCAAAATCCGCTGAAGTCGTTTTTATCCGCGCTGATTGGCTTAGGATTAGCCACCGTCGGCGTGGATGCCAACACCGGGGTCTATCGCTTTACCTTCGACAGCGTTCACCTGTCCGATGGCGTGCAGTTCATTGTCGTCGTGATCGGCCTGTTCTCTGTCTCTGAGATCTTACTGATGCTGGAGCATACCAGCAGCGGGCAGACGCTGGTGCGCAAAACCGGCCGGATGCTCTTTAGCGCTAAAGAGGGCGCGCAGTGCATCGGCGCCACGCTGCGCTCGTCGGTGATTGGCTTCTTCGTCGGCATCCTGCCGGGCGCCGGGGCCACTATCGCCAGCGCCATCACCTACATGACCGAGAAGAAGCTCAGCGGCAATAGCGACAGCTTTGGTAAAGGCGATATTCGCGGCGTCGCCGCGCCTGAGGCGGCCAATAACGCCTCGGCCTGCGGCTCGTTTATCCCGATGCTGACCCTGGGCGTGCCGGGATCCGGCACCACGGCGGTGATGATGGGCGCGCTGACGCTCTATAACATTACGCCCGGCCCGGCGATGTTTACCGAGCAGCCTGATATTGTCTGGGAGCTGATTGCCGCGCTGCTGATCGCCAACGTGATGCTACTGGTGATGAATATCCCGCTGATTGGGCTGTTCACCCGCATGCTGACGATTCCGCTGTGGTTCCTGGTGCCCGCCATTGCCGCCGTCTCTGCGGTGGGGGTTTACGCGGTGCACAGCACCACGTTTGACCTCGTGCTGATGGTGGTCCTCGGCGTGTTCGGCTACATCTTGCGAAAAATGCACTTCCCAATGTCTCCGCTGATTTTGGGCTTTGTGCTGGGTGAGATGCTGGAGCAGAACCTGCGCCGCGCCCTGTCCATCAGCAACGGTAATGTGTCGATACTGTGGGACAGCAGCGTCGCGAAGGTTCTGTTAGCGCTCGCGGTCATGGTGATTGTGGTGCCGCCGGTGTTGCGCCTGCTGCGTCGTCGCCAGCGCAAACCGGAGCCGGATATCGGCTAACTATACGGACAGCTGGGCATTGACCCACTGCTTTAACGCCTGGCGGGAGATCTTAATCCCGCCATTTTTCAGCTCAGCCGGCAGCACCAGCCAGTGAACGGGCTGCTCAAAGCGCGCCAGCCTGCCCTGTACCCAGGTCGGGAAACGGGTGATATCCGTTCCCGGCTCGCACTCCACCACCGCCACCGGACGCTGTCCAAACTCGGCGTCATCCAGCGGGACGATAAACACCTGGTTAATCTGCGGATGCGCGGCGATAACGCGCTCCAGCGATTCCGGCTGGATCCCCTCTCCACCGCTGAAAAAGAGATTGTCCATGCGGCCTAAAATCGTCAGACGGTCGCCATGCCATTCCCCGCGATCGCGAGTGGCAAACCAGCCCTGCGCGTTGGTCAGCGGTATCAACGCGCCGTCCCGCCAGTAGCCGGAAGCCATGCTCTGCGCTTTGATCCAGACTTCACCGTTAACGACCTGCACCTCTCTGCCCGGCAGCGCACGGCCCACGTCCGGATCGCCGTCAGCCTCTTTTGCGCAGACGGTAGAGGCAAACTCGGTGAGGCCATAGCCGCAGTACGTCCGAACGCCCTGTTCCCGGGCCTTTTGCGTCAGCGTCACGGGAATGGCCGCCCCGCCGAGCAGCACCGCTTTCAGTGCGATGTGGCTTTCGCTATTGAGGAGACGCCAGAGCTGGGTCGGCACCAGCGAGGCGTGGGTGCAGCCGCGTAGCGCCTGCTCCAGCGGCTGCTTCTCGCGCACGGTTAAGCGCGCACCGGCATGCAGCCAGCGCCATAAAATCCCCTGGCCGGAAACGTGAAACAGCGGCAGCGAAAGCAGCCAGTCGTCGTTATCCCCGTAGGGCATCAGCGACAGCACGCCGCGGGCGCTGGCAAGATGGGCGGCGCAGGTATGCACCGCCGCCTTCGGCAGCCCGGTGGAGCCGGAGGTGAGCGTCATGGTGGCCAGCCGCGCCGGCTGCCACGCAGCGCAGTACGCATCCGCTGGCTCGCACATGCTCAGGCCATGAAGGCCGTCGTAGCTGCCGTCCAGCACCAGCGCAAAGCGCAGCGTCATCTGCGGGATCAGCACGTCGAGCAGCGGGCGCGGCAGCTGCGGATTTACGGGAAGAATACGTGCCCCGCACTGAAGCAGCGCCAGCCATGCCAGCAGCGTTTGCGGGTGGTTATAGGCCAGCAGCAGTACGCCGTCGCCCTCCGCCACGCCCTGCTGGTGAAATCCTGCCGCAAGGCGGTCGACACGCGCGCACAACTGCTGCCAGGTGAGCACGTCATCATTCAGCCTCAGGGCCTGTTTATCGGCAAAAAGCGCGCGCCAGTGACGCCAGGGCCAGTCGGTAAAACTCATAGCAACGGCTCCAGCGCCTCTGCGTCGAGGCACGGCAGCGTGCTGGCAGGCCACTCGCGGAGAAGCTGAGCGTGCATCAGGTTCAGCGTGTCGAGGCCGGGAACCGTGTCCGGCGTTAACCAGGCGGCAATGCGCGCCAGTTGGGTCAGCCCCAGGCTGGACTCTATCGACGAGCTGATCACCGCCGTCAGCCCCAGCGCGTGCGCCGCCGAGACCTGCTCGCGCACCTTCGCCAGGCTGCCGGTTAGCGTCGGCTTAATCACCACCGCGCTGACGCCGGGCTCGGCGACAAATTCAAAATCGTCCTCGCGCAGGCTTTCATCCCAGGCGATGGCGATCCCCGTTTCGCGGGCAAAGGCGCGCGAATCATCGCGGGTTTTGCACGGTTCTTCGAGGAAGGCAATGCGGCTGCGGTACGCCGGGTTGACGTACCTGGCGAACTGCTGCGCCTTAAGCGGCGTCCACGCGCGGTTGGCATCCAGACGCAGGTGCAGATCGGGGATTGCTTCAAGCAGCAGGTTGGCGACCATGCCGTCACGCACCGCTTCGTAGAGACCGACTTTGATTTTCGCCACTTTCTCGCCCGGCATGGCGGCGAGCAGCGCGAACAGCTCGTCCGGGTCGCCCGTGCAGAGCGGTGCCGCGCGATAGTTAGCCTCTTCCGGCAGTCTACCGTCCAGCTCCGCCAGCGCGCAGCTGATGCCAAAGGCGGCGGAAGGCGCGTCCGGTAATGCCGGGTTTGCGCCCTCACGCCACGCCTTTACCCACGTCAGCAATGCAGACTGCGCCTCATCCAGCGACTCCAGGCTAAAGCCCGGCAGAGGCGAAATCTCGCCCCAGCCTTCCCGCTCGCCCTGCTGCAAATGCACGAAGAAGCCGTCACGGGTTTTTAAACGCCGTTCACGCAGCACCACGCCCGCGTCCATCGGTATCTGCCAGCGGTAAACCTGCGCGCGACGCATTACGGGTTCCGTTTGTATTTGCTGAAGTCCGGCTGGCGTTTTTCGTTAAACGCGTTGCGTCCTTCCTGACCCTCTTCGGTCATGTAGAACAGCATGGTGGCGTTACCCGCCAACTCCTGCAGACCCGCCTGACCGTCACAGTCGGCATTAAGTGCCGCTTTCAGGCAACGCAGCGCCATCGGGCTGTTTTGCAGCATCTCGCGGCACCAGCGCACGGTCTCTTTTTCGAGATCGGCAAGGGGCACCACGGTATTCACAAGGCCCATATCCAACGCTTCCTGTGCGTTGTACTGGCGGCACAGGAACCAGATTTCGCGGGCTTTTTTCTGGCCGACGATGCGCGCCATGTAAGAGGCACCCCAGCCGCCGTCGAAGGAGCCCACTTTCGGGCCGGTCTGGCCGAAGATGGCGTTTTCAGCAGCGATGGTCAGGTCGCACATCATGTGTAGCACGTGGCCGCCGCCGATGGAGTAGCCCGCCACCATCGCGACAACCGGTTTCGGGCAGGTGCGGATCTGGCGCTGGAAATCGAGGACATTCAGGTGGTGCGTACCCGCATCGTCCTGGTATCCGCCGTAGTCGCCGCGCACCTTCTGATCGCCACCGGAGCAGAAGGCCTTCTCGCCTTCACCGGTCAGCACGATCACGCCGATACTGTCGTCGTAGCGCGCATCCGCCAGGGCCTGAATCATCTCTTTGACGGTCAGCGGACGGAAGGCGTTACGCACCTGCGGACGGTTGATGGTGATTTTGGCAATGCCGTCGGCGGATTTGTGGTAACGAATGTCGGTGTAGCCTTCGGAGCAGTCCTGCCATTCAACCGGCGCATAAAGCATGTGTTCATCAGGATAGATCATAGAGTGTCCTTTATTCGAAGACGCAGTATCTGAGCCAGACTCGCGGCAACCGCGTCGGGGTTTTCCCGGTGGGCGTTGTGTCCGGCGTTTGGAATCGCATGGCGAACGGCGTCCAGTTCAGCGGCCAGGGCCGCGAACTTCTGGTCACGTTCACCGTAGAGATAGTCAAAAGGGAAATTGCATACGCTAATCGCGGCACGCAAATCGGGCTGCACAGCCAGCGACGTTGCTTCGAGCATCTTCGCCAGCGTCGCGCCGTTGTTCTGGCTGCGCAGGGCGATAAGCGCCTTGCGCTGGTGGTCAGTGAGGGAAGCAAATACCGGCTGTTGATACCAGTCGGTAAAGACCTTTTCCAGCGGTTCGGTGCAAAAACGCGTCGCCCAGCGGCGGTCGGATGTCCACCGCGCGTGACGCTCATCCTCATCCTGCAGGCCCGGATGTCCACCTTCAACGATCACCCCCAGCAGCCCCTTTGGCTGCTGGCAGGCATGAAACATCGCAATGCGGCCGCCGAGGGAGTACCCCACCAGCCAGTAGTTCAGTATGTTGTAACTAAGCAGAGTTCGGGTAAGTAACGTGCTCATCTCGTCGAACCCCGTCACGGCAATATCCCCGGACGCACCGTGGCCCGGCAGGTCAAGATAGAGCCGGGAATACTCGCTGAGTGGCTTCCCGACAGACTGCCACTCGCGGCAGTCGCCGGAAAAACCGTGCAAAAAGACCAGCCAGGGATAGCCCGGTGTTCCGGCCTGCTGCACACCCGAGAGGATCACAGCTGGCTCACCTGCGCCAGCAGGCTTTGCAGGGTCTGCGCGCCGTCGGCCTCGTTCACCACCAGCTCAATCAGCGTCGCGCCCGGCTGCTTCCAGGCGGTGCTTAACGCCGCTTCCAGCTGTTCCCAGCTTTCCGGGCGATGGTATTTCAGGCTGAACATCGCCGCGGCGTGTTCAAACTGCACGTTCTGCGGCATCAGGTAGAAGCGCTCGCGCTCGCTCTGGGGCGTTGGCAACAGGGAGAAAATCTGCCCGCCGTTGTTGTTGACCACAATCAGCACAAACGGCGCGGACGCCTGACGCAGTAGCGCCAGCGCGTTAAGATCGTAGAGCGCGGAGAGATCGCCCACGATCGCCAGCGTCGATTTCGCGCTGGCGCGCTGCACCCCCGCCGCCGTCGAGATCAGCCCGTCGATGCCGCTGGCACCGCGGTTGCTGTACACCGGGTAGCCCACCGGCAGCTGCGAAAAGGCATCGATCAGCCGCACGACCAAGCTGTTGCCGACAAACAGCTGCCCCTGTTCTGGCAGGTATTGGCGAATACGGTGCGCCAGCCCGGCCTCGCTGAATGTCTCACAGCGCGCTTTGGTGATTTCCCACGCCTGACGCGACAGCTCAGGGATCGCCACCGCCCAGGGCTGACGTTTTTCCGCCGGGTGCAGTTCCAGCCAGCTATCAATTTTGCTCACCAGACGACGGCCGCGATGGTGCGCCGGGTCGAGCCGCCCTTCCAGCGCGTCCACCACCCAGTACTCTTCCGGCGTGCAGGTCGTCTGCCACTGCAGCAGACGTTTTCCGGTCAGGCTTGCGCCGATCTGGACCACAATCTGCGCCTGCGAAAGCTCAGTAACCGCTTTCGCGTTACCCAGCCAGAGATCGGCGCACGGCAGCGGCTGGCCGGTCTGGGAAAGCACGTCGCCAATCAGCGGCCAGCCGAGGGTTTGCGCCCATTCGGCGACCAGCCTGCCTTCGGCGGCGCTCATACGCCCGGCGATGACCACGCCTCGCTTCTGCCGCCAGAAGAACCAGTCGCGCTGTTTCGCGCTCTCAAGATGCGTCTGCTCGCGCAGCCACGGCTTTTCGCTCTGCCACCATTCGCCGAGCGACCGCTGCCAGTCAAGGCCGGTATCGTCCAGCTCGCCGTACAGCGGCTCGGCAAACGGGCAGTTGATATGCAGCGCCCCGCTGCGCAATGTCGCCATGGCGTGATCGACGGTGGAGACCAGCCAGCTTGCAGGAATATCCTGGGTGGGACGCGGTAACGAAACCGTCTGCGAAGGGTGCGTAGAAAAAAGTCCGGGCTGGCGAATGGCCTGATTGGCGCCGCAGTCGATTAGCTCAGGCGGACGGTCGGCCGTCAGCAGGATCAGTTTTTCACCTGTTAACCCGGCTTCAATCAGGGCCGGATAGAGGTTCGCCACGGCGGTACCGGAAGTGACAATCACCGCCACGGGTTCTTTGCTGACCTTCGCCAGCCCGAGCGCGAGATGTCCCAGACCTCGCTCGTCAAAGTGGGTGTGGTGAACAAACGCCCGGTTTTCAGCCGCCGCCAGCGTCAGCGGCGTTGAGCGAGAACCCGGTGCAATACACACGTGCCTGACGCCATGGCGCGTCAGGGCTTCAAGGATCACCGCCGCCCAGCGTCGGTTAAAAGAACTTACTGACATGAGATTGTCCGGTATCAAGAATGCGACACAGTATAAATAATAGAAAAAATTGGAATTTTGATATGAATCGGGATTGCGCGAATCAGTATTAATCCCTTAGGAGCAGAGAGCGCAATCCGGCGGCTTTGTTTTCGATCTCCTGCCACTCCTGCTCCGGGTCAGAGCCGCTGACAATGCCCGCTCCGGCGTAAAGCCGCAGAGCGTCTTCCTGTACGCGCGCCGAGCGCAGCGCCACGCAGAATTCGCTTTGTTCGGGGGATAAATACCCGGCCGAACCGGCGTACCACTCGCGGTTAAAGGGTTCAACGTGCTGAATAAACTCGCGCGCTGGCTGTCGCGGAAGCCCGGCAACCGCCGCCGTCGGCTGTAGCACGTGCAGGCACAGCTCATCGTCGGCCTGCTTGAGCTCGGTCCAGATACAGCGGCGTAAGTGCTGCACTTTGCGCAGGCGGACGACCTGAGCAGGCAACACCTCCAACGTCTGCGTATGGTGTTGAAGACGCTGGCAGATATCTTCCACCACCAGCATATTTTCGCGCTGGTTTTTATCGTCATTCAGCAGCCACTCGCCCAGACGCTGCGCCTGTTTATCGTCAGTATGGCTGGCGACGGTGCCCGCCAGCGCTTCGGTGCGCAGCAGCTTGCCGCGCCGCCGCCAGAGACGCTCGGGCGTGGAGCCGAGAAACGCGTTGCTGGCGTCGAATATCATGCAGAAATGATAGCAGTTTAAATTGAGGGCGCGGCTGGCGGCCATCAGCGCGACGGGGTTAACGCGCTGTTTACACTGCAGGTCGGTGGCTCGGGCGAGAACGACCTTTTCGAAATCACCGCGTGCAATCGTCTCTGTCGCTTTGCCGATAAGGCTAAGCCATTGCGGTTTTTCCGGGTGATGGGTTTCGCGCTCAACCTGCACGGAGAGCGGACGGATCGGTCTGGCGGGAAGCAGTTGCTGTAAGAACGCCCGCGCGGTGTCGGCATCGTCCTCAAGCGAGCTGTCGCTCCACAGCTGCAGACGCAACGTGGCGTTGCCAGCGGTACGTCGCCACAGCAGACGCGGTAAAAAGAGGCTACCCTGCTCCGGGTTAAACGCGTTCAGGCCGCAGATTCGGGTATCTTCAGGGGCGTGTTGAGCACTTAAAAACTGCGAGGCTAACGCCAGAGAGGAGAATTGTACCACCGCTCCCAGCGCGGCCAGCTCTTCATCGCCGTTACGCTGTTGCCAGTAAAACTGGGGATAGCACTGCTGCTCGCCCAGCCAGGCGAGGGGATCGAAGGCATCGTTTAACGGGAAAGAGACGTCGAAATGACGCAGGCCGGATGTGGCAGGTAACGCTTGCGAAAGATGGCTACGCAATTGTTCCAGCGCGAGGAAAATCGAATTCACGCGAACCTCTCCCTGTTAAAACCTCATATTATACGGGGTACCATAAGAAATATCAGTACCCACGTATAGGGAGTGGTTAAACGGCTTAACGACGGGCCAGCAGCAGACCCAGCACCAGCCCTACGGCTGCGCCCACCCCAATGCCCTGCCACGGTTTTTCATGGACGTAATCATCGGCACGATAAACCGCTTTTTTGGCGCGGTAGTAGTAAGTATCAGACGCATGGCTGACGCGGTTTTTAACGTCGTGGAGCGCCTGCTCGGCACGGGCTTTCAGCTCGATATATTTCTGATCGGCAGGGTCGCCCGAGGAACGTAACACCTCTTCCAGCGTTTCGCTCAGTAAGGTCAGGTCGTCGTCGATACGGGTATCCCAGGATTGAAATGACATATTTTTCTCCATGTTAGTACACCAGTCCGCTAACTATAGACAACGACGCGCCATTACGCCTGTTTCGCTTCCCGCGCCATGCCGATGTGCGGAATACCGTCTTCGTCGTACACCTCGGTGACCGGCATAAAACCGAAATGACCGTAGAAGGATTGCAGGTGCGCCTGCGCGCCCAGGTATAACGCCTTGTCCGGCCACTGTTTCTGGCATGACTCCAGCGTTTTTTCCATCAGCTGATAGCCCAGTTTCTCACCCCGAGCGTTACCGCTGATAATGACCCGGCCTATCACCACGGGCTCGACATCGTCCTCGCTTTTCAGAATCCTCGCATACGCCACCAGCTCGTTATCCTTCCAGCCGAGGATATGGCGGTTTTCGCCAACGAGGTCATCGCCGTCGATGTCCTGATACGGGCACGTCTGTTCAACCACAAACACTTCGCAGCGCAGTTTAAGCAGCGCGTAGAGCGAATGAACGGTGAGCTCACTATGATGTAAATCTTGCCACTGGATCATCTCTTTCTCCTTCCTGGGGTTCATCACGTTATACTAAACCCCTCCCCGTTCGGCAAAGGGCTGATTGCGTTATGGAACTGATTTTTCTGGGTACGTCCGCTGGCGTGCCAACCCGCTCACGAAACGTGACGGCAATTCTGCTGGATCTTAAACACCCCACCCGCGGCGGGCTGTGGCTGTTTGACTGCGGTGAAGGGACGCAGCATCAGCTGCTGCACACCGCGTATCACCCCGGCAAGCTGGATAAAATTTTTATTACTCACCTGCACGGCGACCATCTGTTTGGCCTGCCGGGCCTGCTGTGCAGCCGCTCCATGGCCGGCAACGCCAATCCGCTGACGATTTACGGGCCTTCGGGTGTGCGTGAATTTGTTGAAACCGCGCTGCGCCTGAGCGGATCATGGACGGATTATCCGCTGGAGATCGTTGAGATTAGCGAAGGCCTGGTTTTCGATGACGGTGATTATAAGGTGAGCGCTCAGCCGCTGAATCATCCCGTTGAGTGCTATGGCTATCGCATTGAAGCGCATGACAAACCCGGCGCGCTGGACGCCGCCGCGCTGATGGCCGCGGGCGTAAAACCCGGACCGCTGTTCCAGCGCCTGAAGCACGGCGAGACCGTCACGCTGGAGGACGGTCGCGTCATCAACGGTCAGGATTATCTCGCCGCGCCCGAACCGGGCAAGAAGCTGGCTATCTTTGGCGACACGGCGCCTTGCCCTGCCGCCCTTCAGCTTGCCCAGGGCGTTGACGTGATGGTGCACGAAGCCACGCTGGAAACGGCGATGGAAGAGAAAGCCAACGGCCGCGGCCATAGCTCAACGCGTCAGGCGGCGCAGCTTGCCCGCGACGCAGGCGTCGGAAGGCTGATCGTCACTCACGTCAGTTCCCGCTACGACGCGCGGGGGTGTGCAAGCCTGCTGGCAGAGTGCCTGGCGGTGTTCCCGGCGTGCGAGCTGGCCGAAGATTTCGCTAAGGTCAGCGTTTAGCCCTTCATTTTTCTCTCAGAATGCCGATAACGATTAAAAGGTCAGCATTTCTCTCGAGGGTAGAATGGATAATTTCCAGAAAGATATTGATGACAGGGCGAATCTCACCCTGTCGAACCGTTTTGAACTGTTGCTGTTCCGTCTTGGCACCTCTCTGAACGAAAATAAATCCGAGCTGTTTGGCATTAACGTCTTTAAGCTGCGTGAAATTGTGCCGATGCCGGAATTCACAAAACCCGCCGGGATGAAATCACCGCTGATGGGGATGGTGAATATTCGCGATCAGGTGATCCCGGTGATCGACCTGGCCGCCGTGGCGGGCTGTAAGCCTACCACCGGGCTGAACATCCTGCTTATCACCGAATATGCCCGCAGCGTGCAGGCCTTTGCCGTGGAGTCGGTTGAAAACATCATGCGTCTGGACTGGAAGCAGGTGCACGCGGCGGAGACCGCCGTCAGCGGCCGCTATATCACCAGCATTGCCTGCCTGGATGAGAAAACGGATACCAACGATCTGGCGATGGTGCTGGACGTTGAGCAGATCCTGTATGACATCACCCCGGCCAACCACGATCTGCACGCCACCAATCTGAAAACCACCAAGTTCAACATCAAGCCGGGCGCAGTCGCGATTGTGGCGGAAGATTCCAAAGTGGCGCGTTCGATGCTGGAGAAAGGTCTGCAGGCGATGGAGATCCCAGCGCAGCTGCACATCACCGGCAAAGACGCGTGGGAAAAAATTGGCGTGCTGGCCGCACAGGCGCAGGCTGAGGGCGTGCCGATCACCGATAAGATCGCGCTGGTGCTGACCGACCTCGAAATGCCGGAGATGGACGGATTTACGCTGACGCGCAAAATCAAAACCGACCCGGTTCTGAAGGATATTCCGGTGGTGATCCATTCCTCCCTTTCCGGCAACGCCAACGAAGATCATATTCGCAAGGTGAAGGCGGACGGGTACGTGGCGAAGTTTGAGCTGAACGAGCTGTCGTCGGTGATTGAGGAAGTGCTGGATCGTTCGATGAAGAAGATTGGCGGGCCGCTTATAAGCAGGAAGCAGCTGGCTTAGGTTCTGTGCGGGCTGGTGCCCTCACCCCACCCCTCTGCTGTACAGTCCGGGGACATGGTAGACAGGTATTCGGGGACATGGTGAACACTTTTTAACATCCTTTACCCATGGTGATCGACTTTTTCTTCAGGTCGATCACCCCCACTTTCGTGCTGTACCACCACACTTCATAGCAGCCGTCATCCTGTGTCTCCC
>OKVJ01000415.1_pt1 | contig 16797 bp, 15 predicted proteins | sample 1606921 | NCBI WGS metagenome assembly OKVJ01 (sample SAMN03281016, study PRJEB24777) | human gut metagenome | isolation source: fecal sample PR161 from 1 month old female Malay infant, caesarean...
TCTCTTGTCTTTCGACATCATCTATTTTACACAAATTTTTCATAAATTGCAAGTATTTTTATTAATTTAAATGTTTATCATTAGGAATTAAATTAATCCAAAAACTTATTGACATTTTTTACCAATAGTTTTATACTTTTACTTAACACTTAAACCAATATAAGTATATAAAAAGTTAAAGAAGCAAAGGTGCATTTTTTATCATACCTTTGTTTCTTTTTTTATTTAAATCTATATTTAATTAATTTTAAGGGGGTCTTTTTATGAAAAAAATAATTTCTTTGGTTTTAGGGACAATAATATCTTTATCTTTAGTTGGGTGTGGCACATCTAGCAGTTCTGATTCATCCTCAACGAAATCCTCCACGTCTAAAGATACTATAGAGCTTGGTATAATTTCTCCTGCAACCGGAGAACTTTCAGTTTATGGTCAAGCTGTTAATAATGCTATGGCTCTAGCAATTGATGAAATAAATAACAAAGGAGGAATCCTCGGAAAACAAGTTCATGCAACATATCTAGATGATAAACACGATACTGCTGAAGCAGTTAACTGTTACAACAAATTAGTTGGTCAAGGAGTTTCAGCTATCATAGGTTCTGTTGCATCTTCTGATACTTCTGCCATTGCTTCTGTAGCTGCTAAAGATAACAAACTTCTCCTTACTCCCACAAGCACAAATGATGCTATTACAAAATTAGGTAAAAGTATTTTTAGAGCATGTTATACAGACTCTCATCAAGGAGAAATCATGGCTAAATTCGCAACTGAAAAACTTAATGCTAAAAAAGCTGCAATTCTCTATAACACTACTGATGAATACTCAACTGGCCTTAAAGATTCATTTGAAAATTCCTGCAAAAACTTAGGAATAGAAATAATTTCTACTGAAGGTTATGGAAAAGGTGATGTTGATTTCAAAACTCAATTAACCAACATATCCTCATTAAACCCAGATGTATTATTCGTACCTGATTACTATGGAACAGATACATTAATAGCATCACAAGCAAGAGGTGCTGGATATTCTGGACCTATCTTAGGTGCTGATGGATGGGATGGAACAGTTGAAGCTACTGATTCTGGTTCAATAAAAAATTTAAATAACTGTTTCTATTCAAATCATTATTCTTCTGAAGATACTTCTGAAATAGTTCAAAATTTTATAAATGCTTACAAAACTAAATATGGTGATACACCTAATGCTCTCGCTGCACTTGCATATGATTCTGTTTATATGGTGGCTCAGGCAATTGAAAAAGCTGGTACTGCTACAGATGATGATGCTATTGTACAGGCTATGACTGGTTCAACTTATACAGGCGTTACTGGTAAAATTGCTCTAGATTCTAATAGAGATCCCGACAAAGGTGCTGCTATTATTGAAATAAAAGATGGTAAAGCTACATGGAATTCAACTATACAATAAATCTAATATTAATAGCTTATTTTTTATTTCCAAATACCAAAATTTAAAAATTATTTGAAAGTCTAACTCAATATAAAAATCTTAATTGAAAATTCTATATAAATATTGTTTTTAGACTTTCAATTTTATAATACCTGAAAGGATGTGAACCTATGAGTGATTCTTTAATTATACTTATAAAACAGTTAATTAATGGTATACAACTTGGTAGTGTGTATGCTCTAATCGCACTTGGATATACCATGGTTTATGGAATAATCAAATTAATAAATTTTGCCCACGGTGATTTTATTATGGTTGGAGGATATGTTCTTATTTTTGCTATTCCTATTTTAACAAGTATAGGATTACCAATATGGCTAGCCGTATTTCCAGCCATTATATTATGTGCAATTTTAGGAATACTTGTTGAACGTATCGCTTATAAACCACTTAGAAATGCTAGCTCCTTATCATCACTTATCACTGCTCTTGCTGTAAGTCTTCTTCTTGAAAACTTATGCCTTGTGCTATTTTCATCTTCACCAAGATCTGTTCCTGCATTATTTTCTGCAGGGAATCTTAATTTTGGAAGCATACAACTGAATGGTAATTCCATACTAACTATAATCATAAGTGTCTGCGTCATGATATTACTTCAATTATTTGTAAAGAACACAAAAATAGGTAGTTCTATGAGAGCTGTATCAGAAGATAGAAACGCCTCAATCTTGATGGGCATTAAAGTTAACAAGACTATTTCTTTAACTTTTGCTATAGGATCAGGACTTGCAGCTATAGGTACTCTAATGTATTGTAGTTCATATCCTAAAGTTGAACCATATATGGGAATGATGTTAGGCTTAAAGGCCTTTATAGCTGCAGTACTTGGTGGAATAGGTTGTATTCCTGGTGCTATGCTTGGTGGATTTGCAATAGGTATTGTTGAGAGTCTCACAAAAGCTTACATTAACTCTCAACTTGCTGATGCTTTTGTTTTTGGAATTTTAATACTTGTATTACTCATCAAGCCAGCTGGAATAATGGGTAAAAATATTGGCGAGAAAGTGTAGGTGATTTGAAATGATTACTCCAAAAGAAAAATCAAAAGGAAATATTATAAATCTAATTGGAATAGCTCTTGTATTTGCACTATTATTCATCTTAGTTGAATTTAAAATTATAGGAAGCTATTTTCAAGGAATAATAATACTTGCCTGTATCAATATAATACTTGCAACTTCATTAAATATCACTACTGGATTTTTGGGACAAATTGCTTTAGGACATGCTGGGTTTCTTGCTATTGGAGCCTATTCTTCCGCATTAATATCAATGTCTTTATCCAGTTCAGGAATGCCTAATATTTTAAGATTTTTAATAGCAATTCTTGCTGGGGGGATATTATCTGCTATCTGTGGCTTCTTTGTCGGTATTCCAGCACTTCGCCTTCGAGGAGATTATCTTGCCATTATAACTTTAGGATTTGGTGAAATAATACGTGTTGTTATTTTAAATCTAAAAATAACTGGTGGTGGAAAATCACTTATGGGAATCGATAACCTTTCTAATATATATGTTGTTTTTTGGATTACAGTTTGTGTGGTCGCAATATTATTTACATTTATTAGGTCTAAATATGGACGTGCAATTATGGCTATAAGAGAAGATGATATAGCTTCAGAAGCTTCTGGTATTAATAACACTTATTACAAGGTTCTTGCCTTTACAGTAGCATCTTTTTTTGCTGGAATTGCAGGTGGTATTTATGCTCACTATTTAACAGTCTTAAATGCAAGCAACTATGGATTTATGAAATCTACTGAATATGTGGTTATGGTTGTTTTAGGTGGTATGGGTTCACTAACCGGTTCTATACTTTCTGCTATTATCCTTACAATACTTCCCGAGGCCCTTAGAGCATTCTCTGAGTATCGTATGTTACTATACTCTATAGTATTAATTATAGTTATGATATTTAAACCATCTGGATTACTAGGAACCCATGAATTCTCATTAATAAAGATTCCAGTATATATTAGGTCATTGAAAATATATATTAAAAATAAGTTTTCAAGAAAGCCAAAAACTCCCACAGTAAAGGATGGTGTGAAGTTATGACGAACTCACCTGTATTAATTGCAAAAAATTTAGGAATTACTTTTGGTGGATTAAAGGCTGTGAATGATTTTAACCTTAATATAAGTCAAGGTGAACTTGTAGGATTAATTGGTCCGAATGGTGCAGGGAAAACAACGGTGTTCAATTTATTAACTGGTGTATATGAACCAACAGAGGGAGAATTCTTTTTAAACGGAGTCCGAATGAATGGAAAGAAAACTCATCAAGTTGTGGCTTCTGGCATAGCAAGAACTTTCCAAAACATAAGGTTATTCAAACATCTAACAGTACTAGAAAATGTAAAAGTAGCTTTTAGTAAAGATATAGGCTATTCCATTCCTAAAGCAATTTTTAGAACTAAGAGTTACTGGAAAGAGGAGTCTGAAATTGATAAAAAAGCTCGAGATCTACTTTCTCTTTTTAATTTACAGGACAAGGCAGATTATCTAGCAGATAATCTTCCCTATGGTGCACAGCGTAAACTTGAAATAGCCCGTGCACTTGCAACTGATATGAAGCTTTTATTACTAGATGAACCTGCTGCTGGGATGAATCCTACAGAAACTGCCGAATTACTTAATTGTATAAATCTAATACGAAAAAAGTTTAAAATATCAATTTTACTTATTGAACATGATATGAGTCTTGTAATGAACATCTGTGAGAGAATAATTGTAATTGATTATGGTTCTACAATAGCATGCGGGCAGCCAAATGAAATAGCTAATAATAAAAAAGTAATTGCAGCTTATCTTGGAGAATAAAAGGAGGGTTTTACTTATGCTAAAAGTTTCAAATCTAAATGTATCTTATGGTTCTGTTCATGCTATTCATAATGTTAGTATAGAAGTTAATGAAGGTGAAATTGTATCATTAATAGGCGCTAATGGTGCTGGAAAAACAACAATACTTCATACTATTACTGGATTAAAAAGTCCAGCTTCAGGAGAAATACGTTATAAGGATAATAACCTTATAACAATTGATCCAAGTACCATTGTAACCCTTGGAATTGCTCATGTTCCAGAAGGTAGACATGTCTTTTCTGAAATGACTGTTGAAGAAAATTTAAAAATGGGTGCCTTCACACGTAAGGATAAAGGTAAAGCAGAACTTGATATTTATGATATTTATAAACGCTTTCCACGACTTAAGGAACGTTGTAAACAGATAGCTGGAACATTAAGTGGTGGTGAACAGCAAATGCTTGCTATGGGTAGAGCTTTAATGTCTGCACCAAAAATAATGCTTATGGATGAACCTTCAATGGGGCTTTCACCTCTACTTGTAAAAGAAATATTTAAAATAATACAAGAACTTCATAAATTCGGGATGACTATACTTCTTGTAGAACAAAATGCAAAAATGGCTCTTTCAATAGCTGATAGGGCATATGTTCTTGAAACTGGACATATTTCAATGCATGGAAATGGAAAGAATTTGCTTGAAGATGATAGAGTTCGAAAAGCATATTTAGGTGCATAAATTTATTTATTATATAAAAATGTGAGGTTCAAATTACTAAGATACCTCACATTTTTTAATACAATATATTCATTTTTTATAAACTAATATTATAATGAATTCTTCTTTTATGGTAATTTTCAATATTCTATCATTTATAATAGTCTATTTATTCAAATGAAGCCTTTATAATATTTCTTCTAATGTTTTTCTTATTTCTTTTATAAATTCAAAGGTATCAGCTTTTTGAATATTATCATGTACTGCAAGTACAGCTAAATCACCTGTCATTATTCCTTTATCAATTGTCTTTAAACATGCTTCTTCTAATTTATTAGCAAAATTGACTAATTCATCATTACAATCTAATTCGCCTCTTTTTCTTAAAGCTCCAGTCCAAGCAAATATTGTTGCAACTGAGTTTGTAGATGTTTTCTCACCTTTTAAATGACAGTAATATTGATCTTGAACTGTACCATGTGCAGCTTCAAATTCATATTTTCCATCTGGTGAAACTAAGACTGATGTCATCATTGCAATTGACCCAAAGGCCGCTGCTATCATGTCACTCATAACATCACCATCATAGTTCTTGCAAGCCCAAAGCATTCCACCTTCTGACTTAATAACATTTGCTACTGCTGCATCTATTAATGTATATTTATATGCTATACCACACTTTTCAAATTTTTCTTTATATTCTCTTTCAAAGATTTCTTCAAATATATCTTTGAATGTATGGTCATATTTTTTAGAAATTGTATCTTTAGCACCAAACCATAAATCTTGTTTTAAATCTAAAGCATAATTAAAACAGCTTCTTGCAAAACTTTCAATAGATTTATTTATATTGTGCATTCCCATAACAACGCCACTACTATCAAAGTTATGTACTAATTCTCTTTGAACTTCTCCATTTTCAGAAGTAAATACAAGCTCACACTTTCCTTTTCCTTCTATCTTCATTTCTGAAGCTTTATATATATCACCATAAGCATGTCTAGCTATTGTTATTGGTTTCTTCCAGCTTCTAACATATGGTTTAACTGGTCCAACTATAATTGGTGCTCTAAATACAGTACCATCTAAAATAGCCCTTATTGTTCCATTAGGACTTTTCCACATTTCTTTCAAATTATATTCTTCAACTCTTGCAGCATTAGGAGTTATTGTTGCACACTTTACACCCACTCCATATTTCTTTATTGCATTAGCTGAATCTACAGTTACCTGATCATTTGTTTCATTTCTATATTCTAAACCAAGATCATAATATTCTGTTTTTAAATCAATAAAAGGATTTAATAATTCTTCTTTTATACTTGCCCATACTATTCTAGTCATTTCATCTCCATCAAGTTCTACTAATGGAGTTGACATCTTTATTTTTTCCATTTTATAATTGCCCCCTTAAATTGCTTATTTAACTGTAATTAACACTGTTAATTATACATTATGATTGTATTTTTTTCAATTTTTATGCTGAATATATAAAGCATAAAAATAGGATATATAATACTGTGCAATACTATATATCCTAGTCTTAACTATAAAAATATTTTTATTAATGTTACCGCTATTATTATCTGACATGTTCCTACTAAAAGCCCATATGCTAAAGATCTAGGTCCTTCTTTAACTAGATCAGAGAATTTAACTTTTAAACCAATTGCAGCTAATGCTATTATTTCAAAATTGCTGCTTATTATTTTAAATCCATGCTGAATACTTACAGGTATTAATCCAAAACTATTTGCAATACATAATATAAAGAATCCTATTATATACCATGGTATGCTTACATGCGACTTCTTTTCTCTTTCTATTATTTCTTCTTTAGGAATATGTTCTTCATGTTTTATATTTATTCTTGAAAATCCCATTACAACAAATACTAAAAATATTATTCTTATAATTTTAAATATTGTTGCCATTGTAACTACATCTTCATTAATAAATTTTGCTGATGCAATTACCTGTCCTACAGATTGAAGAATCCCTCCAATCATAGCAGACGTTTCTGTTAATGAATTCTTATATAAAAGTGCAGCAATCATAGGAAGGACAAACATTAATATTGTTCCTGTCAAATTAACGATAGTAACTGAAATAGCTTTATCCTTATCACTTGCATATATGCATGGTGCTGTTGCAGCAACTGCTGAAGAACCACATACAGCATTTCCTGAACACATTAATAAAGAATACTTCTGAGAAAAACCCATTTTCTTTCCTATGAAATATGTAATTAATATTGTTAATGTCATTTGCATAGCAATAAATAATACACCATTAAATCCCAATGTAGCAATTTGCATAAAATTAATTGTAGCTCCCATAAGAACAATTGAATATGAAAGTAAATCTTTTTCCGAAAAATTGAATCCTTTATTGTATTTTGATTTATTAAATATAGTATTTCCTAGTATAATACCTGCAATAATTGAAAAGCTTGATGCCCCTAGACTAGGTACAATAGTGCCTAAGAATTTCCCAATCAAAGCTACAAATACTGCAATAATGAAACCAGGTATTATATCTTTTATTTTTTTCATAATAGTATATCACCTCTTAAATCTTTTTGTATTTTCATAGTAAATATTTTCATCAGCTTTATATTATTTTTTTCCTTTTTGCTGAGTTCTACTCTTAATACAAAAATAATTATAATCTCAAAATATTAATAAGTGAAATACTAGTTATTTATACAATCTATAACTATTTAGTTATGATTGTTTTTTATTTATATTAAATCTTTAGTAATTCTATCTCTTTATAAAGTTCTTAAAAATTTTTATTGTAAATTTTTAAATCAATACTATATAAACTTCTATACTTCAACTAGAATTTTCTTGAATAATCTATGAACATTTTTATATTGTTGCTTAAAAATTTATCTTTATGATAAATAAGACTAAGCATTCTCTTTATTTTTTTATCTTTAATTCTAAAGCCACTCAAACTTCCATTTTCAATTTTTTCTATTACACTTCTTTTAGAAAGACAACTTACACCTAAATTCGCTTCAACACTTTTCTTAATAGCTTCTGTATTTCCAAGTTCCATAAATACATTATATTCAATATTATTATTTTCAAAAAAACTTTCTACAACTTCTCTTGTTCCGCTTCCACCTTCTCTCATTATTAACTTTTCCTTTGCTATATCTCCATCTTCTAAATTCTCTTTTCTATTCCATGAATGTGACAGGCTGCATATGAATATAAGTTCATCTTCCCACATCTCTTCTTTAATTATTTCTTCATAAGAACATCTACCTTCTATGTAAGCAAAGTCAATTTCGTTTTCAAGTATCATCTTTTCTATTTTTTCTGTATTAGCAACACTCAATGATACCTCGATACCTTTATGTTCTTGTAAAAATCCTTTAATTATATCTGGTAAAATATATATGCCAATAGTTGTACTTGCTCCTATTTTTATTTTTCCCTTTTCATTTTTGCTCATATCACTTACTGTTTTTAATCCCTCTTCATATAAATTCAGGATTCTTCTAACATAACTTAAATAAACTTCTCCTTCTTGAGTTAGGAATAATTTTTTACCTATTCTATCAAACAATTTAACATCAAGTTCTTCCTCTATTTCATGAATAGCCTGGCTTATAGATGGCTGACTTATATAAAGCTTTTTTGCAACTTTTGTCATATTAAGTTCTGTAGCTGTTTCATAAAATATTTTTAATTTTCTAAAATTGAACCCATAAACTTCCTGTTGAAAAATTGTAATAATCATCGGAACGTCAGAATGCACAATCCTCCCACTATCTAGCCAATTAATCATTTTTTCCAAAACACTCTCTCTGAAACGTTCAGTCACAGTTTTAAATGATATATCAGCATCATCCATCACCTCTTTTATTTCGCTATTAATTTTATCACCATGATCACACAAAAGACTTAAAGATATTTTTTCGCCTATATCGCTTTTGATTTCCATTATCTCATCATTATATGATTTGATGATACCTTTTAGCTCATCGTAAAACTTACCATAAAAATAAAAATCTCGTGTAATGCATAGATTAATATGTTCAAGTTGTTTTTTGTTTTTCTTCTCATTATTATTTGAATTATATTCACTCATCTTATCCACCCTCAGCTAAATAGATAATACTCTTCTTATATTTATTTGCTTTTGTCAAAAACAGCACTTCGTGATTGTCATAAACAATCACTATGCTGAATAGGGCTTGCCCTATTAATGATGGTTTGTTCCAATCATGGGTTTTATTCTCATACCTTGCTAGCGCTCACTCACATAAAACAGGTTAGACCAATTAAACTAAAAGTGATGGAATATTGGAAATAATGAAATTTAAAAACATGATATGTAAAATCCACCTAGCTTTCAAAACCAGACCTCTCCGCGTTACTTATTTTTACATATTAGTGCTTTTCATTTAACCTGTTAATATCCATTCTATTTCTCATAACTAAGCTGTGATTTGTGCAGCACATAAAAGAGTCTGTTATTTTAGGAATTTCAGTTATCAACTAAAGATTTTCAACTCAATTTTAATAAAATTCACGTTCCCGCCTACGGCGGGAGACTAATTAAACTACTTTTGCCCTTACGGGCGCTCTCTAAAACCATAATCATTAATATTCGTGTAATACCTCAGCCGTTCATCCGATTCTAGCCTTGTAAATTTCACAGACAGTAAAACTAGAGTTATTATTTAAGTATAGAAAAACTTTAAACATTGTCGTTATTTTTAGCTCCTTTAGGAGATATAAAAATAAAGCAATGCCCACCTATACACTGCTACGCAGTGTGTGGGGTCTACCGACGGTTGCCTGCCGCAGGCTAAAAGCAAGGTCAACGTCAACACCAGAGTTTTTCTTGCGAAAAACTAAAACCAGCATAGTCGCATTGGAGAGTTATATTTTGGTTTGATATTTAAATTTATATTGAGGTTGTTTTTATTGCATGGCTATTTTTCATCTTGATTTTAAAATTGTGAAACGTTCAGAAGGTAGGTCTTCCGTTGCGAAGGCTGCCTATCATGCTCGTACACGTATAACAGATGAAAGAACAGGTGATACGTATGATTATAGCCGCCGTACCGATTTATATGGGCATTTCATATTAGCTCCAGTTAATGCACCGGAACATATCATAAAAGACTCTACAGCATTGTGGAATGAAGTTGAACGGGTCGAGCGTCAGCAAAATGGTCAAACATCACGTTATTTCGATGTTGCTATTCCCACCGAGTTAAACAATGACGACAAGAAAAAACTTGTCCTTGAGTATTGTCAGAAAAATTTCGTTGATAAAGGCATGATTGCCGATATCGCTTTTCATGATCTTGATAGCGATAACCCACACGCTCACGTTATGTTGACATTAAAAACCATAGGCCCTGAAGGTTTTGGTAAAAAAGAAAGAAGCTGGAACGACAGAAAAATGTCTGTGTTGTGGCGTGAATCATGGGCATCTATGGCTAACAGCTACCTTGCTGCTGCTGGTTCGTCAGAACGTATTGATCATCGTTCCCTTCAGGCCCAGCATGAAGAGGCATTAGAAAAAGCGGCGGTTGCTCTGGATAATGAAGAAAAAGCACTATGGCTTGCTAAAGCCGCAGAAACAAACCGCCCTGCAATGAAACGTATCCACAGTGCCAAATGGCGTAGTAAGGCTGCTCAGGAGCAAAGGGCCGCAGAACAGGCTGTTCGTGATGCTGCCAAGCAGGAAGCAGTTGAAGTCTACAAAACATTCAGCGAACTTGATCTTGAAATCGTCGTTGATGTCAGAAGCTTTACGATTACACATCTTGCTGAACCAGAAGAGATTGTATTACCTAAAACACGCTCCGGTTCTTCTGCCAGTGAACCGCAAAAACCTGTTCTGGTTGCCCCGGCACCTCATACTCGTATGCGTGGCGTTAAATCTTACCGTGATAAATCCAAAGTTAGTAAGGTCGTTGCAGGTAAGAAACCATTGGTCAATATTTCTGATTCTGGAACAAATACTATTCTGAAAACATCCTCCTCTCAACCCCTAAACAGGGCATCCAGAAGCGCCACTGAACGTGTTAAGAGAAAACAGGCTATTCCACGTCAGGATAATATTTTTAAACGCTTCACAACTCTTGTAATTGATTTTTTCAAGCAGAAGTTTGTATGGGCTAAAGCAAACAAATCCCAAATTGATCTTATCAGTGAAGAACATGATAAGCGTATTGCTGAAAACTATGTCTTTGATGAGGTATTAGGCCGTCATGTTTCACGTAATGAATATGAACAACGTGCTAAATTCAATAATGATGAAAAACAAAAACAAACTGAGATCTGCGCCACGAAACCAGCGGCAGGTGAAATTTATCGTTTCCCAAGTCGTGTGAAAAAATCTGAACAACCCAGTAACACACCAGACTACATACCTACACTCTCATCTGGTAAGCGCAATGGGACAAAATTAAGACCGCCGGGGTTCCCCCCAAAATAAGATGGTTTTTACCGCACTGACCTCGTTCATTGAACTTGAAAAACAGATGCCCCCTGACATAATCCTTGTCTTATAAAATCAGAGGGTTTAAAAATGACAGACCGTTTCTTGATTACTCCACATAGCACCACACTTACTTACAGAATCGGGGAAGGAGAGGAAATCACTCAGGAAATCCCTCTTTATATCGTGTTCGATATTATTTCTCAGGAAATTGTTGGGATTTATGGTTCTTTAGAAGAAGCCCAGCTAAAAAAGGCCGAGCTTGAAGAAAAATTAAAGTCTACTTTAAGACCTCGCATGAGATAATTGGCATCTCTTTATATCTATTTTTATGCTCCTGAATTTCAGGGGCATCAAAAATAATTACTGCATCATTCCCTTCAGGTGATACATACCAGCAGCCATTTTCTTTTTTATTATATGGATGTCTTTTATCTATTTTTGATATAAAACCTTTTCTTGTGTTAACGCCTTCAGGCTATTCATTGATTTCTTCAATCATAAATGAAGTTTCATCTATGTGTGTATGCCTGAAAAGTTGAAATTCTTTTATCTCTACAGAAAAAGGCATTTTTATATATGACTGATAAACATTACCATCTTCACATAATAAAAAGCATTCGATGCCGGACCAAGGAATCTTGTGAACCCACTTATCAAGGACTGGATTGCCACTCACATGTTCAGGCCAGTCATTACTCAATTTAATTAATACTTTCATATTTTCTCCTTTTTATCATTAATTAACAAAATAAGACTCAATGTCAAATAAATGCAAAGTTACAAACAATGGCGTTAGGACAAATGCATAACATTCGTCTTATGTAACTCACCTAAACGAGAAATCATGCAAAATATTATCTTTAACCAAACCATCATATTTGGTAGGCTGACTATGACTCTGGCCGTTCCTGATTAGATTTGGTTAAATCAAGTAAACGAATTAAAACACCAAATTATTGTCAATGAATACGCTAAACTGCCAAAAAATGATACACTCCAATGATCCATATAAAAAACATTGTGAAATAACTTACTATATGATAAATTTATCGCTTTAACGTTTAATGACACGGATATTAAATGAAAAAGTCCCCTTCCTCAGCCAAAAAGAAATTATGCTTCGTCATTATGGGATTTGGAAAAAAAACAGATTACAAATCAGGTAAAACCTTAAATTTAGACGCAACTTATTATGAAATTATTAAGCCAGCTGCAGAAGAGTGTGGTATAGAGTGCATAAGAGCCGATGAGGTTTGTCATTCTGGTTCTATTGACAGGGAGATGTACAGGAAATTGCTTCTTGCAGATGTTGTAATTGCCGACATATCTACCAACAATGCAAATGCACTCTATGAACTTGGCGTACGACATGCCCTCAAGAAGGGAACAACCATTATAATGTCTGAAAAAAGTGGGGTTCTTCATTTCGATCTCAATCATACCGCAACCCTAATATATGAACATTTAGGCGATGATATTGGTTGTTCTGAGGCAAGAAAGAAAAGGTCAGAGCTACAAAAATTGATATCTACTGCTTTACAAGAAAGCAAAACGGACAGCCCAATTTATACATTTCTACCTGATTTAAAAACACCAACATTCAGTGAAAAAGAAATAGAAGAAATTGTTGAAGAATCGAATGAATCAGAAAAAGAGTGGGTTGATGTTTTCAATAATGCAGAAAAACTTTTAAAGGAAGGTAATTTCACTGAGGCAAAAAAATATTATAGTCAGGCTATCGAATTAAGACCAAATGATGATTACCTCTTGCAACGACTGACCCTTTGTACTTATAAGGACGTATCGGATAATATCAGCCCCGTTATGGCTTGCTTCGATGCTATGTCCATTCTTTCTGCTCTTTCTCCTGATACCAGTAACGATCCTGAAACTACTGGTTTAGCTGGAGCTATTAGCAAAAATATTTGGCGAGAAATCAAAGATATTTCTTTTTTAGATAAAGCCATTCTTTTATATGAACGTGGTTATACGATTAAAAAAGATTATTATAATGGTGAGAACCTTGCGATTTGCCATCATGAAAAGATGGAATACCTCAAAAACTTAAATGCAACATCTGCTAATTTAAACAAGGAAATTGCATACCACGAAGTAAGTGCTGAAATGATTTTCAACTCAGTGCTTGGTATAACAGAGGAAATAATTAACTCCAATTATTTTGATGAGCGAAGTGACCAAAAATGGGTCTTCGCATCAGCATGTCAAGCCGCCAACTATATTGGAGATTCAGATAAATCCTCAACCTACTTTGATAGATTTAAAGCATTCTGTGACAATTCATGGGATATTGAAACCTTCTGTAAAAACAAATTAAGGAAACAATAATATGACAACGAAAAACTACACCGCATTTGTTAGTCACTCATGGGATTATGATAAGCAATTGAAAAATTTGAAAAGTCTCATTGAAAAAAATAGTACAATTACTATCGATTACTCTGAAGTTACTGTAGATAATCGCATTAATTCAGAGCAAAGAGATTATATCCGAGGCGTCCTGAAGAAAAGAATTATTTCTTCCGATGTTTTTCTGGTTATGGCTGGAATGTATACGTCATACAGTGATTGGATGAAGTGGGAAATTGAAACAGCTAAAAAGAATAACATTCCTGTAATCGCTGTGAAACCTAGGGGGGCAGAACGCATCCCTGTAATAATTCAAGAGAATGCTGATGTTATTGTAGGCTGGAACTCAAATTCAATTGTAAATAATATTATCTCCGCAATTGAAAATAGTTCAGTTTAACTTATTATAGTTTGGGGCCTTTGGCCCCAAACCAACTACTGTCACTACATCCTTCGCCTAAACACAACATTATCAGAGAAAATTGCCTTACCAGCTATAAACCCAACAGCAGCAATGATTGGTAGGCTGATAGTAGCTCCCGCCATACCTGTAGACATTCCGATCAGTATAGACAGGCCGAAGGTCAATAATATAACCACGAAAGCATACCAGCCGGGGAAGGTTCCATACAGAACCGTCGCCATGCAGCCGGTGCAGACATGAACACCCCTTTGGCTTTCTTTCAGGCAGAAAGGGCATTTAATTGTGTTGTTTTCCATGATGCCCCCTTAGATCGCTTTCCAGCCATTGCTGGTTTTAACAAGATTAATCATGCTCTCTTCAGGTTCATTCATACCCTTGACACTTGAGAACACTTTTTTGTCTACCCATGAAGGAACATCCGCCAACTTCCATGTATAAGACACGCGAACAACTTTCTGATTACCGTTTCCCGGTTCAGTCCATTCCATTATCTCAGCAACCGCACGATGACCAACACAGGCACCATCTTTACGATCCCAAAACTCAACCGCTTGGCCTTTGTCTGTTACTTCCAGAACATCGACACTACTGAAACCATTAGCTTGTTGAGAAACATCAAGCAGCCCCTGATTAGCCAGACCTTTCAATATTTCATCACTGGCACTATACCCCGCTGAACGGTAGCCATGGTTGACCCGGATGGGGAAGCCCTTATTGAACACAATGTCATTATCCTGCAAGGAGTAGCACAGCTTTGAATGTGAAATCTTCGCATTGATAGCTTTCTCAAAATCGCCTTTTTCACCACAGCCTGATAACAACATGGCAAGGCCAGTAATGGCTAAAATTTTACGCATGGTTATTATTCCTTTTAATGATTGATAGTGCCGTTTCTCAGAACAACCAGACGAACTGGCATATCGGCATTGTTTACTGTGGCAAATCCACGGACTTCGAAATTGTTTATCGTTCCAGTAACGCTGACTTTCTGGCCTTTCTTGTAAGTAAGAACGGCATCATCAATACCAGAGTAGTAATCCAGCCAAACCATCCCGCCGCAGTAGCTTGTATCGGCTGTTTTAAAGAGCAGATAATAGTTAGGGGCTGATTTAGGCATCCCCGTCATCATATCGCTGGCACTTCTGCCTTTCGTAACTTCAAGAACAGTCGCATTTGCGATTGAGATCCGTTTTCCCGTCCATTTTTTCTCTGCTGCCATTGCGTTTTCTTCATAGTCTTTGCAGACAGCACCAAGGCCAGATACAGACGATACCGGGCCAAGGCTTTGAGTGGTGGCAGTTCCCCCCAGCGCTTTACCTACTGAAGACAACGAAGAACTGATTGCTCCATTAACTGTATTCACGCCATCGTTGAGCTGCTGGCAACCTGTTAGTGCGGCAGCAGACAGTACCAGTGGCATCACTATCCGTAATTTCATATCTATCCCCAATGTGTGGAAACTTTATGTCAAAGACAGCCCTACCCATAGGTTGGTCTCTCTGGGCTGTAAAAAAGCATTAATCAATTGATAGGATTCAATTTATTTTTCTGTTCGTCATATCGTTTGTATCGATCGAATTCAAATCATTTAATAGATTAAAACTATCACATATCTATAATCGATCGATATAAACAATTAAAACACCGATCAATTGACGCTAATTTGATAGTTAAAATCTATTAAATATAGCTTATTGATCTTTTATATCGATCAATAAGAGGTGTAATGTACACGAAGAGCCATGTCAGTAGCTGTTTGCACATGGATGGAGATAGAAAGGTATAGGTCGGAACAGATAATACCCTGTCGACCATTACGCAGACAGGGATTGTTAGATCTCAGGTAACGTAGCTATCTTCCGATATGGTGTTGCAAAAACCTGTATGCAACGCATGTTTTAATATGCTGTTTCATATGGAATGGTTGCTACCATTCAGATTTTTCAATCATCTTCCAAAGCACTCACACCGCTTGCCGGGAAATTGGTTTTCATATTATTCGATATCATCGGAACTAAGGACTCTATTGTTTCTTCACTAATTTGGCTCAGTTCAGAAATCAATCTTCTGTATGTGTTAATCATTCGTTCCTGATCACACTCATGTGCTGATTCTGATAAGAAGAAATAGTCATAATCTTTGACATGGATATTATCACCATTTTGCAAAGTGAGTTTTATTACTTGTTCATTCTCTTCAACATCTTTAACAATACAAGTCATAAATGGTTTTTTTATTTGTATGAAAAAACGTAATAATCTTAATGTTGTTCATTCTTTATTTTCATTCTTTTTTATTATTTAATACCATATCGAATCGGTAAAAATCAAATTTAACTCATTTAATAAACGTTTTACCTGTTTTTTCTTATTCTTTTGAAAAGATATTTATCTTATGAGCTAAAGCTCATGTGCTGACGCACGGCTACGCCCTAACACTGTAAAATATATTTAACGATTTAACAATGGTCCTTGCTATGTTTTAGGGTAAAGCCAAAAGGATCAACATCTATTCTTTTATTCATGATTAAAT
>OKVJ01000416.1_pt1 | contig 16795 bp, 13 predicted proteins | sample 1606921 | NCBI WGS metagenome assembly OKVJ01 (sample SAMN03281016, study PRJEB24777) | human gut metagenome | isolation source: fecal sample PR161 from 1 month old female Malay infant, caesarean...
AGAACTGGTAGGTCAGACCCAGCGCCACGATGTTGTCGGTACCGATACCTGCCTGGCGAGTGAACTGGTTGTCGTCCAGCAGGTTGATTTTGTAATCCACGTAGGTGGACATGTTTTTGTTAAAATAGTAGGTGGTGCCGACATCAATGTATTTAACCAGATCCTGGTCGCCGAAGTTCTCGATGTCTTTACCTTTAGACTGCAGGTAAGCGATGGATGGACGCAGGCCAAAGTCGAACTGATACTGAGCCACAACTTCGAAGTTTTGCGCTTTGTTTGCAAAGCCGTAGATGTCGCTGCGGTTACCGTTAGAGGTGCCGAAACGGGTTGCGTTATAGGTCTGAGAGTACTGCGCCGCGAGGTAAACGTTGTTCGCGTCGTACTTCACGCCGCCGCTGTACACTTCAGCGCGGTCGCCTTCACCGTATACGCCAGCCGCATTCTGGTCAGCGGTACGGCGAGAGGAAGACATTGCACCACCGACGCTGAATCCTTCACCCAGATCGTAAGTGAGAGACGCGCCGTAGCCGTCGCCGTTCTGGTTCAGCAGGCTGCGGCCGTTAGTGTTTTCACCGCTTACGCTGCCATTTTTACCCTGGTACTGCAGGGCAAAGTTCAGGCCGTCAACCAGACCGAAGAAGTCCTGGTTACGGTAAGTTGCCACGCCGTTTGCACGAGACTGCAGGAAGTTGTCGGCACCGTAGGTGTCACCGCCGAATTCTGGCAGAACGTCGGTCCAGGAGGTCACGTCGTAAATCACGCCGTAGTTACGACCGTAATCGAATGAACCGGCTTCAGCGAACTTCAGACCTGCGAAGGCCACACGGGTCCAGGACTGGTTGTCGCCTTCGTCCTTGTTACCCTGAATCTGGTATTCCCACTGGCCGTAACCGGACAGCTGGTCGTTAACCTGGGTTTCACCCTTGAAGCCGATACGCATGTAGGTTTTATCACCGTCTGCGCCTGCGTCATCAGAGAAATAGTGCAGACCTGTCACTTTACCGTACAGATCCAGCTTGTTACCGTCTTTGTTATAAATCTCAGCTGCGTTTACAACGCCTGCTGCCAACATGGAAGTGACTGCCACTGCAACTAATTTAAGTTTCATCTTAAATATTCCTTATAATTTTTTTCAGTATTTCCTGAACCATCGCGAACGATTTCTAAACGAGGCTGTTCGTCAACGGCGTGCTATTTTTAAAAATCTTGTAGTTGTCTTTCAATAATAAGTTTCAAAATATGAGTAATAATTTCATTTAGTGTGATCGAGATCGGGTTAATGACGCCTGAATAAAATGTTGTGGCGATTATTTAATCAGAATGAGTTTATTTTTTTGGCAACCATGATGGCGAATATTATTGCATTTCGTGTTATTAATAGCGGTAATATTCGCAGGGAAGTAGTTACGCAGCGGTGTCAGGTTATGTCAATTTGATGTCGGGGGAATTGACGAAGGAAGCTAATATAAACAGAACATCAACAAATGCACTAATGTTCTGATTAATATATTACGATGTGATCACATATTAAATTTATGTTAATTTTTATGCCGGATTTAATCGAACCCGGCATAAATCTGGACCCTATTTTCGTGTAGCGTACCAGCAGAGCAATGACCCGGCGCAGACCATCAGCGCGCCCTGCCAGAACGAAAAAGAGAGGGGTGAGCTTAGCAGCACGGCTGCAAGCGCGGCGGAGAGCACGGGAGTAAAATAGGATACGGCAGCCAGCACCGTGACGTTACCGTGCAGAATGCCAATATTCCATGCCGCATAGCCAAACCCAAGCGCAATGCCGCACATAACGAGCTTCACGATAACCGGAAAGCTGAACATCATTTCTGGCTGATCGCTAATGGTATATTTCACCCACAGGCTCAGCGCAGTGAGCAAAACAAAGAGGGTAATACCGTTTTGCCCTTTGGCAAATTTGGCGGTTACGGTGCAGTAGGCGGCCCAGATAAATGCTCCGGCAAAAGCAAGCGTATAGCTAAGGGGATTAGAGACGACATTGCGGATTATTTCATCAATGTGTAATCCTTGCTCACCTCCTAATACCCAACACACGCCGAGCAGAGCGATAGCTAAACCGGGGACGACCCACAGCGTTGATTTCTGTCCGTTGAATAAAATAGCAAAGACGATCGTCAGGCTCGGCCAGAGATAATTAACCATACCGACTTCTATGGCCTGCGCTCGCGTGGCGGCATAGCCTAACGACAGCGCCAGACAAATTTCGTAACTGACAAACAGTACGCTGCCTGCAATAAGATACCCGGGTGAAAAACGTTTAATATCAGGAAATCCTACCGTTACCAGGCACAATAACCCGCTGAGGGTGTAAATCATCGCCGCGCCGCCGACGGGCCCCAGCCCCTCGCTTACGCTGCGAATCAGGCCCACCATTGTGCTCCATAGCAGTATCGCCGCCAGCCCCGTGAGCGTTGCTCTCTTTCTGTCCATTACGTTTTCATCGCTAATAAAATCAAAGGGAAAATGTATAGCATTAATTCTGACCCTGTCGCGAATTATTCTCTTACGTGTTTAACCCTTAAGGGGTATTCAAACGCGGCGGCGGTGACTATTAAGGGGGCGACGTGAGGCGACCTTGATTTGACGCAAAAAAAACAGGGGCTTTGCTGTTAGTTTGCGGCGCGAAGTCTTATCAGATAACGAGGACAACAATGGACGTCAGCCGCAGACAATTTTTCAAAATCTGCGCGGGCGGTATGGCCGGAACCACAGCCGCAATGCTGGGATTTGCTCCCAAAATGGCGCTGGCTCAGACACGCAACTATAAGCTGCTGCGTGCGAAAGAGATTCGTAACACCTGCACATACTGCTCCGTGGGTTGTGGGCTATTGATGTATAGCCTGGGCGATGGCGCGAAAAACGCCAGAGAAGCGATTTACCATATTGAAGGGGATCCGGATCATCCGGTGAGCCGTGGGGCGCTGTGCCCGAAAGGGGCGGGACTGCTGGACTATGTCCACAGCGAAAACCGCCTCCGCTACCCGGAATACCGCGCGCCGGGCTCCGACAAATGGCAGCGCATCTCCTGGGATGAGGCGTTCTCCCGTATTGCAAAACTGATGAAAGCCGACCGTGACGCCAACTTTATTGAAAAGAACGAGCAGGGCGTAACGGTCAACCGCTGGCTCTCTACCGGGATGCTGTGCGCATCTGCGGCAAGCAATGAAACCGGCATGCTGACGCAAAAATTTGTGCGCTCTCTCGGCATGCTGGCGGTAGACAACCAGGCGCGCGTCTGACACGGACCAACGGTAGCAAGTCTTGCTCCAACATTTGGTCGCGGTGCGATGACCAACCACTGGGTTGATATTAAAAACGCAAACGTCGTGGTGGTGATGGGCGGTAACGCCGCTGAAGCCCATCCGGTGGGATTCCGCTGGGCGATGGAAGCGAAAAACAACAACGATGCGACGCTTATCGTCGTCGATCCGCGCTTTACGCGTACGGCATCGGTGGCCGATATCTATGCGCCGATCCGCTCCGGTACGGACATTACGTTCCTCTCCGGGGTTCTGCTGTACCTGATCGAAAACAACAAAATTAACGCGGACTACGTTAAGCATTACACCAATGCGAACCTGCTGGTGCGGGATGATTTTGCCTTCGATGACGGGCTGTTCAGCGGCTATGACGCTGAAAAACGCCAGTACGACAAAACGTCCTGGAACTATCAGTTCGATGAAAACGGCTATGCGATGCGGGATGAAACGCTGACGCATCCGCGCTGCGTGTGGAACCTGCTGAAGCAACACGTTTCCCGCTATACGCCGGACGTGGTGGAGAACATCTGCGGCACGCCGAAAGCGGACTTCCTGAAGGTGTGCGAGGTGCTGGCCTCCACCAGCGCCGCTGACAGAACCACCACGTTCCTGTATGCGCTGGGCTGGACGCAGCACACCGTGGGCGCGCAGAACATCCGTACCATGGCGATGATCCAGCTGCTGCTCGGCAACATGGGGATGGCCGGTGGCGGCGTGAACGCCCTTCGCGGACACTCTAACATTCAGGGCTTAACCGATCTCGGCCTGCTCTCCACCAGCCTGCCGGGCTACCTGACGCTGCCGTCGGAAAAGCAGGCCAGTCTGCAAGCGTATCTTGAAGCTAATACGCCAAAAGCAACGCTGCCGGACCAGGTGAACTACTGGAGCAACTATCCGAAGTTCTACGTCAGCCTGATGAAATCCTTCTACGGCGACGCGGCGCAGAAGGAGAATGACTGGGGCTTTGAGTGGCTGCCGAAGTGGGATCAGGCTTATGACGTCATTAAGTATTTCAACATGATGGATAAGGGCGACGTCACCGGTTATATCTGCCAGGGCTTTAACCCGGTGGCGTCATTCCCGGATAAAAACAAAGTCGTGCGCAGCCTGAGCAAGCTGAAGTACATGGTGGTTATCGATCCGCTGGTGACCGAGACCTCCACCTTCTGGCAGAACCACGGGGAATCTAACGATGTCGATCCGGCGTCGATTCAGACCGAAGTGTTCCGCCTGCCGTCCACCTGCTTTGCAGAAGAAGACGGCTCTATTGCCAACTCCGGCCGCTGGCTGCAGTGGCACTGGAAAGGGCAGGACGCACCGGGCGAAGCGCGTAACGACGGCGAAATCCTGGCCGGCATTTATCATCGTCTGCGCGAAATGTACCGCACCGAAGGCGGCAAAGGCGCTGAGCCGCTGCTGAAGATGAGCTGGCACTACAAGCAGCCGGATCGTCCTGAGTCTGAGGAAGTCGCGAAAGAGAACAACGGCGTGGCGCTGGCGGATCTCTACGACGCCAACGGTAGCCTGGTGGCGAAGAAAGGCCAGCTGCTCAACAGCTTTGCGCTGCTGCGTGACGACGGTACCACGGCATCGTCCTGCTGGATCTACACCGGCAGCTGGACGGAGCAGGGTAACCAGATGGCCAACCGCGACAATGCCGACCCGTCCGGTTTGGGCAACACCCTGGGCTGGGCATGGGCGTGGCCGCTGAACCGTCGCGTGCTGTACAACCGCGCGTCCGCCGACGTGAACGGTAAGCCGTGGGATCCGAAACGGATGCTGATCCAGTGGAATGGGGCGAAGTGGACGGGGAACGACATTCCGGACTACAACACCGCCGCGCCGGGCAGCAACACCGGACCATTCATCATGCAGCCGGAAGGGCTGGGGCGCCTGTTCGCCCTCAACAAGCTGGCAGAAGGGCCGTTCCCGGAACACTACGAGCCGATGGAAACGCCGCTGGGGACCAACCCGCTGCACCCGAACGTGGTCTCAAGCCCGGTGGTGCGCATCTACGAAGAGGACGTGCTGCGCTTAGGCAAAAAGGACAAATTCCCGTACGTGGGGACGACCTACCGCCTGACCGAGCATTTCCACACCTGGACCAAGCACGCGCGGCTTAATGCCATCGCGCAGCCGGAACAGTTTGTGGAGATAAGCGAAACGCTGGCGAAGGCGAAAGGCATTGCCAACGGCGATCGCGTGAAGGTAAGCAGCAAGCGCGGCTTTATTCGCGCCGTGGCGGTGGTGACCCGTCGCTTGCAAAGTCTGAACGTGCACGGCCAGCAGGTGGAAACCGTCGGTATTCCGCTGCACTGGGGCTTTGAAGGGGTGGCGCAGAAAGGCTATATCGCCAACACCCTGACGCCAAACGTCGGCGATTCCAACTCGCAAACGCCGGAGTACAAAGCGTTTCTGGTCAACATCGAGAAAGCGTAAGGAGCGATTAAATGGCGATGGAAACACAAGACATTATTAAACGCTCCGCGACCAACCCGATCACCCCCGCGCCTCGCGCGCGGGACTACAAGGCAGAAGTCGCCAAGCTTATCGACGTCTCCTCCTGCGTGGGCTGTAAGGCCTGCCAGGTGGCCTGTTCGGAGTGGAACGATATCCGCGACGAGGTGGGGCTCTGCGTCGGGGTTTACGATAACCCGGCGGATCTGAGCGCCAAATCCTGGACGGTGATGCGCTTTAGCGAAACCGACCAGAACGGCAGGCTGGAGTGGCTGATCCGCAAGGACGGCTGTATGCACTGTGAAGATCCGGGTTGCCTGAAGGCGTGTCCGTCTGCCGGTGCGATAATTCAGTACGCCAACGGGATCGTCGACTTCCAGCAGGATAACTGCATCGGCTGCGGCTACTGCATCGCGGGCTGTCCATTTAATATCCCGCGCCTCAATAAAGAGGATAACCGGGTATACAAATGCACCCTGTGCGTGGACCGCGTCAGCGTCGGGCAGGAGCCTGCGTGCGTGAAGACCTGTCCGACCGGGGCGATCCACTTCGGCACCAAAAAAGAGATGCTCGACGTGGCGCAACAGCGCGTGGAAAAGCTGAAAGCGCGCGGCTACGACAAGGCGGGCATTTACAACCCGCAGGGCGTGGGCGGCACGCACGTGATGTACGTGCTGCATCACAACGACCAGCCGGAGCTGTATCACAACCTGCCGAAAGAGCCGGCGATCGATACCTCCATCAACCTGTGGAAAGGGGCGCTTAAACCGCTCTCAGCGGCGGGCTTTATCGCCACCTTTGCGGGGTTGATTTATCACTACATCGGTATCGGGCCGAATAAAGAGGTGGATGACGACGAGGAGGAGCATCATGAGTAAGTCGAAAATGATAGTGCGCACCAAATTTGTCGATCGCGCCTGTCACTGGACGGTAGTCATTTGCTTCTTCCTGGTGGCGGTATCCGGCATTTCGTTCTTCTTCCCGACGCTACAGTGGCTTACGGAAACCTTCGGTACGCCGCAGATGGGGCGCATTCTGCACCCGTTCTTCGGCGTGCTGATTTTCTTGGTGCTGATGTTTATGTTCGTGCGCTTTGTCCACCACAACATCCCAGACAAGCAGGACATTCCGTGGGTGAAAGGGATTGTCGAAGTCCTGAAGGGTAACGAGCATAAAGTCGCGAAGGTGGGGAAATACAATGCCGGACAGAAGATGATGTTCTGGACCATCATGAGCATGATTTTTGTGCTGCTGGTGACCGGGGTGATGATCTGGCGTCCGTATTTTGCACAGTACTTCCCGATCCAGGTGGTGCGTTACGCGCTGCTAATTCACGCGACGTCTGCCATCATCCTGATTCATGCCATCCTGATCCATATGTATATGGCGTTCTGGGTAAAAGGGTCGATCAAAGGGATGATTGAAGGGAAGGTGAGCCGCCGCTGGGCGCAGAAACATCACCCGCGCTGGTATCGTGATGTGGAACGGCTGGAGGCGAAACAGGAAAGTACGGAAGGGATGAAGTAAGACCTGCGCCGTCGGCTCTGCCCGGCGGCGCTGCGCTTGCGCGGGCCTTCATGTGTTAGTCAATAAACGATCAATTGCCGCTATAACATCATGACGTGCGTTACGTAAATTACAAACATAGTCTTTAGGATTGATTTTGTTGTTGTTAAGGTTGGTTATCATCGGTGAATAAATCAGAAACGTTTCAAAGTCGATATTTACGCCCGGAGCCAGATGACTCTGCCATAACGGCAACTTATTATTTCTCGCGAGTGGCACAATTACGCGTGTGGCAAGATCATCATAACAATCATCCTGAATGAGCATATAATAGGGAAGTTTGTCCCGTGTAGCCGCAGATGTATTACGGTAAACATTAAATTGTCTCAGCATTAAAGCACCCTGAAAAACTCATCATCAGTGATGGTTCCGTGTTTCTCCACAAAATCATTCATTGCCCGTATAAATGCACGATCCTCTTCTGATGGCTGCCGCCGCCTGGTTGAGTTTTGTTCTGCATGACACAAGGGCTTACGCGATGTGATGTTCTGGCCCAGCTCTGCTTCTGTGGTATGTTTCATCGTTATCTCCTTTGTTGGTGCGGTCATTATCAACCGCCGCCAACAAAAAACAATACTGTATCCCCTGGTAATCTATATTCTGCGAGCCGCCTTCCAATTATATCAGAATCGCTCCTCTACATACCGGAACGGGTATTTTGTGGGTTTAACTTTGCCGATTTTGCGCTTCGGTAAATCCACCTTGTCGAGGTGAATTTCTTTATACGGGATCTGCGAAAGCAGATGCGAAATAATATTCAGACGCACGCGTTTTTTATCTTCAGAACGCGCGACAAACCACGGTGCCCAGGCGGTGTCAGTGGCTTCAAACATGGCGTCGCGCGCGCGGGTGTACTCGTCCCAGAGGTTAAAGGATTTAATATCCATCGGCGACAGCTTCCAGATCTTACGCCCATCGTTAATGCGGTCGCGCAGGCGCCGCTCCTGCTCTTTCGGCGTCACCTCCAGCCAGTACTTCAGCAAGATAATCCCGGCATCAACCATCGCTTTTTCCATAACCGGCGCGCCGTCTAAAAATTTCTCCGCCTGTTCCTCCGTGCAGAACCCCATCACCCGCTCCACGCCCGCGCGGTTATACCAGCTGCGATCGAAGATCACGATTTCACCCGCCGAGGGCAGGTGAGGCACATAGCGCTGGAAGTAGAGCTGGCTTTTCTCTTTATCCGTTGGGGCAGGAAGCGCAACAACCCGAAACACGCGGGGGCTGACGCGCTCGGTGATCGCTTTAATGGTGCCGCCTTTGCCGGCGCCGTCGCGTCCCTCAAAAACAATGCACACCTTCAATCCTTTGGCGACGACCCACTGCTGGAGCTTAACCAGTTCGACGTGCAGGCGGCGGAGCTCTTTTTCATACTCTTTGGTCTTAAGGGGGGCATTCGATACGACATCAACAGCGACAGGGGTTTTCTTTTTGCTTCCCATGATTGTCATCCTCAGGTTGTCCGGCGTGGAAAAAGCGAGGCCGCACTATGAAGTGTAATCCACCTGAATTAATGGATTAACGTGTCAGCCAGCTGATTTGAACTGGCTCACCATACAAGATTATTTAATAATGCCCTCGCGAATGATTAACCGGTGGTTGAGGCATGAAAAAGACAATATTTTCGTTGGCGCTTGGCACATTTGGCCTGGGTATGGCTGAATTTGGCATTATGGGGGTGTTAACCGAGCTGGCGCACGACACCGGCATTTCGATTCCTTCCGCCGGGAATATGATCTCGTTTTATGCCTTCGGCGTGGTGATTGGCGCGCCGATTGTGGCGCTGTTCTCCGGCAAGTTCTCGTTAAAAACGACGCTGCTGTTTCTGGTTGCCATGTGCGCAGTCGGAAATGCCCTGTTTACGTTTTCTACGTCGTATTTCTGGCTGGCGCTGGGGCGTTTGATCTCCGGTTTTCCGCACGGGGCCATTTTTGGCGTCGGGGCGATAATCCTCTCCAAAATTGCACCTCCGGAGAAAGTTACGGTCGCGGTGGCGGGGATGATCGCCGGAATGACCGTAGCCAACCTGGTGGGCGTTCCGCTGGGGACCTGGCTGGGGCACCAGTTCAGCTGGCGCTATACCTTTTTCCTGATTGCTGCGTTCGACGCGCTGGTTATCCTCTCGGTTCTGCTCTGGGTGCCGGACATCCATGACAAATCAGAAATCAAATTGTCCGAGCAGTTTCAGTTCCTGAAGAAACCGGAACCCTGGCTGATTTTTGCCGCCACCATGTTTGGTAATGCTGGCGTGTTCGCGTGGTTCAGCTTCGTTAAGCCGTTTATGGTCAACGTTTCTGGCTTTTCCGAAGGGATGATGACGGCCATCATGATGCTGATGGGCCTTGGCATGGTGTTGGGCAATCTGCTGAGCGGCAAACTCTCGGGGCGCTTTAGCCCGCTGCGCATTGCGGCCATCACCGATATGGTGATTGTCGCCTCGCTGCTGCTGCTTTTCGCCCTGGGCGAACTGAAAACGGCCTCGCTGGTGATGGGCTTTATCTGCTGTGCCGGGCTGTTTGCGCTCTCTGCACCGCTGCAAATTTTGCTTCTGCAAAATGCGAAGGGCGGTGAGATGCTGGGGGCGGCCGGAGGGCAGATGGCGTTTAATCTCGGCAGCGCGATCGGGGCGTACTTTGGTGGGATGATGATTACCCTCGGCTTTAGCTGGCGCTACGTCACGCTGCCTGCGGCGTTCCTCTCGTTCTCGGCCATGAGCGCGCTGTTGATCTACGGTTACCTGCGGGCCAGACAGGCTCAGGCTAACGCTCGCGCGCTAGCCTGATTGCATTCAGGCAAGCCAGGGCTCACCCAGCGTCAGCATCAGGCGGTTGGCCCAGGCGAAGAACGCGGTGGACTGCACCAGGTCCAGCTGGGCTAAGGTGTCCAGCCCCTCTTTTTCCAGTGCGGCAAGGTGCAGCGGCGTGGCGGCAGGCGGGGTAACCGACAGCGCCGCCGCAAAATTAATTTCCGCCTGCCAGCGCGCAGATTGCCCCTCACTCAGGGATCGTCCCGGACGCACGGCCAGCAGAGCCTCTACCGCCGCGTCATCCTTTGACAGCTGGCTGGCTTTACGCGCATGGACAGAGGCGCAGTAGATGCAGCCGTTGATTTTACTGGCTACCGTTGCGGCCAGCTCGCGCTCGGCGCGCGGCAATCCCCCCGGCGTATAAAAAATTCCTTTATCCGTTAGTGTGCGCTGTTCAAGCACCGGCAGGTTGCGCCCCAGCAGGCGGAAGTAGTCGGAATCGGTATGGCCAAATTTCGCCAGAACGGCAACCTCGTCATCATGGAAGTCCGCCAGCGGTTTGGCGTCGATCCACGGCTCCCAGCCCAGCTCCTGCTGGGTGAACGCGACGGGAGCCGTCTTCCCGGAGACCGTGGTTGCGGTTGTATGCCCGATGCCTGCCGCCACCGGCGCATCGCTTTTGGCGACGGGTTTGTCGTTCAGCAGTCGCAGCCCGGTAATCAGTCGGCTCTGGAAGCTGACAAAGGCGATAAGCTGCGCCAGAGTCACGATGCCTTCCTTGCTCCAACCCGCCTGGATCAGCGCCTTTAACGATGTCGGCGTGGCTTCAACGGGTGAGAAGGTCAGCAGACGCGCGAAATTCAGCGCCGGGGTCAGACGGTCTGAGGTCGGGTCGGCCAGGCCAAACCCCGCATAGTGTGCCGCCAGCGCCTCCGCGTTGTGCCACCTGGCGACTTTTGCCGCGACGGCGAACCGCTCGTCCAGCCCAAAATCACTAGCCTGCTGGGTAAATAAGATTTCGTAGCTGCCCTGTGCGTGGCGCGTGGCGGCGTCCCGCGTGGCGCGCGCCTCTGCCAGAGGGGAACCGGGTTTAATTTCCGCCAGCTCGGCGAGAATGTCCTGACTTAATGACATAGGTGTCTCCTCAAAGGATGTGGGGGGCAATATGTTCGGCGATCAGTTCGATGGAGCGCAGCGTGTCGCGATGGGTAGGCTCAACCGAATGGACCTGGAATGAGATGTCCGTGGCGCGCCGGAGAATGGAGTCCGCATGCAGTGAACGCAGCACCGTCTCTGGCGAGCCGATATGGGCGTCGAACTGGCGACGAAAATCTGTGACAGTGTCACCTTTAATCGCATGTCCGGCAGCGCGATGCTGCTGGGCCTGCCTGGTGAGACCCGGCGTGGCGACCTTCAGCGCGTAGTCATCGCTGTCGGCGACGAACGCCGTGCGGGAGGCCAGAATACGCGGCGCAATGCCCGCAGGCAGTGCCTCAAGGTAGGCATCCACAATCGGGTTCTGGATCGCATCGAGCGTTAAATCCAACTGGTCTGCCGGGCGCGGCTGCGTGCGGGAGAGCATCAAACCGTGTCCGGCCCGCGCGGCGCGAACGGCACCGTCGACGGAAAAGGTGGCAATCCAGATCCGTTCAGCCAGCTGTGGCGCTGGCGGATAAAGGTGGTTATTCGGATGGGTGAGCGAATCCCCGCGCCAGGCGCTCTGGATCACATGCAAATGGTCAGCAAAGGCCGCGCCGCGCTGTTCAAACGTCAGTCCGAACGGCAGGAAAGAGGTCGGCGTGCCGCCCGAACCAAAACCGACTTCGAGACGACCATCGGCGAGTAAATCCAGCACCGCCGCATCTTCCGCCACGCGCAGCGGGTTTTCCATCGGCAGGGTAATGATGGCCGTCCCCAGCCGAATGGTCTCGGTATGCGCCGCAACGTGGGCCAGAAACAGCAGCGGCGACGGCAGGCCGCCTTCACTTTCGTGGAAGTGGTGCTGCGCGATCCAGGCGCTGTCAAAACCGTGGCGTTCGGCGTGGCGGATCTGTTCGGTTGCCAGACGATAGCGCTCCTTCGGCGTGGCGTCGTCAAGCAGGCGGGTGAAAAATCCCAGGCGTTTTCGCGTCATGCGAACTCCTCCGTAGCGGGTGAAAAATGGGGAATGGCGGCAATCAGCTCGCGGGTATAGTCGTTCTGTGGCGACGTGAATAAGGTCTCGACGTCACCGTGTTCGACCACCTGACCGCTGCGCAGCACCGTGACGCTGTGGGCGATCCGGCGAACGGTAGAGAGATCGTGCGTGATGAACAGGTAGGTTAATCCCAGTTGCTGCTGTAACTGCTGAAGCAGTGCCAGAATCTGCGCCTGTACGGTGACGTCCAGCGCGGAGGTGGCTTCGTCCAGCACCAGAATAGTCGGCTCCAGAATCAGCGCCCGGGCGATGGCTACGCGCTGGCGCTGCCCGCCTGAAAGTTCCCGGGCGGTGCGGCTCAGGAGTTCGACGGGCAGGGCAACCCGCTGCGCCACGGTCTCTACACGGAGCTTGCGCTCCGCCTTGCTGAGGCGAGCAAAGTTCTTCAGCGGCTCTTCGATGATCTCGAACAGCGTCTGACGCGGGTCGAGAGAGGCGAACGGGTTCTGGTAGACAAACTGGATCTTCTGGCGCAGCTGACGACGGGCCTCGCGGCTGAGGTCGGTGGCATCAATATCATCAATAATGACCTGTCCGCTGTCCGCCTGTTCAAAACCCAGCAAAATACGGGCGAGGGTGGTTTTTCCGGAGCCGGATTCACCGACCAGCGCATGCGTGCTGCCGCGCCTGACGTCAAACGTCACCCGATCCAGCGCCTGAAGGTGATGACCTTTGCCCAGCGAGAACCGTTTGCTGATGGCGCGGGCGCGAATGGCCGGTGACGCGAGCGGAAGGCCCGCTACCGGGGCGATGGTCAGGCGCTGGCCCTGGAGATCGCTCAGTAGCTGACGGGTATAGGCGTGCTGCGGCGTGCGGACAATGTCGGCGGTGTTGCCGTGCTCCTGAACCTCGCCGTTGCGAAACACCAGCAGCCTGTCCGCGCGCTGGGCAGCCAGCGCCAGATCGTGGGTGACAAACAGAACCGCAGTACCCGATTCCCGGCGCAGGATATCCAGCAGATCGAGAATGCGTTTTTGCACCGTCACGTCCAGTGCGCTGGTGGGCTCATCGGCGACGATCACGTCCGGGCGCAGCGCAATGGCGATGGCAATCAGCACGCGCTGTTTCATCCCGCCGGAGAGCTGATGCGGATACTGCTTCATGCGCTGTTCGGGATGGCTCAGGCCGACCTTTGTCAGCAGGGCGAGCACCTGCTCGTCGCGCTGGAGTGCCGTTACCTTTTGGTGCTGCTGAATAATTTCCCCGACCTGTACGCCGATCGTCTTCACCGGGTTGAGTGAATTACCCGGATCCTGCGGAACCAGGCTGATTCGCGCGCCGCGAAGGGTATCGAGACGCTTCGCTGACCACCGGCTAATCTCCTCGCCGTTGAGCACGATTTTCCCGGCATCGCGTCGGGCGTTATCCGCCAGCAGACCGATGATCGCCTGTGCCGTGGTTGTTTTGCCGGAGCCGGATTCGCCGACAAACGCCAGCATTTCCCCCCGACGGAGGGTGAAGCTGACGTTATGCACCACCTCGCGCCACTGGCGCGCGGTACGGTAGCTGATGGTCAGGTTTTCTACCGAGAGTACGGTCATTTCAGGCCTCCGCAGAACTGCTGGCTGATACGGTTGGTGGCAAGCACGACGGCGATGACGACCACGCCGGGGAAGGTGGTTAACCACCAGGCGGTAGAGAGATAGTTACGGCCTTCGGCAATCAATAAGCCCCATTCCGGAACGGGCGGCGGGGTGCCGTAGCCGAGAAAGCTCAGCGTGGAAAGAGCCAGAATGGCCTGACCAAACTGCAGCGTGGCAAAGGCGAGAACGGCGGTTAAGGCGTTGGGCAGGATGTGTCGCCACAGGACCGCCAGGAAGGTCCCGCCGCTGCCAAACGCCGCCTCGACATAATCCGTATGGCGGATGCGCACCACTTCACCGCGCGCGAGGCGGGCGAAGCTGGCGATGGAGGCCACGCCGACGGCAATGGCGGCGTTAACGGTGCCAAACCCGAGCAGAATAATGACCGTCAGCGAGAGCAGCAGAGACGGAATGGATAACAGCACGTCGACAAAACGCATCAGGAAAGATTCGACGCGTCCGGCGAACGCGCCGGCGATCACCCCCAGACCGGTGCCCACCACCAGCCCCATCGTGACGGCAGCGAGCGCCGCGCTCAGGGAGTGGGACGCACCATACACAATACGGGTGTAAACATCGCGGCCAAGCTGATCGGTGCCGAGCCAGTGGCCCGCCTGCGGTGCCAGACGTTGCGCTCCGGCGATGCCCTCAATCGGGCTGTAGTGGGTTAACAGGCCGGGGGCTACGGCAGCAAAAATCGCGAGAATAATCACCGCCCACGCCAGCCACAGTCCCGGCTGCCACGCGACGCCCTGCCAGCCGGGAACGCGTTTTCGCGCGGCGGCAGCGTAATCGACCAGGCTCATGATGCACCTCCGGTAACGGTTTGCAGACGGGGATCCAGCAGCGGCATCAGCAGGTCCACCAGCAGATTGATCAGGACAAAGCCGAGAGCGGAAATCATGACCACCGCCTGAAGCACGGCGATGTCCTGGTTGTTCACCGCCTGCTGGGTCAGCTGCCCGAGCCCGCTGCGGCCAAATACGGTTTCGGTGATCAGCGCTCCGGCAATCAGTTCGCCCAGCAGTAGCCCGGCAATATTGAGTACCGGCAGCAGCGCGTTGCCGGTGACGTGGCGCCACAGGACGGCGGTTTCACTCAGCCCTTTGGCGCGGGCAACGGCGACAAACGGCTGCATCGCCACCTGGTCCAGGCTGCGCATCAGAATTTGTGCCAGCGGGGCGGAGATCGGGATCGCGACGGTCACGATCGGCAGGATCAACCCCTGCAGCGGCGTCGGGTTAATCACCGGGATCAGCCGCAGCTGGAAAGAAAAGAGCTGGATAAGGGCAATCCCCAGCCAGAACGTGGGTAAGGAGATAAACAGGACCGGCAGAGACTGGAGGGTATTACTCAGCCAGCGCAGACCCGGCAGACGTGACGCAAAGGCCAGCGCAAACGCCAGCAGGACCGCGAGTACAAACGCGGGCAGGGCGAGGCTCAGCGTATCCGGCAGATTGCTGGCAATCAGCTCGCTGACCGGCACCCCGGCCTGTAACGAGTAGCCGAAATCCCCGCGCAGCATCGCCAGCAGCGTGTGGCCGTATTGCTGCCAAAGCGGGCTGTCCGCGCCGTAGGCCACGCGCATCTCCTCGATTTGCGCCGGGCTTAGGCCCAGGTCCGGGTTCTGAAATTTAATCAGCACCGCGTCGCCAGGCAGCACCTGGAGCAACACGAACGAGAGGGTAAAGGCGGCCCACAGCACCAGCAGCCCGTGCCCAAGACGTTGAAGAAGTGCGTGGCGCATCGTCAGCTCCTCAGTGTTTCTCAATCCACGCGCCGTAGAACGACGGGCGGCCGACCGCTTCAAAATTGACGCCTTTTAGCCACGGCGCACCGGCAAAGACCTGCGGCTCCTCGAAAATCGGAATGACGTAGGCGTTATCCAGCAGGTATCGCTGGGCATCGCCGGTCAGCTGCAGGCGTTTTTGCGGATCGACCTCTGAGGAGATATTTACCAGCAGCGCATTCAGCTTGTCGTCACGGAAGCTTTTGACCTTGTCGCTGGAGCCGCCTTTTTGCAGCAGCGCGTCGCGGTTCGCGGGGTAGAACATGCTTTTCACCACATCCGGATCGGCGCGGCCCACTTCGGAGACGGTTAACGGGGTTTTCTGTGGATCAAGGTTATCCAGCGTGCGGCTGCCAGCGTCACCGGCTTTTACGTTCAGCACTACGCCCACCTGACGCCACTGCTGGGCAACCAGCTGCAGCACCTCTTTGTTTTGCGGCTGCGGCAGGGATTCATATACCGTCAGCGCCAGCCGCTGCCCGTCTTTGGCGCGGATCCCGTCGCTGCCCGCTTTCCAGCCCGCCTCGTCCAGCAGCTGGTTGGCTTTTGCCGGGTCAAAGGTCAATTTGTCGCTGAGATCGACAAAGCCCGCGGCGGAATCGGCAATCACCGACTTCGCCTGCGGATAGTTGGCCGAGAAGAGAGTCTCGACCACCTGCTTTGCATTCGTGGCATGCAGCAGCGCCTGGCGCACGCGAATATCGGAGACCAGCGGGTTATCCGGGCGGAAGCTGATGCTGTCGTTCACCCCGCGCGTTGGGGCGGCGTAGATTTTATAGCCCTGGTCTGTCGCCTGCTTTTCGTCATACGCCTGCACCTGGCGAATAAAGTCGGCCTGACCGGCCAGCAGGGCGCCGACGCGCACGCTGTCTTCTTGGGTGACGATAAACTTGATGCCATCCAGATTGGCTGGACCCTGTTGCGTCAGGCTTTTGGGCCCCCACTGGTAGTCCTTACGGGCTTCGAGCGTCACTTCGCGGCCGAGCTTCTCGTCCTTCACCACAAACGGGCCGGAGCCAAAGATATGCCGGGCGTCTCCCAGCTCTTCAAAGTTGCGCTTCAGCGTGCTGAGCGAGACCAGACCTGAGCCAATCGTGGCGGTGCCCTGCAGGAACCCCGGCGACGGTTTTTTGAAGTAAAACTTCACGGTCAGCGGGTCGACCA